>SMTZ1_10001525_pt1 | contig 23351 bp, 19 predicted proteins | sample DeeMarSWOR136_30_FD_25667 | JGI IMG/M metagenome (IMG submission 25667) | reverse complement strand
TGAAAAATAAATATAGTTTTTTCTAGTTGTGAATTTTTAGTAAGTTTTTCTAAATCCTGAGAAATAGTTGAATAACAAATAATGTCTTTAGAAATCTTAGTTGTTCTTTGTCCTTCTTCTGGAGATACGACACCTACATCTACGAAACGAGAAACATCATAGCGCTCCCAGTCTTTAAGTTGAAAAGGTGTTGGGGGAACAAAAGAATAACCAGTTACAAAAAAATCATTGAACTCTACGGTTTTAAAATGAATATAATCAATTATTTTTCTTTTATCAGCATTGATAAAAAGTTTTTCAAAAACCTTTGGATCATCATTGCCCAAAATTACAAAAAAACGAATGTCTTTATCAATAGTTTTTCTTACTTTTTTTATAGGATTAAAAAACTCTTCTTCTAAAAATTTTTTAATATCACCTTTTATCAAAAATTGATTTGGTAGTATATCTCCACCAATGAAAACACCATCAGGTTTTTCATGCTCTATTATTTCGAATAGTTTTATGAAACGATTTATATTACCATGTAAATCCGATACAAATATACATTTCAATTATATTTCACCTTAGTTCATTTTAAATCTAATAGCTTTGTTAATAAATAAATGTTTAGAAAAGATAGATATAATATTATCGTATCATATAAGACTCTGATATTTTCCAGTAAAATGAACTAATTAAAAGGAATTTATTGATATATTTAGAATTTAAATCTTTTTTACCCACAAAAAAAACAACCATGTAAAAAATGTTGGTTTTTTCCTGTTGGAAGAATACGAGTGCGGGGGAAGAGATTTGCACGCGTATTTTTCGATAAATTTAAATGAGGTAGGATTTAGGACTTTAAGTCCAAAGCCCTTTTGTAATATTGTGGTTTTAAGACCGTTTAACAGGAGAAAAAATGGTTTTGCAAGCCGCCGAAGGGATTAATCCCTCGGAACCACCGACACTCCCAGCACTACTGAATAAACCAGGATGATTTACATATCCTGAATATGGTCCATTTGCTTCTGCTGTTGGTACAGCTCCGCCTTCGGATGTTATCGTTGCAGTCGCTGTATTATTATCAGTTGCACCATCATCATCTTTTATTTCTAGTTTCACTGTATATGTTCCAACTGAGGAGTAACTATGTGTTGTCGTGGCTGACGTTAGCCAATCGGTATCATATGTTCCTTCATTGGTCCAATCCCATCGGTATCCTACTATCGTGCCATCGGTGTCACTGCTTCCTGAGCCATTAAAAGTAATTGGATTGCCAACGTTTGCATAATAGGGGCCCCCTGCATACCTAAAGTCTCAAAAGAGGAAAATCAGAATTTTTGCCATTAAACTAGTATTCAATTCTCGTCCCCCTACTTTTATTATACCCCTGAAGAAAAAATATAAGTTACATCAAATGATTGATTCTTTTAAGAGGTTGGGATAATATGGAATCTGTTGTTATTATGGAGTTTTATCATTTCATCATATTTTTTATCGCCACATTTTCATTCCGACTGTATTGAAAATAGTTTGAGAGAATCGTCTCATTATATACCTTTATATCAGATCCCTTATTTAATAGTGAAAATAGATGTCCAGAGTTTGAAATGTCACCATGAAACTCTATACCCAAAATTCTATCATTTTGAATAAATACCTTTCGTGTAGATTCAATACTTTTTAATACCAGCTTTGAACAGTTCTGGGGCAAATTGGTTACATTGCCCATGCTTAAGAATGGTACGTCATGGATATGGATGATATTGTAAGAGTGAAAACCGGGATATCTACACCTTTTCCCAGCAATATTCAGTCCTGCTATGTGACCTTGTTCTACAGCATTCGACCATGTTGCTTTTAAACCAGGTTCTCCATAAACGCAATCGAAAGATTCAGCAACATCGCCAGCAGCGAAGATATCCTTAACGCTTGTTTCCATGAACTCATTTACAATTATACCCTGATTAGTTCTAATCATGGAATCTCTGAAAACATCTATGTTCGGCCTAACTCCAACAGCCAAGAGAACCATATCACAATCTATCTTTCTATCTGTAAGTTCAAGCCCCTCTACTACATTATTCCCAATTATTTCCTTTACCTGATTACTTAAAATAAAATTGATGCCAAGACCCTCTAGCATCTCCTGACCAATACTTGATATCTCTTCATCAAAAATATTTGCAAGAATACGGTTAAGATTTTCAATAACAATGACTTCCTTTCCCCTTTGTTTTAGGACCTGAGCACATTCAATACCTATAAACCCACCGCCAATAACCGCGATTTTTGTGGCTTTTCTTAATCCTTTAATAATATTTTTACAACTTTCCAAATTCGAAACGATGTACACTTGCTTTTTATTTAACCCTGGGATAGAAGGTACTACCGGTTTCGAGCCAATAGCAATCAAGAGCTTGTCGAATTCAAGTATCTCATTTGCATCGTTCGTAGAATTATTTTTTAAATACACAATTTTCTTTAAAGGATCCACTTTTATGGCTTCTTTCCCAAATATCAAATTGATGTTATTCTTAGTAAAGAAATCAGAATTTAATCGGCTTAAAACGTTCATTGAGATCTTCCCAGATAAAAAATCGGGCAGTCCGCAGAGTGAATATGGCATGCAATTTTCTGTAGATACCAGATTTATGCTTATCTTTTTATTAACGTTTCTTATTGCTTGAACCGCACTTATCCCAGCTCCCCCAGCACCCAGAACTAAAACATTCATATAATCCTTTTAATGCGGTTAGCCATATAAAATAATTTTTATATGTCACTATCCAAAAGCTAATGAACTAAAAGGTTTATACAGAGTTATTCAACCCATACGATATCATTAAATAATCCTTCTAATATAAACGAATCTGATTACATCTCATGGTTACCATGGGGCGGTTGAGCATAACAATGGGAAGGCTTATTTTTAACTATGAGAAATGCACTGGATGTAGAGCCTGTGAACTGGCTTGCAGCTTTAATAAAGAAGGTGTTTTTGCTCCATCGAAGTCAAGAATTAAAATAGTTCGAATAGATGAAGAAGGTCTTGATATCCCTATCGGGTGTGAACAATGTGACAATGCACCTTGTATCACTGCATGTCCAACGAGAGCTTTAAGTAGAAATAGTAAAACGAACGCGATAGTCCTCAATCCAGATTTTTGTATCGGATGCAAACAATGTATGGTAATCTGTCCCTTTGGTGCTATCCTTTTTAATAAAGAGCGTAAGATTTTCCATAAATGTGATTTATGCGATGGGTCACCCGAATGTGTCAAATGGTGTGTAACCGGTGGGATTGAGTATTACGAGGGAATTGAAGAATTTCCAAGGCGTAAAAGTGCAGATAGAATTCAACACTTTTTATTGAACATCCCTAAATCAACTCGTACTATCGATACTGGAGGAGGAAATAAATAGTGACTTTTGACTATGGTGGATATGCAGGAAAGACTTTAAGAATTGATTTAACTAAAGGTAAAATAATCAAGGAAGTGCAGTCTAAACCAAGAGTAGAAAAATATTTGGGAGGACGAGGTGCAGATGCAAAGATTCTGTTTGATGAGCTTAAACCAAATATAAACCCTTTACATAGTGATAATGTTTTATGTATCTCCACAGGGCCAATCACTGGTCTATTAGGTCCAACAACTGGCCGTATAAATGTAGCTACAAAATCACCATTAACAGATATTTATGGAAATTCAAATGCAGGTTCAGACTGGGGCTCTGAACTCAAATATGCTGGTTACGATAATATTATCATTAAGGGCAGAGCCTCAAAACCGGTTTATTTATGTATAGATGATGAACACGTCGAGATCAAGGATGCGGCTCATTTATGGGGTGAAGGTGTTTTTGAATCAACCTTGACCCTTCAAGAAGAACTAAGGGGATACGATACGAAAGTTGCTGCTATTGGACCTGCTGCAGAAAACGGTGTGCTTTTCTGTTCGATAATTTTTAATTTATGGGATGCTGCAGGTCGAACTGGGACAGGCACTGTAATGGCTTCAAAGAACCTCAAAGCTATTACAGTAAGCGGTTCAGGTGAGCTTAAAGTTGCAGACCCTGATAAATATCTGGAAATTGCGCGAGATGGATGGTTGGGTATACTAAATGATCCAGGGTTTCTTGCTGAAGAGCACCAAGGGCTTGGAACAGCAATATGTGTTAATTGGGGTAATGCACAAGGATGGCTTCCAACTAGAAATTTTAGAGAAACCACATTCGAAGGAGCCGATTCTATATCAGGTGAAGAATTCCGAGATAAATACTCAACGCGTTCAAGCCCATTACCAGGAGGGCGTGCTTGTATGTCCTGTCCTAATAGATGCAAACGATTTGGAAGAATCGAATCCGGAAAATATGCTGGAACGAGAGGAAGCATAGAATTTGAAGGTATTGCTGCTTTTGGATCAAAATGTGGTGTCGCAGATTTAGAAGCTGTTTTTCATGCTTATACACTATCAAATGACTATGGCATGGATTGTGTATCATGTGGAAACACCATAGCTACGTTTATGGAACTCGTAGAGGAAGGGATATTAAAAGATTTAGACAAAATAGGATTAAAGTTCGGCAACGCTGATGCAATGGTAGAAATGGTACATAGAATTGCAAATAAACATGGAAAATTAGGTTCCCTTGGAGCTCTCGGAGCCTATAAGGCTGCGTTAAAGATAGGGAAAAACGCAGTTGATTATACAACATCGGTTAAGGGTTTAGATACAATTGCTTGTGACCCTAGAGTTGCAAAAGGTTTTGGCTTTACATATGCTATTTCTAGTCGTGGTTCAGATCATCTTAGAACACACGTGGTCTTTGAAATGATAAAGATGCCTCCAGAAATTGGAAAAGAATTGTTTGGATCTGAAGGAGCATGTGATCTTATGAGTTATGACGGAAAGGTTCGGATGGTTCTTTGGCATGAAAATTTAGCTGCAATTACCGATTCGATAGGGAGTTGTAGATTCATGCATGGGTCATATTATGCTCAGTATCCCATCCCAGAGCTATTGGGAAAATTACATAACAAAAAGAAGATTAATTCCATAAAATATCACGACTGGATAAGTGCCGCAACAGGTATGAAAATAGACTATAAAAAATTATTAAGAATCGGAAGCAGAATCGTGAACATTGAAAGGGCTTTGAATACACGGTTTGGTATACGACGGAAGGATGATACACTTCCTAAGAAGTTTTCAGAACCTATTCCAAAAGGACCGAGAAAAGGAGAAAGTTTTCCGAAGAAACAGTTAGAAAAGATGCTAGATGAATACTATAACAGTAGAGGATGGGATTTAAAAACCGGCCTCCTCAAAAAAAGTGAGCTTATTAAGTTAGATATGAAAGATGTCTTTGATGATTTAAATAAGAAAAATCTAGTAAAATAAAATGTGGGTAATTCCATGCCAAGATGCAGTTCATGCAAGAGAAGAATTGATTTGTCTCATACAGGCATAAGAGCTTACATTTGCAATAAGTGTAAAAAACCTACCTGTAGGGATCACTTTGACTTTAGCAGAGGAATTTGTTTTAAGTGTGCTGGATTACAAATAAGTCAAAGTAAATGTTCTTTTTCTTTTCTTCGGAAAGATTTAGCAAAGACTAAAAATTCAAGTAGGAGTAAGAAATGACAAATGTTACTGTAAAGTATCTGATGGTTTTTTCTCAAATTACTCAGAAAAGAAAGGAAGAAATTCCAATAACAGAGGGAATGACTCTCAAAGATTTGATTAATTTGCTCTATACAAAGTATGGTAGAAAATTCAAGAAAGCCCTTGGGAAAGATTTAGGTTATAGGAGTGCTTTAATCACAATAAGCTCCGAAGTAAAAGAATCATCATACATTCTAAAGCCTGGTGATGAGGTTTTAATTTCTCACATAGTTGGAGGTGGATGATGACATTGAAATCGAATGGTTTTTTAAAGAATATAAAAGTGCTGAGCGTTGAACAGGCAGCATCTTTACCTTATTGCACTTGGAGATTAGCGGTCGAAGGAGCAAATGTTGTTAGAGTTGAACCATTATGGGGCGATCCGAATCGTAAGGTTGGTAAAAAGGTAATCGAAGAAGAAGACATGAATGCATATTTTATGTCTGTAAATGCAGGTAAAAAAGGAATATCTTTGAACCTTGGCAACCCTAAAGGTCAAGAGATCCTTTGTGAACTCATTGATAAGCTAGATGTGGACATATTTACATGCAATCAAATACCTGGAAACTACAAAAAATTAGGGATTGATTATGAAAGATTAAGCTCTATAAAGAGTGATTTAATTTGGGTTGGAATTTCAGGTTTTGGCACTGATAAGTCTGAACCAGCTTATGATCCTATGATTCAAGCTTATTCTGGGATCATGGATACAAATGGAGAACCAAACACGCCACCGTTAAAATTTGGTGTATCTATCGTTGATATTGAGGCGGGTAACCAAGCTTATAGTGAGATTATGAAAGCATTATATTACCGAGAGAAAACTAGGAAGGGTAAAAGAATTGATATCTCAATGCTTGATTGTGCTGTGTCTCTGTTATCTCTCCATGTACCCTTGGTTAGTCTAGGAATAGATGTACCAAAAACTGGTAATTTCCATTCCAACTTTGCACCTGTTGGTGTGTATAAGACTATAGATGGTTATATTTCAATCGCTGTTGGAAACGAGGATCAATGGAGAAGCATGGTAGAATTCCTAGGTTTTGAAATTTTGGATAAACCCAAGTATTCCACAAACAACGATCGAACAGCTCACGTTGATCAATTAACTGATGATATCAACTCTGTTTTACATAACAAGCATACATCAGAAATTCTTCAGATGTTTAAGAAAGCAAAAATTCCTGTCTCTGAGGTTAATACGATTAAAGATGTGTTAGAGGATTCTTATCTAAGTTCAAAGTTGTTACATATTAAGGATCCTAAAACTGATTTAAAAGTGACTCTTGCACCTCCACCAGTGATTCCAATCGTCAAACCAGATCTAAGCTTTCCTCCAAGATTTGGGGAGCATAATAAAGAAATTTATGCAGCTCTTGGTTATAATGCAAGTGATCTAAAAAAGAAGGGTATTATTTAAGGTGAAAACTCAAGATGTCTGGATCCGTTCTAATAATTGGGGGGGGTATTGCTGGAATCGAGGCAGCGTTGAATCAAGCTGATTATGATTTTCAAGTTCATTTGGTTGATAATTCTCCCACAATAGGCGGGCTTATGGCTCGACTTGACAAAACCTTACCAACGAACGACTGTTCAATATGTATCGAAGCGCCAAAAATGTATGATGTTCAAAAACATCAAAATATAAATCTATTGACAAATTGTGAAATTCGAAGGGTAAATGGCGATGCAGGTATTTTTAAGGTTAGAGTATTGAAGAAACCAAGGTTTATTGACGAAGAGAAATGTAAAGGTTGTGGCAAATGTGCCGAGGTGTGTCCAGTTAGCGTTCCTGACGAGATTGATAATAAGATCGGCGGGCAAAGAAAACTTATCTATATTCCATTTCCTCAGGCTGTTCCAAACAATTATCTTATACACCCTGACTGCCGTTATGGTAAAAAGAAGGACGATGGTGCATGTGTAGGCGGATGTATTATTGATTGTATCCAATGTCGTGAATGCCCAATAGCACTTTGTGTCAAGGCATGCAAGGAAGAGGGGGGCGATGCTGTGATGCTCTGGCAGAGAGAGGAACTACTCGATCTCGAGGTTAATAGCATAATTGTTGCTTCTGGTGTCGAATCATATGAACCACCTCGTGGCTTATTTGTTTATGGACTTTATGATAATGTTATTACAAACCTTCAATACGAAAGATTGATGAATGCAGGTGGACCAACACAGGGTGAAATAGTTAGGTCATCAGACGGGGCTCATGCGAAGAGGATTGCATGGGTGCAGTGTGTCGGTCGTGAGAAGAAGGGAAGCAAACCTGAACCTTTACCTTACTGTTCGAAGGTTTGTTGTATGATTGCTACGAAGCAAACTATAGTAACCTTAGAACATGAAGGAGATGTGAAAGCGTATGTTCTCCATAATCATTTACAGACCTATGGAAAAGGTTTTTATGAGTTTTATAGACGAGCAAAAGACCTTGGTGTTATTTATCTAAAGGGGAAACCTTCTGATGTAATTGAGGACCCTAAAACTAAGAATTTGACGATAAGGTTTGAAGATCTTGACAAAGGTGAAGTTGAAGATTTAGAAATTGACCTTCTTGTTCTATCTACAGGATTAATTCCAGGTAATTATAATAAAAGATTATCGAAGATTTTAAAGGTCGAGCTTGATGAGCATGGTTTTATCAAAGAAAAAGATCCGGTAAACGCCCCGTTTGAAACAAATGTTAAAGGCATTTATGTTTGTGGTGGTGCAACAGGACCAATAGATATTTCAGAGTCTGTAAGTCAAGCAATTGGAGCAAGTATGAATGCAGCATTATCTGGAGGCACAAGATGAAGACTAGGGTTGGAGTATTTGTATGTAATTGCGGCACAAATATCGGAGGAGTAGTGAATGTAGCTGATGTCGTCAAGTACGCTAGTCAACTTGATGGAGTTGCTTTTGCTGAGGAAGGTAAATGGATATGTTCTGTGGATTACTTGTCAAAGATTGAAGAGAACATAGCAGAACATAAACTCAATCGAGTTGTTGTGGCTTGTTGTACGCCACGTACCCATGAACCAACCTTTAAATCAACTGTTAAGGAAGCGGGTTTGAACCCGTATTTATTAGAATTTGTCAGTATCAGAGAACAAAGCTCCTGGGTGCATAAAAGCAATCCTAAGCTTGCAACTGAGAAGGCAAAGAATCTTGTAAAAATGGGTGTAGCTAAGGCCATTCTTCTCGAGCCAGGTGAAGATATACGGATTTCAGTTGGAAAAAATTGTTTAATTATTGGAGGTGGTCTAGCAGGTATGACTGCTGCTTTGGCAGTCGCAGATCAAGGATTTAAGGTAGATCTTATCGAAAAAAACAGCAAGCTTGGTGGAATTTTGAATAATTTAGATACCTTAGCTCCTTTTGATATAAACGCCGAAGAAATTGTTAATGACAAAATTGGAAAGATAACTAAACATTCCAATATTAAATTACATACTGATACAGAGCTTGAGGATGTAAAAGGTTATATCGGGAATTATAAGGTCAAATTAACAAACAAAGGAAAAACTGAAGAGCTTGAAACTTCAACAATTATAGTAGCAACTGGGATGAATGAGATTGAACCTGTAGGATTATTTGGTTATGCAGAATTTTCTAATATTATTACTCAGTTACAACTTGAGGAAAAGTTAAAGTTAAAAAGTCTCTGCAAAGTTAAAAATGTAGCTATTATTAATTGCGTCAACTCAAGAAATGAGGAACGCGGATGTTGTAACATTGGATGCTTAGCCTCTATTAAGAATGCTGTGACCATAAAAGAGATAAATAAAGATGCTAAAGTGTACATCTTTTACAGAGATATAAATATTAAAGGGAAGGATGTTAACTATTTCAAAGAGGCAGTAAAAAAATACGATATCAAACTTATTAGATACCCTGATGACAAAAAAGTTGAAGTTTTTGGAAATAAAAAAAATGGGGCACTAACTCTTAAGGCATATGATATTTTAATTGGTAAAGAATTAAAAATCAACCCAGATTTAGTTGTGCTTACCACTGGTTTTCAAGGGGATTCCTCTGTTGAGAAACTAAAAGGATTACTAAAGGTCTCAGCTAGCCCTGATAAATTTTTTCAGGAAGCTCATATCAAGTTAAGACCTCTAGATTTTACTAATGATGGGATGTATTTGTGTGGATGCGCCCGTAATCCCAAGAGCATTAAGGTAACAATTGAAGAATCTCTTGGAGCTGCGATGAGAGCTGGAATCCCAATGAATAAAGGGTATGTTGAAGCCGAAGGAATAGTTGCTGATATCAAAATAGAATTATGTAACTCATGTGGCCTTTGTGCAAAAACTTGTGCATTTGGGGCTATCCAGTTTGTCGACAAAAAACAGCCTCCGAATGTTATCAAGGCATTATGTAAAGGCTGTGGTACTTGTGCTGCTGAGTGCCCAAATGATGCGATAAATATCATTCATTATACTAATGAACAGATACTTGCGCAAGTGGATGCAGCGTTGGAGGAAAAACCTGAAACAAAAATCATAGCATTTTGCTGCCACTGGTGTGCACTTGGGGCTGTTGATATAGCTGGTGTAAGTAGGTTTGAGTACCCAACAAACATCCAGATAATAAGAGTAATGTGTTCTGGACGTATTGACACCAAATTTATTGAAAGAGCGTTTGAGCTAAAAGCTGCAGGCGTGTTAGTAGCAGGTTGTGAATTTCCCACATGTCATTATATTAATGGTAATGAAAAGTGCAAGGATAGGATTGAACGTTTGAAGAAGAAGTTGAGCAAGAAAAACATAGATACAAGTAAAATTTGGGATGTGTGGCTATCAGCAGCAGATGGTCCAAAGTTTGTTTCTACTGTAAAGAATATGGTTGAAGAACTTAACTTAGGAAGATAAAAATGCTTACTGAAGAGTTCAAGGACATCATTAGAGCATGCGAACAGTGTGGAACTTGTACTGCATCCTGCCCAACCAAAGAAGTAAGCGATTTCAATATTCGAAAGTTAGTTAGATACCTACAACTAGAATTGCATGAAGATAAAGATTTCTTAAGCAAATATCCATGGCTGTGTACACAATGTTATCGGTGTCGTGAACTTTGTACAGAAGGACTTGAAATTCCAAAATTGGTTATGGCACTCCGGGAGTTGGCTTTAAAAAATGTTGCTGTACCAAAGAGTATTCATAGTGTTAGTAAAGCTATAAAAGAATTTGACAGCCCTTACCAATCACAGACAAGAACCAAAGAAACATGGATCGACAAGAAATTAGATGAAAAACAAAAATCTTCAGATGCAGATTTACTCTACTGGGTGGGATGTACTCCATCGATTATGGCACCGAATATTGCTAACGCAACTGCTGAGGTTTTAACAAAACTGAATTTGGATTATAAAATATTAAAAGACGAACCATGTTGTGGTGAACCTTTGATTACTCTAGGTTTAATAGATGACGCAAAGGATAAAGCAGTTAAAGTAAAAAAATTGATTGAGAAGGAAGACATTAAAAGACTGGTAACCTCATGCTCAGGTTGTTACAATACTTTCACAAAATTCTATCCAGAGGTATTAGGCGTTGAACTGTCTGATATTGAGATACAACATATTTCCCAGTTATTGAGTGATAACATGAATGAGGATTTTAGGCTTAAAGAATCAATGGCAGTTACATATCATGATCCCTGCTCACTGGGTAGACACTCAAATATCTATGATGCACCAAGGAAGGTACTCGAATCTATTGAAGGGCTTAATTTTGTAGAGATGGAACGCATAAGAGAATATGCCAGATGCTGTGGAGGCGGAGGAGGTATCCTATCATTAGATTATAAAATGGCTATGGAAATTGCTAATAATATGTTAACTAAAGATATATTACCTCTCGGTGTCGAAGGCTTGATTACCTGTTGTCCCTTGTGCTATTTAAACTTCAAACGCACTGCTTTAAAAAATAAAATCCCTATAAAAATTTATGATTTATCTGAGATCGCTGCTTTATCTGGAAAGCCCTAAATTTAGAATGTCACTTTCTTGATCTTTATTGCCTTATCAGGACATATGAAACCGCATTCGTTACAATCCTCACAAAGAAATTCTGTTATCTCAATCCTGTTACCACGTAAGGCTATTGCAGTATCTGGGCATTTATCTATGCATAATGGCTCGTTATACCCACCGCAAAGCCTACAGAGCTTATAATCTACTTCTGCAACCATGATAATACACTCCTATACTTTTACATCTCCTAATACCTGTTTTGCTCCTTTGTGTTTTCTCATGCTTTTGGTTGGTTCAATGGTTAATTGTCTGAGACAGCAGCCATCACCACGTGGAATTGCTTTCTGAGTTTCTAGCTTTACTTTTGTATTGAATAGTTGGTTGATATCTTCAATTACTGTCTGGAACCATTTATCACAGCCCAAAACATCTTCTTCCATAGGTGCACCGTATCTTCTAGCAAACTCAGGCCATGGACAGCGGTCCCACTGGACAAAAAGCTCGTTTTCATTCTCACCTTTTATCACTTTTGCAGTTTCCCCCATCATAGTAGAACTTAGAACAATACATTTTGCTATATCTTCAAGAAATGTGGGTTTTGAAACGTCAAGCATTCCAAAATATGCTTTAGCAGTATCATGACCGACTATTTCCCAAGTTTTTAGTACCAAATCTAATGGTTTGAACTTTGGTTGGGCGCATTCAATAGCTGCCTGTCGCCATTCATACCAGGTAGCTCTGTTAATGTTTTGTAAGGCTTCAAATTTTTTCATTAGTGTTTTAATTTCTTTTTCTGGATCAACTGGCATAATCATAACCTCCATTATAATCGTATTCCAGTGCGATACCCATCATGGAGAGCATTTGATAATGAACGTGGGACTAAGGCATCACCAATTAAATGGAGTTCGATGCCTTGTCCTTTTACAGCATCTTTTAACTCCTGTCTAGGGGTACGTTCAGCATATATCACAGTATCTGCCTGAACAGGAATCTGGGTACCGTAGTGATTCTTTATAACAACACCTGTATTGGTAATCTCTTCAAGGTCACACTCTTTGTAAGTTGTAACGCGTTTTTCATTCAATTTTTTAATGTATCTCCAGATATAAGATGGATTTACATCTTTTCCAACCTTGCGTTCCCTGCTGATTAAAGTTACCTTTTTACCACGTTCTGTAAGGAATAACGCTACGCCTATACCTGGTTTTTTACCACCCCAAACAACTACCTTATCACCAACCTTGGCCTTGTCCTGCATAACATCGGTAGCACATATTACGTTAGGTCCATCAAAACCTTTGGCATCTCCTTTAATAAACTCAGCACCTGCAGCTAAAACCACTACATCTGGTAGTTCTTCCTCTATCAATTCAGGTGTAACCGTTGTTCCTAAATGAAAATTTACACCTGCTTTTTTGCACATTGCCTTATGATACTCTATCATCCCATATAGCTCTTCATCACCATATGGTGCCTTTGATGCAGGTATTATCTGACCGCCTAATTCTTTACTAGATTCATAAACATGTACATCATGACCACATTCAGCTGCAACATAAGCGCACTCTAATCCTGCGGGGCCACCACCTATAATCATTACATTTTTTTGCATGGTTGCAGGAGTAATCTGCCAATCTGGATCAGCCTCATGTGCACACACTGGGTTAACATAACATGTCATAGGTGCATCACGGAACAATCGAGCCAAACATAAGTTACACGCCACACATGGTCGTATCTCCTGTTCGCGACCCTCTAACACCTTCTTTGGCATTAATGGGTCAGCAATCATTGGACGACACATCTCCCAAATATCTAAAATTCCATCAGCAATTGCTTTATTTGGTAAATCAGGAGTAAATAACCTATACGCCATAGATATAGGTATTTTGACAGTTTCCTTAGCACGCTTGGCGTTATAAAGCCATGAACCCTGTGGAATATCACGTGAAATTACTGGTACAATAGATTCCTGCCACCCTTGCGTGACGCTTAAACAATCAATACCTGCTTCCTCAGCTTTTTTGTAGGTGACCATGCATTCTTCAGGTGTATTACCACCAACATCGTTTAATAATTCTTCAGCACAGAGTCGAATAATAAGAGGAATTTCCTTACCAATAGTATCTCGAACTGCATGGATAATCTCCACCATAAATGTGCATCTGCCTTCTATATCACCACCGTACTCATCGGTTCGGCGGTTCGTATATGAAGAAAGGAAATTGGATATTAAGTAACCCACAATTCCAGAGATTTCCATTATTTGAAAACCAGCGTCTATGCCACGTCGCGCAGCATCAGCATGCTCTTTGATACAGGTTTTAATGTCCTTTTTAGTCATTTCTTTAACTGGCCGAAACACTCTAAGCCGCTGTGGAATTGCTGAGGGACCAACACATACAGGTGTTTCGACACCACCAACTCGGCCACAATGCATTAATTGGTAATTAGAAATTGCTCCCTCATCATGTATAGCATCTGCAAGGCTTTTTAGTCCAGGTATAAACTTATCATCCCAAGCAGCAGCCTGGCCTATATAACCCTGGCCAAATCCATCGGGGTCCATATAGACACCCTGTATAGTGCAAATCCCGCCAACTACACCACGTGCACGCAGTCGTATATATTCTAAACCAGCATCTCTGATAAAACCATCACGGCCGTTTAGATTATCCTCAGTTGCCGCATATTTTATACGATTTGGAATAGTAAGTTTCCCTATTTTAATCGGTTTAAATAAATTCGGATACTTTTTCCCACCTGGAAACTTGCTATAATCCCATTTTAATTTTTGGCTCATCTGGTTCTCCCCCGTAATTTATTCGTTTTTTTATAATCAATTTTAAACGTATCTGGGTTGATAGCAACACCATAATCACTTTTAGATTTTTCTAATGTAACTATTCCATTTCTTACATCATCCTGAACCTTCTCTGGAGGTCTTAGATGCGGATCTCCATACCCTCCCCCTCCTCCAGCTTTTTGAAATAAAATGGTACCTGTAGGTACGTCTTCAACAAGATCTTTACTTATGGTTTTATAGGCCCTAGCATTAGGATAAGTAAGGACTATTTTGTTTAAGGTTCCGTGTTTTCCTTTGAAGAGCCCGAACGCAGGTTCCACATCCCCGTCTCCGAAGACTACAACATTTGTATTCTTCCCACCTATCTTAAATTTAGTTTCAATTCCAAGACCTCCTCTCCATCGTCCAGCACCTGCAGAATCTGTCCAATACTCATGCTTTAATAGTAAATGAGGGGTCTGTTGCTCGAACATCTCATAATCCTGATCAAGTACTCCTCCAGAAGCATCAATCATACCTATATGATCGTAACCATCCACGCCATGTGTGCCACCAGAACCACCTTTCAATCCTAAGAAACCTATGTCAACGTACTTATCCTTTTTCCTTGTATCATAGCCTGTCGTGAGATAACATAGTAATTGATTCCAGCCTGCTGTAACTCTCTCAGGTATTGCCTTGGATAGAGCCCTTATTATTGCATCAGCATTAGGTGGGCAAAGATGGTTCCCAAAAGTGGTTGCTGCAGGATATTTTGCGTTGAGGATCGTACCTTCTGGTATAATGATTTTAATAGGCCTGATCATTCCGTCATTATGGGGTATATCAGGGTTGACCATTTGCAAAAAAGTTAGAATAGTGGCTGATGCACTAGAAGTATAAGTGCCATTAACAAAACCAGTTGTTTGGGGGTCAGTGGCTGAATAATCAAATGTAATGTTTTCATCCTCGACAATAATTTTAACCCTAATCTTGTATTTCGAACCAGGTGTTTTCCCATCGTAATAAACCGTAGCCTCGCCTTTGTAGGTGCCGTTTGGTATGGTTCGTATTTCTGCTTTCATCATCTTATTTGTAGAGTCGAACAGATATTTTTTATGTGTTTCAAATGTTTCTCTACCATATTTCTCTACCATCTTTAAAATACCTCTTTCACCTACGACGCAGCTCCCAATCTCTGCCTTCATATCCTCAGCTACGATATCAAAACGTATATTTGCGAATATTAGATCCCACACATCTTTTCTCAAGTTACCTTTTTCATAGACTTTTATAGGCGGTATCCTTAATGCTTCCTGCCACACCTCTGTGGCATTAGGGTTGTATCCCCCAGCAACTGCTCCACCAATATCAGCTTGATGGCCCTTGCAAGCCGACCATGCAATCAATTTATCATCATAAAAAATGGGCTTATACACAGCGACATCATTGTTTTGATTGCCCATAGAAAATACATCGTTGTGGAATATGACATCACCGGGGTAAAGCTCATCACCAAAATATTTGACGATATATTCGCATACTGGACCCAAAGAAAAGGATAAGATGGGAAGGTTCTCTGTCTGTTCAAGCATCTTTCCTTTTGCATCATAGAGACCTGTAACAAAATCCTTGGCTTCGCAGAGGATCGGCGAACGAGTTGTTTTTGTCAGAGCAATACTCATCTCCTCTGTAATGGATTTGAATCTGCGCTGATATACGGAAGCCAATATTTTATCTATTTTACCAACCTTCATCTGTTTATCCCCTGAATAAATTCTTTTTCTCTGCTTTTCAGATACATATTGTAGCTACCATATCTGTCGCATATAACATTATAATCAGAGCTGACAAAGGTGGTAGTATTGACTTGTTCTATAATTCCTGGACCAATAACCTTGTTTCCGCACCTGAGTTTGAATCCATCATAGACATTAATCTCTTCAAAATCCTTCTTATTTGGCAAGTAGACATCCCTCTTACCTTTCAATGCCTTTGATGCATCCTTTCCATGATCTTTTTCAACTGAGAAATGAGGCTTATCCGTTTTTCCGATACATGTTAATCTCATATTTATCAGTTCAATAGGCGTGCCTTCATCCTCTAAGGAATATCCATACAATCGATTATGTTCTGGATGGAATTTCTTAGCGATGGATTCTATGTTTGCTTGTTCTGCCTCTTCTCTGGTTATGATCACATTAACTTCATGAAACTGTTTTATATATCTCAAATCTAATGAATAGATGATTTCAATCTTCTTTTTAGGGATATTCTCAGTTTTTAACATCTGTATACCTTCTCTTTTCATTTCATTGAAAAGGGATACGAAGGTTTTTAATTTGATATCATCGATTTTCGTGGCATATGTCCTGACAAAATCATGCTTTAGATTAGACATCAGCATCCCTACAGCGCAGAAAATGGAGCTTTCCTTTGGGACAATCATCACAGGTATCTCAAGTTCCATCCCGATCATGCATGCGTGCACTGGCCCGGCACCTCCTGCAACCACAAGAGGAAATTCTCGGGGGTCATAGCCTCTCTTAAGTGATACCTCCCTCACGCCTGAGGCCAAGTTTACATTTATTACTCGATACATTCCTGCAGCAGCTTCGACAACATCGAGATTCAGTTTATCTGCAATGTGCATCTTTATCGCTTGTTCGGCATTCTTATAGTTCAGCGGTATCTTTCCTCCAGCAAAGAAGTCTTTGTCCAGATAGCCTAATATGAGATCCGCATCTGTGCAGGTTGGCAGTTTTCCGCCGAGATCATAGCATGCAGGTCCAGGTTTTGCACCGGCGCTTTGTGGACCCATGCGTAATAGCCCTCCTTCATCAATCCAGCCTATACTACCTCCCCCGGCACCTATTGTAACTATCCCAAGCATTGGCAAAGCTAACCGAAGACGATTGACCTCGCCTTCAGTTGTAAGGATAGGTTTTTTATCCTTAATCAATGCAGCATCAAAGCTAGTGCCCCCCATGTCGATAGTGATGCAATCATTGTATCCATGTATAGAAGTATATGCAGTTCCTGCGACTGGTCCACCCGCAGGACCTGATAAAAGCGTTGCTGCTGCCATGTTTACTGCTATTTCTGGTGAGATGACGCCACCGTTGGACTGCATTATGAGTAATATGCCCTTAAAACCCACATCTTTCAGTTTTGTGGTTAATGATGACAAATAACTCCTTAGTATAGGCCCAACGTAGGAGTTCAATACCGTTGTGCTTATACGATCATAGAACCTTATTGATGGTAGAAGCTTACTTGAAATCGTGAGATAGGTCTCTTGGAATTCTGCTTTTATCATATTGGCTGCAATCTCTTCGTGGCTGTTATTAGCAAATGAATTCATAAAGCAGATTGCAATAGCCTTAACGCCCTCCTTCTTGAAATGTTTAATTGCATCTGAGATATCTGATTTTTTGATTGGTGTAACAACATCTCCTTTGTAATCTAGTCGCTCTTCTATAGGATATCTCAGGTATCTGGAAACGAGTGGTTTTACATTGGTAAATTTATTGTTATATTGCTCTTCCCTTACCCCTCGTCTCATCTCCAGTGCATCCCTTAAGCCCTTTGTAGTCAGCAGCCCAGTTTTTGCACCGGTGTAAGTTAATACTGCGTTGGTGGTCACTGTAGTTCCATGGACAATTGTTTCTACATCCTTGATAAACTCTTCCAACGTGGCATCTCTAGCCCTTGCCATCTCATTTAAACCGTTCATTAATCCTATTGATGGATCACCTGGGGTAGATAGAACCTTATACACCTCAGATTTCTCATGATCTATCAGCAAGAAATCTGTAAAAGTTCCACCGACATCAATACCAATTTTCATGAGGTAATCTCCTCCAAAAACCAAGTTTTAATCTCTGAATATTAAAACGGTATATGTATTTATCTCTCTTTTACTCTACAGAAACTCTCTGTTAAAGAGACTATAAATTTCCCCAAAAATTGAAATTAAGCAAAACTTATATATCGAAAACCATTTAACAACCCCTCGGAGGGATAACAGGGCCAAAAGGGATTAAGCCGCAGGAGATTTGGAAATGGATTTTAAACCAACAGCGGAGGAAGAATTATTTCGAAAAACTGTTGCGACTTTTATAGAAAAAGAAGTAATACCATTTGCAGATGAATTTGAGAAGAAAGATGAGTTTCCAGCCTCATTATTTAAAAGAGCAGGGAAACTTGGTTATTTTGGTCTCAGATATCCTCCCAAATATGGCGGTACAGAAACAAATACGATAATGTTTTGTATTTTATGCGAAGAGCTAGCCCGTGGATGGTTGAGTCTCGCCATGATTACTGCTATGCAATCACTTATGGGTACGAATTTTATCTACAGGTTTGGAACTGAGGACCATAAGAAACGACTTCTTATTCCTGCAATAAAAGGTGAGAAGATTGCAGCTTTTGCATTAACAGAACCTAATGCTGGTACAGATCTCGAATCAATACACACAACAGCGAAAAAGGAAAAAAATCATTATATTCTAAATGGAACTAAAACATGGATTACTAATGCCCCAGTCGCTGACTTTTTCACGGTACTTGCGTATACTGATAAGAGCAAAGGCCTAAAGGGTGTAAATTTCTTTTTAGTGGAGAAAGGTACACCTGGTTTTTCTATAGGTAAAAAAATTGATAAAATATCTGTCCAGGGAGGGACAATAGCAGAGATTGCATTTGATGATTGTAAAATACCTTTAAACAATATGTTGGGAAAAGATGGAGAGGGTTATCCGCAGCTCCAGGAAATTCTTGCAGAGATCAGAGTTATGACTGGTGCATTAAGTGTCGGGCTTTCCCGAGCGGCACTTGAGGCGTGTATAAAATATTCACAAGAGCGCATACAGTTTGGTCGACCCATTGGAAAATTCCAGGCAATAAGAATGAAATTGGGGGAAATGGCAACAGAGCTCGAAGCTGCACGATTGTTGGTTTATTATGCCGCGTGGCTGATAGATCAAAAAGAACTATGCATGAAAGAGGCATCTATGGCGAAGTTGTTTGCCTCTGAAATGGCAAACCATGTTGTTGACGAAGCAACCCGAATACATGGTGCTTATGGAATAGCTGAAGAATTTCCTATTCAGCGCTTCTTTCGCGATGCTAGATTTTTATTATATGGTGGTGGAACATCCGAGATTTTACAACTCATCATAGGGAGGGAGACAGGATAAATAAGGTTGATTTGATTGTAATAATTAGGTGGTAAAAAGTATGGTTTATAAGTTTAAGGGAAAAACATTTAATGAGTTCAAAGTAGGTGATAAATTTACTACCGCGTCTAGGACGATTACAGAAGCAGATGTTGTTAACTTTGCAGGAATATCCGGTGATTTCAATCCCCTTCATACAGATGAGGAATTTGGTAAATCAACCCGATTTAAAGGCAGGGTTGCTCATGGCATGTTAAGTGTAGCTGTTGCTACAGGTTTGGCCAACCAGCTGGGTATCTTTGAAGGAACCACAATTGCACTATTGAGTATGACAATAAATTATAAAGGCGCAGTAAAATTTGGGGACACAATACATCTGGAATTGAAGGTTGCGGAAAAAAAAGAGACGAGCAAGGATGATAAGGGTATAGTAACTTTTAATACCATAGTATATAATCAAAATAATGAACCTATTGTTGAAGGACAATGGGTAGTAATGTTATGTAGATGAAACAAATGGTAGACAGATAATGAAAAAGGAGGAATAATGTTTGAGGTTAAAGGATAAGGTCGCTTTGATCACTGGGGGTGGAAGTGGAATAGGTGAAGCGACTGTTTTTAGGTTTTCAGAAGAAGATGCTAAGGTAATAATCAACGATATCAGTGCAGATAATGCAAAAAAGGTAGCTAAAAAGGTAAAAGCTAACGGTAGCGAGGTGTTGGTTTGTATCGCGGATGTTTGCAAGAAAAGTGAAGTAGAATATATGATAAAGCAAACATTAGAGCGATTCGGTAGACTTGATATCCTTGTAAACAACGCTGGTATCAATAGAGATTCTTTTGCTAAAAAAATGTCTGAAGAGCAATGGGACAAAGTCATTGATGTTAATCTTAAAGGCACTTTTTTATGTGCCCAAGCGGCTCTTGGCCCAATGATAGAGCAGAAATCTGGAAAGATAATTAACACAGCATCTATAGGTGCACTGGGAAACATAGGTCAGGCAAATTATTCAGCTGCTAAGGCTGGTGTAATAGGTCTTACTAAAACCTTAGCCCTGGAATGTGCTCGATATAATATTTCTGTTAATTGCGTATCCCCTGGCGCTACAAATACAGCTATGACAGCAGGGATGCCCCCAGAAATTGCACAAAATGTTAATGAAAAAATTCCACTTAGAAGGTTTGCAGAGCCAAAGGAGATTGCCAACGTCCATCTCTTTTTGGCAAGCGATGAATCGAGTTATATCACGGGACAAGTTATATTTGTTGATGGCGGAATTAGCGTTGGTATTTAGGTAGAGGCGGAGGACTCGCATTGCCAGATAAAAAAATAAGGGTTTTAATTGCTAAGCCTGGTTTGGATGGACATGATCGTGGTGTGAAGGTTGTAGCTCAGCTATTACGAGATGCAGGTATGGAAGTCATATATACTGGTCTTCATCAGACTGTCGAACAGATCATAGAGACAGCTGTTCAAGAGGACGTTAATGTTATTGGATTAAGTATCCTCTCAGGTGCGCATTACCCAATAACTGAGAAATTAATGAAAGGCTTGAAAGAAAAAGACATTAATGATGTTTTAATAATTGTAGGGGGCAATATCCCAAGGCGTGATATTGATGGTCTTCAGACATTGGGAGTAAGAGGTGTATTTCCAACAGGCTCTAAGTTTGAAGATATAATAGAATTTATAAGAAGGAATGCAGGGTGAGACTGTGAAAGACACCCAACAAAAAGAAAAAGAAGTAATTCTTGAGTCAGGAATTAAAGTCAAACCTGTTTATACACCAGAGGATATTAAAAACATTGATTATACCAAAGATGTTCAGAATCCTGGAGAATATCCATATACAAGAGGCATTCATCCCTATATGTATCGCGCCAGACCTTGGACCATGAGGCAGTACTCTGGTTTTGCTACAGCCAAAGAAACCAACAAGCGATTCAAATATTTGATAGAACACGGACAGACAGGCCTAAACGTTGCATTTGATCTACCCACTCAAATGGGGGTTGATTCTGATGATGCACGCGCTGAGGGAGAGGTTGGTAGGGTTGGAATGGCTGTTGATACTCTCAAAGATATGGAATACGCTTTTGAGGGTATACCATTGGATAAAATCAGTACTTCACTTACCATAAACTCTACTGCGGCTATTTTATTGGCGATGTACATTGTTGTTGCTGAAAAACAGGGTCTCAGCCCTGACAAAATAAGAGGCACTACCCAAAACGATATCCTCAAGGAATATATCGGACGAGGTACCTGGATCTTCCCAGTTGTACCCTCCCTTAGACTGATAACAGACACCATTGAGTATTGTGCAAAACATGTACCTAATTATTATCCAGTGAGCGTCTGTGGGTATCATATACGTGAGTCCGGTGCGAATCCTGTTCAAGAGATTGCATATGCTTTTTTAATTGCTAAAGCCTATATTCAACATGCACTTACTCGTGGAATTGATGCAAACGACTTCATCCCTCGAATCTCCTTTAATTTTGATATACATGGCAACTTTTTTGAGCAGATAGCTAAATTCAGAGCAGCTAGAAGACTCTGGGCAAAAATCGTTAAGGAAGATTTTGGTGCTACAAATCCAAAAGCGATGATGATGAAGATGATCGCTGGCGGAGGTGGTGGAGGGCTTACAATCGAGCAACCAGAAAACAATATTGTGCGTGGTGCTTACTACGCTTTGATTTCTGCTCTTAGTGGTACACAAACTATGGCGTTATGCTCATATGATGAAGCATATACAATTCCCTCAGAGAAGGCTGCAATTATATCATTACGTACTATGCAGATTTTGATAGAAGAAATGGGATTATGCGATACCGCTGATCCGTTAGGCGGATCATACTATATTGAGGCGTTAACTGATCAACTTGAAGATAACATTGTGAATTGTATGAACCAGGTAGAAAAACGTGGGGGTATTGTATCTGCAATTTCTAAAGGGGAAATTCAAAAAGAAGTTTCTAGGCAGGCCTATCTACACGAGAAAATGATTCAATCTGGTGAATTGGTGAAAGTGGGCGTAAACAAGTACCGAATTGAAGAGGAAGAAGAAAGGACCATAAAGTTTCATGAATACGATCCTTTCTTAGTAAAGAAGCAAATAAAGATGCTCAATCAAGTAAAAAGTAATCGGGATAACAAAGAGGTTTCGAAGCGCTTGGAAAAACTTCGCGCTATGGCTAAAACCGATGAGAACCTGATGCCATACATAATCGATTGCGTAAGAGTCTATGCAACAATAGGCGAAATAACTACGGTATTTAAGGAAATCTTTGGAAAATTTAAGGAGCCTGTTGGAATCTAAACTATTCTTGATGATTTAATTTAAAAATTATTCCAACATGAGAAACGCTCGATTGGATTGTTCCAATTCCTGGGTCTTTTCAAGGTATCTACTGTTGGAATCATCGTATCATTGGAACATTGAATTTTTGGTTGCTAACGTTCGACATCTACATTATCCTCTACCATGGAAACATTACTGGTACTTCATATTATTGGAACAAAGGAAGTAAAGTCACTGGAACATATGAAAGAGAAAACGGGATTATTAGGTTATATTGGAAATGTTTTATTTATCAAGGAACGGCTGAAATAAATGGTATGTGACATCAGTGGTCAAAAGATTACCCTTACATCCAGACGGGAACACGAATTTACTGGTAAATTATTGATATTTTTCTTTTAATATTTTAATATCTCTTTTTTTAGGAACATACAACGAAAGGAAAAGTTTAAATAATAC
>SMTZ1_10003665_pt1 | contig 23353 bp, 19 predicted proteins | sample DeeMarSWOR136_30_FD_25667 | JGI IMG/M metagenome (IMG submission 25667) | reverse complement strand
AAATAAATATTATTTGAATCTGTTTGTTTTTTGTGTGGAGATTGTATCTTTTATAAAAATCCCTTCATAGGCTTCAGAAAAACTGTTAGTAAATAAAACCTTTTGTTGGTAGCCCTCCAGCGGCTAACTTGACAATTTTTTATTTAGAGTAAATGAACCTTTTGTTGCATTTAAATGGGTAAGGACTTCGAAAACTTGCTCGATAATCTTTTTTTGGTTTTAGATAAAAGATTTAAATTCGTTAAAATCTTTATTTTATTTGATAAAAATTAATTTCAGAAATTAAAATCTCTCATTTGATTTAGCTGATTTAATTTTTAACATAAAAACCTAAATGTTATAATCTGTCTCATAAAGATCATTTATATTAAAATAATGTAATTGAGTTTCATGAGCATTATTCTTTGCGTCTGCAAAAGAAATAATAAAATCACCTGTTTCTGGACATGCTGACCATTGATGAAAATCACAAAGAATACCACTTTTTACAAAATTAACAAAAATAAACATAAAAAAATCTGTTTTTCCAGTATAAACTTTTCTTAAAAGAGAAATACTAGAATTTAAATCGATAACGCCCCAGTTTTTTTCTATTTCTTTGCTCATAGATCTATATTTTCTCCAAAGCGGAAAAAAAGATTCTCCTGAAAAAATTTTTAAAAAACCAATTAAACCGCCAGGGTTATAACGTGTCCTCTGTGTAGCAGCCAAAGTTGGTTCAATGAAGAAATTTGTACGTCTAACAACATTTTTAATCTCCCAGAAAGGATATTTTTCTTCAACTGAGTTATTCCATGTACCAATATATGTATGATTAGCAGTTGTTTCAACAGCATATCCAACACAGGTTTTTGCATCAGATATTATATAATTCCAACCAAGGGTTTTGTTAGAAATCAATATATTTAAAGCTTCATCTATATCTTCAGCAGAATCCAAAATTTTTTGTACCTTAAACGTAGTAGGAATACCTTTCAATGTTTGATCAGAACTCCAACATACTTGGACACCAATAGATAATTGTTTTTCATTTATTCCTTGATAGAAGTTAATCCATCCTGCTATACTGGGGATAAGTGACTTTAAACCACCATTTGGTTCACGTATAATTAAAACTGAGTTTTCTTGAATATATTTACCTGTTATTGGATCTTTTATAATCAAAGCAAAATCAAGACTACGAATATGATAAAGTCTGCCATCTTTTGTTGCATCTGCCCATGCAGCATAAGTAAAACAATTAAGATCTTTCTCAACAACGAACATATATGAAACTGCTAATTCTTCAAAGGATATATCTGCTCCATCAGCAATACCTTGCATTTCATCAATGTAACAATTAGGAACAAATGGTTTAGTTGTGTTCCATATATTCAGTAAGGTTTCATAGGATGATACTTCTCCTGCACGTTTTATAAAAGCACGTATATTCTCATGGATTTCATTTTTTAAAAGAAAACCATGTTGATATCCCATCTCATAATATGTACCATTTATAAACAAAATTTTGACTCCATCATGCAATTCAAGATGTCCATCTTTTAATAAAGACAAGTCATTAGCTTTCTCAACAAATCTTTGTTTGTTTATAGACAAACTCTCGCCATAGCAGGAAATTATTAAAAAAATAGTAGTAAAAATAATAATTTTTTTAAGTAATTTCATATTAGAAATTTCACCCTTTTAATATATCAAATATATGTTATAAATGTTTTTATATTATATAAAATTTATAGAAAAAATAAAAAAATATTATAGTTGTTTGAAATCGCTGAATATAATTATATAAAGTAAAATCTTAACCTCTAGTCATAATTATATGATTAATGTTAGTGTTCCTAAAAATAGTATTGCGGTTTTTAGCTAGTAAATTTGAGTCAAAATTTACCTGCGCACGCTACTAGAATTATTGATTGCCTGTATAGACATGAATACAAGATCCTATAGGTGGGCACTCAATAACATTTTTCTTCTCTAAAAACTACTTTTTTTTAACGATTTTTTCTGTGGGCTTTTAACCACTAGCATATAATTAATCCAGTGGTTAACTCTAACAATTTTTATTGTTTTTTGATCAAATCTAAAAAAAAAGAAGCTATTGAAAAAATCCTGAAAAAGAGATTTTCTCAATACTGTTTTTTTATTACATCTATGAAGTCAAAGCTAATCAAGAGTCTTGTATTGGTTTAGATTCCTTGCACCTGATGTGATTATCGTTGTTTAATTGGAAAAAGGATTGAAATAGGTTAGATCCATCTCCGCCCAGTCGTTAAAATCATTTTTCCCACGCGATCCATCCGAATAATCATTTATTCCATTGTATATGTAGCGGTAATTCATGACACTTTTGTATGGTGCGTAGATCCAGAAGTTTCTTTGCCAAGGCCAAACGCTACCTGGTGCGTCACAGCCGGGGGCATAAATCGCCAAGGTATGCCCAGTTTCATGCATAATAGAACCAGCATACACACAAGCGCGATTCAGTTCCATATTAAACGTACCACGGAAACAACCGCCGATAAAGAAAAACTGTTTCACTCGTTGCTCGACATATTTTGTGGATATGAATATACAATCAACCGCGAAGCTCCCACTTATTTTTGAGAGGAAAACAAATCCTTTTGCCCAGCTATAATTATAGGACATGATACACCAGCGGAACACACCACGTCGCCAGTTCTGTGCATCCCCATGCATGAAATACCTCCAATAGGCTTGATTCAGATATCCTTCTGTGATAATCTCTTGGAATGGAATCATTTCTCCACCACCAAGACGCCCGTCATCAATATGCCAGACTACGTTGTGTCTTGCATGAGCATCTCGAATAATATTAAAGGTTTCTGGTGGAACGGTACTGCCCTCACCATTCGGACCCTTTTCCATTTGATCAATTTCAAGGAAGATATCAAGTTGCCATGGATCGGATCCCCATTGCCATGTTTTGTATTCCTCTATATTGGTCAACCCGTCTTGTTCATAATCAATGTTTGCATGATCCTCCCAAACAAATGGGTCCCAGATCATTTCATATTCTTCCCACCATTCTTGGTACCATAAGCCAAAGATGTGTTCCCACTCGATCGGGATACCATCCTCATCAGAGTCATCTCCACGGTTATCCTCGGTGGGATCTGTATTGTAAATATTTGTCTCGAGCCAATAGGGTAAATTATCCTTATCAAAATCGGTTTGTGTGATTATAAACCAAAGTTCACAATCTCTATCTTCCTCATAACAACTATTATCATCAATACCACTTAGTCGTCCTGTGCCGCTTGGATCCATCCAACCGTTGTCATCCCCCCACCAGATTCCCGCTGCAATACTGTAGGTTAGTTCTGCGGTACGACGCTGTTGAAACGACCCAACATCAGGACTGATATCACATGGAACATCGACTCCAATACCTTTATCATAAAGGGCAATGGTTATTTTAACAAGCTCCTCATCTTTTGGTACTTCAGAGGAGACGGACCAGTTCAAATTTTCTAGATATTTGGTGTTTTCCCAGACATCGCTGGTGAATACCTGGTCGTTGATGGTGACCTTGAGGTAAAAATCAGGGTCTGACAGAATATCGATAGTCTTGAGAGCTCGTATTTCGGTGATGGTAACCGTCACATTGATATGGTCATCCAATGGATCAAAATCCTTAACTGTTGATAACAGAGATGAAACAGGCTGCCCAAGTTTTTCCGACAATGAAGTACTTACGGTCGTTCGATCAAAAACAGGTCTAGTATATGCATATATATGTTGATTAGTGGTTGCAGCGACAGGTATAACAGTTGCGATAAAGAGCATACAGACAAAAATTCCTAAAACTTTCTTTTTCATGTTTTAGTCCCCAAAATTAACTATTGTTAATACATCCTTATACAACTAGTATTTATTAAAGTTAATGTTTAGGTTTTATAAACACTAAATGTGAACAAAATTAAAGTTTAATTTGTTAAACTTGAAAGTAAAACAAAACTCTTTAAGAAAAAACCCTTCTAAGTCCCATATAGAAGTTATATTTTAGATTTTTATTTACTGGAGATGTATGCATCCAGCAAAAATACCTTATAATATGCCAAACATAGAAAAAAGTGAAACGATTTTTTTTTTTTACGGGCTTTTAGCCATTACTATTAAATCCCTCCAGCGGTTAACTTAACTATTTTTTCTTCAATTAAATGAAACGTTTGTTTCAATAAAATGGGTGTGGAATTTGAACCCTCCAAAAAAGTATTTCATCCAGTTGGTAAGATATTTATATTTTTATGGTAAGAATAAAAGCTGAATTTTTTTTAAAAAGTATAGTTAGAATTATGCTTCTAATGCATAAAGCTTAATATCACCATTAGAGGTTTTTATGTAGATTTTATTTCCACCCTCACCTAAAGTTCCTTTTTTATGTTTTTCTTCATTTGTTGTTAAATTTAATGTTATACCGGTTATAGTGATCTGACCATTGGATGTTTCCATTTCTATATCTGCATTTAGTAAGGGATTTATGTAAACAGTAATTCTTCCGTTACTTGTACTTATAGTAATATTTTGTTGAAAGTCATAAATTTCAGTGTTGATTACACCATTGGATGAGTGTATATTCTTTATTCCAGTTGTTCCTGAAACTTCTATATCACCATTGCTTGTAGTAGCTGCTACATAACCATCAACATTTTCAATGGTTATTGCTCCATTGGAGCTATCTGCGGTAATATTTCCTTTCACGTCTTCAATTATTATAGCTCCATTGGATGTTGTTACAATATCAACTGTAACATAATTTGGGACTTTAATATTCATATCTACAGATGGATGAGTGATTCTTCGGCCAGTATATAATGTTTCAATTTTTATTATGTCATCGGTCTCATCAACATCGATATCAATATTATCAAGTTCTTCTCTACTAATTGCAGATCTTTTAATTACATTTAATGAAACTGTGTCATTATTCCAGGTATATATTTCAATTTGACCATTAAGAGTAGAAACTTTCAAAACAGTATTTATATTTGTTTCATATTCTCCATTAAAATAATCAGTATATTGACCGCCTAAACAACCAGTTAATCCGACAGCAAATAATAATACTATTAATCCAGCTATTAATAATTGTTTTTTCATTTTTTTTTTACCTTCTTAAAATTTTATATTGATATATTTTTTTCATTAATAAAACCCATAGTTTGAAGTATATATTTATAAAAAAATTAGAAATTTTAAAATTTTTTACTGCAATAAGGACAAAAATTTGCATCCTCAGGAATGATCTTTCCACAATTTGGGCATCTTCTTTCGCTTTTTTCTTTCACATCTTCTACTGAAAGATTATCAGGTAACGAGAAATAAGCAATAATCTCAATTATCCTAGCAACAAATAATATTAGAAAACCTATCAATACTATTGTAGTAATTGCACCGATAAAATATACAGTTCCTGTTGTTTTGAATAAATTAACTTTTGTGTGCTTTGCAATACCATTGTAACTCCTTCTTAGATAAATTGCTGCTATAATTGAAAATATCCATGCAACTATCAGTCCTATTATACAACCACCTATAATAGTGCCAAAATATTCCCAAAATGTATTAAAATCCGTAATCTCAGCATTCTCTAAACTAGAAATCCATGTAAATCCACCAGCAGCCCCAAAAGCAATAAGCATTATAACAAAAACTGCTACAACAATGAGTATACTAAAAATAAAATTCATAAGATAATTTCTAAAAATATCTCCATCTTTTGTTATCTCTGATATAGATTTTACAGCAACAAATAAAAGTACAAGACCTACAATACTGACTATAGGACCAGCATAGGGAATGAATCCTCCAATGAGCATTAATATTGCGCCAATACCACCAAAAATTCTTACATTACTTAATTCAGACATATATCTCCTCACCCATTTTTTTTTTATTATTTAGCATATCTTTAAAGTATAAAAATTAATATGATTTTATCAAAATATCTTTAATATAATTTTGAATTTTAAATCTTGAGTTAAAACTGTATTTTTACCATTAAATCTAAGTCTAAATCTCCATTTATATTATACTCATAAATACTATTATTTGCAATAACAAAAATTAGGTATTCTATAGCTAAATTTCAGTTTTTTTTTGCAGGGTTTTAACCTATACTCTGTAATTTCTCTAGCGGTTAACTTTTACATTTTTTTCTTATATCAAATGTAATTTTTGTTGCATTAATATGGGTACAGGATTTGAATTCATAATCTATTATTTCATTAGTTATGCTTTATTAACTAAAGTTTAATGTTGTTTGTTTTAAATTTTTATGTTTATATTTCCAGATTATGATAAATTTTAACATATGTTTTAAATATCTGTTATTTGATTATTATTTTATTAAGAGGGAGGTAAATTTTGAAGAAAGATTGGATGATAAAAACTCTTGCTTTGTGTTTTTTTATTTTATTAATTGATGTTGCTATCACTCCAAGTATAAATATTATTGCATATCAGAGTTCTAGTAAAAATATAGTAAAAGTAGATTTTATTGGAATAAATTATAATAAATCATATTTAAAAAACATATCATTATCAGAAATATATGAAATAAAAAATATGTTGGATGCACAAGGAAAAACATTATCATACAAACCATTAGAAACCATAAAGTTAATATTTACAAAACTTGAGAGATTTGATTTAATGGAAAAAAATGATACAGAATTTTTAGTTGATTTGTATCAAAAAAATGTTAATCTTGAAAAAATTTTAAAATCAAATAAGTTCATGTATAGTTCTAAAGATTTTGCTAATAATTTTTGTTATCTAATTTTGCATGGAATTAATAATTCTGATAATGCAATTACTTCATACTTTGGTATTTTATTAATGTTTATTGCTTTTTCTTGTCTTTATACTAATTTAATATTTCTAGCATATGGAATGTTTTTTTTAGCATTTCTTTTGTTAGCCCCTTCAGTGATTTATAATAAAATTAGTCCATTGAAATTACGGGTTCTTATTGACAGTCCTGGTCCTAATGAGTTGTACAGTTTTGGATTAAAGGGATTTGTGAATTTAGATAATAAATATTTAATGATTTGGGGTTTTAGAGGAATTAGGATTTCGATACCAGACACATATGAATCATACTATATTGGTCACGCCTCAGCTATAAATATTCTTATTGATAGAGGTGGATCAGGATGAAAAAACACAAGAAATTGTTTAATAAAATTCTATGTGTTGTTATAATTCTATTATTTGTATGTGTGAATATTAGTTTATCAAACGCTTTTGATAATTTATACAAATCTTCTAAGCTTGATTTTAATGGTAATATTTTATATGTAGGTGGATCTGGACCAGGCAATTATAGTAAAATAGAGGATGCGGTTGAAAACGCAACTGACGGGGATACCGTTTTTGTATATGATGATTCTTCACCATATAAAGATGTAAGTTTGAATATTAATAAATCAATCAAACTTCAAGGTGAAAATATGACTACTACTATTATTTATTGTTGGGGTAGCATTAGTTCGGATAATGTGACAATCACTGATTTTACTTTTCAGGACCATGGTCCAGCGATAGAAATTGAAGGTTCTTCCAATAATATTATTGAAAATTGTGCTTTTAATGGTTCAGTTGCTTTTTTAGTTTTAAGTAAGTCTAATAATAATATTATACGTAATTGTAGTTTTAGTTACCTAGAATTTGGTGCTTTAAGTATAGGTTATTCCGATAATAATGAGATATCTTATTGTGATTTTTTTAATAATCAGAATTGGATGATGGGCACGCCAGTAATAAGTGTATTTGGTTCTCGTGGAATAAAGATTCATCACTGTAATATTGCTCATAATTTAAATGGCGGGTTTTCAATACAAGCCTCTTCTGTTCAATTTAATTTTAATAATATTTAATATAGGATTTTTATCGTATTGTAATTTGAAAAATAATTGGTGGGGCTCATCTCAAGGACCAAATATAACTTTAAATGGCCGTTTTGCTCGTAAATTTATTATTAGACAGGTTGATTATGGTGATACTGTGTTTTTTTGGGGTAAACCACTTATTATGCAAATAATTGGAGTAATTTGGCTCTTACCTTGGCTTACTGAACCAGTTGTTGATACTGGGTAACAAACATAGAATTTTAATTTATTTCTTGCTCAAAAATTTACTTAAATCTTAAAAAGATATTAACAGTTTTTTTGAGGGCTTTTAACCACAGCTATACAATCCCTCCAGCGACTAACCTTAACTTTTTTTTTATATTAAACGTAACATTTGTTTTATTAATATGGATGTAGGCTTTGAACCTCCAATCTATAATGCCTCAAGCAAATAATTTTAGCATTTTTTCTTCTACTTTTTTTATTTAGGCATAAATTCCCATTTATGTTGTTTGCTAACAAGTAAATAATAATAGTTTTTAATCGCCTTTGAGAATCTGTTTTTCAAATCATTAATAATTTCAAATAAATGATTAATATCTAATAAATGAAATCCTAATTCCAAGTGTGAAACTCCAGCTGATTTGCAGATAAAAACTAAATTATTATTATTTTTAACATAATTAATTATTTCATTTCTTTGTTTATAATCACCTAAAAAAATGTCAACCTTAAAATTTTTATAACCAATTTTATTAAGATTAATATTTATCCTGTATCCCTGGATAATCTGTAACATTTCTAACTTTTTTATTCTATATGTAATTGCTTCAGGAGTCAACAATAAAATTTCAGCAAGTTCAGATAAATTTATTCTTGCATTAGGGGCAATTAATTTTAAGATTCTATAATTAAGATCGTCTATATTTATTATCTTTTGATTATTGATAATAGTAAAATTTTTTCTTTTCTTTATAACGTTTTTATCAGATAAATAAGAATATTCATAAGAAGTAAGATAAAAATATTGAGCAAAAAGATCTTGCTCAATATAATCATTGAATTTTTCCAATGTTAAGTCCCAGAAATCCGAAAATAATTTATAATTTTTAACAAGCATATGAACAGCTAAATCAAATCTTCCTTCAAGTGAAGCAACCCACCAAGTCTGTGTATTTTGTATAAAAAAATTAATGATTTCCTCCTCAATTGTTGGTGTAGTAAACTCAAATTTCAAATATAATTTTATTGGAAGATATCCTAATTTAAGTGAATCAATGACGGTGTAATAATTTTGAATTACCCCAAGTTTTTCAAGTTTTTTAATTCGATATTTTACAGAGTTTTCATGTATATTTATTTTTTTACTAATTTGAGATATCGGTTGTCGAGAATTTAAATCAAGTTCATATAGAATTTTTCTATCTATTTCGTCGATTTTTTGCATCATTATAGTTATCACAAAAATTTTTATAAATTTTTACAACAAAATTTATAATTCTAATTTTTTTTTAAAAGCTGTATCCTCCAATTTTTAAACTTGGATCTCCTAATAAAATCCATGCTTCTGTATTTTTTGCATCTGCCCAATCTTCCATGGCAGGCCAAGAATCTAAATATCTATTTAATGAATCTGCCCATACTTTCCCTAATGTTTCAAGACCATTATCAATAGCTTCAAAAAATGATTGAAGTAAATAAGCGTGTTTCTCTTCCAAATAATCTGGATCATCAATACCATTTCCATCAATATCCCCATGTTCATTTTGAAATGATGCATAGACAAACCCAGTAAAACCAACTGTTGCTACTGATCCTCCATTTTTTTTACTAACAAGACTCCAACATAGAGATTTAGGACAAGACCATCCAATAATATCCCATTTGCCATCACACATATCATTTATTATATGTTTTAAATGAGGGTAAAATATTGATACATTAATATGAGCATTACAACACCCACCAAGAACTGCTATAGGATATTTATCACGATTTGTTAAGAGAGGTATATTAGTTATATCGATGATTCTACGTTTATCTTCTAGGTTTTCATCCCAAAATGTTTTGATTCTCCCAGGATTACCATGCCCTTCGATAAATAAAAAACCACAACCAGCCGATATTTCCCTAATTATATTCTTGGATGTTGGTCTATATCGAGAATCAGTATTTGAAACATATAATTTAATTGGTTCATATTCAGACATATATCTTTGATAAATATGATTACAAGTCAACTCACCTTCAAAATAACCATGTGTATCACCAAAACTATTACCACCTACAAGTACAATTTTTTTATTCCAATCTTTTCCATATGATTGGGATTCATACGTTATAATCTTATCTACAACTACCTCTACTTCATGTATATTTCTACATGCTAAACGTCCAACATAAACATCTGGTTTTAAATCTAACAAATCCTTTTTTGAAGTTAAGTTCCGATTATTCCATTCTCCATAAATTCCATTATTATCTGTATCCCAGGATGAAAAATTACCATTTTCATCATAAATATCAGCATAATATAAATCAGATATAAATCCAGGATCATAATATTTGAAACCTCTAGGTTCTATTAGGTTTGAATAACGTACTGGCACATGCCAATATTTCTCACCAGCATTTATTGTATCTCTTGCTTCATTCCATATATAATGTTTAAGACCGCCAACTAATAATACATATTTGATTTTCTGTGTTTCAATTGCTTTTTTAATAAAATATTTAATTTGCTCTGGTTTATCATTTCCATTAAACTCATTAAAAATTTCCTCTGTTGTTTTGAGAAATGTTCGTATTCCATAACTGTTTTTATGGTTAATTAATGGTTGAATCGTTATTGAAAACTTTTCAGGCGTAATAATTACCATATCATATTCATTTTCAGCATTAGGATATACAATCATATTTTTTTGAGATATTGCACCAGCTCCAAAACCACTAAATACTAATATACTTACTAACAGAATTGATAATTTTTTCATCATATTTTTCACCTTCTTATACTATTATATTTATGGTATTATTGCTGGATGATAATAAAAAATTATTGTTAAAATATTTGTCAAAATCAAAAATTTGTTTATAAAAATTTTAGTTTAATACAATTTATATCAATATTAATAGTGATTTTATAATGATTTTGTTAAGATTGATTTAATGCTTTTTTATTTCCATTATATAAAGAGCTCTTTATCTTATTTTTAGATACATTTTTGTACTTTTTAAAAAATTGAATTTTAACAGTGGGTTAAATGTCATTACTCAACATTAAATGAAATTGAGAGAAATTTTCTAAAAAATAATTTTACTAGTTAAAGTGGTTTTCAATTTTATTATCAAAAATTTAAAGGAATTTTGTTTAATTGTTCTATTTTTAAAAAATTAATTTTAAATACTTCTAATTTTTTTTTAAATTATGAATAACAAAGAAAAGATATATCCAGAAGGTCATTTTGTAGGAATTTGGATAGTAATATGCATAGCAATTTTCTCAGGATTTGGAATTCCTCTTAGTGTTGTTACCGAAAATTTTGCATTTATTGGTATAGGCTCTGCATTGGGTGTAGCCGTGGGAACAGCAATCGGGCAATCTATAGAAAATAGATATAAACAAGATGGAAGGATTCGGCTTCTTTCAGAATCTGAAACAAAGAGTAGAAAAAATGCCGTTGCAATAGGAGTTTTAACAATGATATTTGGAGTTTTAATATTTATTTTCTTATATTTTCTATGAATTTCAAAATAAATCTCGATCTGGTAAAAGAAGAAAATGATTCATTTTATAATTAAAATTGTAAAAATTTTTATTTCTTGTATATCTTAAATTATAAATTATCAGCAATACATTTATTTTGTTGTATTAAATTTATAATGTATCAAAGCACAATTTCACCTATTTTTTCATAGGATTTTTGATTTCTGCTTATTAATTTTTCAGGCAACAAAATTTACTTTTATCGCTGTTAACAGAAGAAAAATGTAATCCTATATGATAAACTATAAGTTTAATTAAAAGTTATTTTTTTAGTAATGTTTTATTCAATTAATAAATGTCATAATTGAGTTTATTAGTACTCAATAATTTATTCATATCCTCCGATTTTCAAACTGGGGTCGCCGAAGAGCACCCATTGCTCTAGATTCTTAACCACAAGTGCAGATCCATCAACTGATAAGTCGTTCCAATCAATCGGACAATCCTGATACACATGAGTAACCGACGCGCTCCATAAATCACCTAAAATATAGGTTTGATTGCAAGCATACTCTGAGAAGAACTGACGATCGAGCCACTCGATGCCACCATATCCAAGGTTAATATCAGGAGATTCATAGCTAAATCCCGTTGCGCCGATAGTTGCGATACTACCACCAATTCTTTTAACCATAAAAGCCCAGCTGAAACAAAATGGAGTGCGTAAACCATATACATAAGGCGCATTACCAAGACTAACGTTGAACATACTGTTGAAGCAACCGCTACCTGTGATCAATATCGGTAGTTTCCAATAGTTACGTAAAAACATTAGATCATGGAGGTGAAGATTGATCCAGGTTTTATTATCGTTTGGTGGATGTGTTCCCCAGATTTTAGGATTCCCATGACCCGAAAGCCATAAGAAACCACATCCCCTATTGACAGCACGGACGATGTCTCTTCCATGTTTAAGACTACCATCTGAGGTCCAAAGACTAATAGGTTGAAAATCTTTCATTAAATCCAAACCCTGCTTGGTATAAACCTCACCATCAAAATAAGGGGTACGCTCAGGGTATGTATCACCAGCAGCAACTACCATGGTCTTAAACCAATGTTTATCAGTTACATTCCTATTTTCATAACGGATGATTTTACGTACGACAATACGTAACTCTCTGGTATTTAGACAAGGTATTCGACCTAAACTCACATCAGGAATTAGATCTGGACGATCGATTGCTACTTGACCTTGTGGCCATTCACCAAAGATTCCATTGTCATTGTCATCCCAGCTAGAAAAACTACCGTTTTGGTTATAGATATCTGCAAAATATAGATCAGATAAAAATTTTGGTTCACGATAATTTCCATAAGGGCGTTCAAGATAGCTATAGCGGACTGGAACCCACCATCGCTCAGTTTTCCCTTGATTCTTTCGACCTCCAACAAGCAAAACATAGTGCACATCCCAGTTTTCAATTGCAGCCTTGATAAAATATTTTATCTTCTCCGCAGAATCTCGACCCTGCCAGAACATTTGCTGATAAATAGTATTAGTATCAATAAGAATTGTAATAATACCAAGATTTTTTTTATGTTTCACAAGAGGCATAAGTGCATTATGAAACCTCTTGGGTGCAATTATAAGCAGATCATAAATACCTTCTCCAAAATTTACTTCATTTGATTGAGTAATTGACATCTTTTTGGGATCGATAATGCCTGCGTACATTGAAGGTACTATTAGGATAAAAATTACAAAGAAAATCCAGGATTTCAGCAATATTAAATGATGCATAGTATCAACTATAATAATATTTCTGTTCTTTTATATATTTTTCTCAAGTATAATTATATTGATTATCCTTTTAAAACAGAATCTTAAGTTTAAAAAAATTTCAGCTTTTAAATCTTATAGGCTTTAATTCCAAAAAGTTGGATTTTAAACAAGTTATTAATAATTAATATAAAAAAAATAGAAAAAAAGTGCGTTTATTTAACTCCAAAAGCAATGAAACCTAGAATCTTACCTGATGCTGTTTGGGTTGTAGTATCAACAGTTATTTCAATGTTTGTTGAACCTAATCCTAAGACAGGAATAATTAAATACATTGTTTTTCCTACTTTAAGATTTATTGCGCTTTCTCTGTTTTTATAACTTCGGAAAATCATAGGGCCATCAAGAACTACTTTCAAATTAGCATCATTTAAATCTGTTGTACCGATATTTTTTATAATTGCGCGAATACCATATCCACCTTTTATCTTAATTTCAACTTCTGATGTAAGCTTTGGTTGATTGTAGGAACTTACTACTGGAAAAATAGTTGAGATCAACAACCCTATTATTAAAATACCAACTAATTTCTTTGCCATATACATAACCTCAAGCAATAACCAATAATAACCTACAAAAGTTTTTTTTATTAAAAATTGTACAAAAAGATATATAATTAACTAATTTTTGGCGATTAGTACAATTATATTTATCATCTTCCTATTTGTTAATAGAATTTATATACATATAATTAAGTGAGATGTATATATTTAAAAGTGAGGTTTTAAAATGAACAAACAGCTGAATTTGTTGAACAAAACTTTGATTATTGGAGTAATTATTTTATTTTTTAGTATAAATCTTAGTCCAGTTAAGGGAAATATACCATTTAGCACAAATGAAAATAATAATTTTAGTAGTAAAATTACGTGTTTTGAAAAATCTGCTGTAGATTTGAAAAATAAACTTTCTTCCAATGATAAATTTATTGTAAATGTTATAACGCAGATGAATGAAACTTTATATTTAGGATATTTAGAAAATATAACTGCTTTTGGATCAAGAGTCACTGGTACTTCTGCATGTCATGAAGCAGGAGATTATATATATAACGAATTCGAAAATATAGGTTTAGATGTACGGTATCATTATTGGAATTATGGTGGATACTCAGATAGGAATATAGAAGCAACCTTGTATGGTACAAATGAAACAAGTGATGCAATCTATATCATTTGTGGTCATTATGATACTGTAAGTGGGTGTCCAGGCGCAGATGATGATGCATCTGGTGTGGCTACAGTTTTGTCAGCTGCATTTATATTAAGTAATTATTCTTTTGATTATACAATCCGCTTTTTAGCATTTTCAGGAGAAGAACAATGGATGTTAGGTAGCCATGAATATGCAAGAGAAGCTTATGAAAATGGCGATAATATCATAGCTGTTTCAAATGTAGATATGATAGGATATGCAATCACTTCAACTCAAGGTAGTTTTATTAAGATTTATAAAAATGTTGCTTCCAAATGGATAAGTGATTTTACAATAAGTGTTAGTCAAGAATATTATGATTATATTTTTCTTGATGTCATTCCACTTGGTGAATCACCAAGTGATCAACTTTATTTCTGGGAGTATGGCTATGATGGTGTATTTTATCATGAATATGAATTTAATGATTATTATCACACCCCTTATGATACTATTGAGAATATGAATATAACCTACGCAATTAAGTGTTCAAAAATTATTCTGGCTACGCTTGCCTTACTTTCTCAACTGAGTTCTTATCCTCCAGAAACCCCAGCAATTTCAGGTCCAACTGATGGAATTGCATATATACAATACAATTTTACAGTTGTTACTACTGATCCTGGTGGAGATAGTGTATTTTACTATATTGATTGGGGTGATGGAACTTCTAGTGGATGGATTGGACCTTATAGTTCAGGTATAGAAATAATTGCAAGTCATATATGGGATGTTTCAGGAATATTTGAAATAAGAGCTAAAGCAAAAGATAATATTTCTTATTTTGAGAGTAACTGGTCAGAACCCTTTATAATTAATATTGAATACCTGGTTGATATTCAAAATATTAAGGGTGGGTTATTCAAGATAAATGCAGTAATAAAAAACAATTTTGGTGAGCCAATAGATAATGTACATTGGAATATAACTCTTAAAGGTAGTGCCTTTATTGGTAAAAAAACATCTGGAAGAGTTGATATTCCCATAGGTGAAGAGGTAAATATAAAATCGAGATTAATATTAGGATTTGGACCAATAGAAATAACTGTTACAGTTGAAGCTCCAGAATGCTCAGATACAATCAGTAGAGGTGGATTTATCTATTTATTTTATGTACATGTAAACTCAGGAGGAAAATAAATAACGTGATATCATAAAATAAATATCCTAACTATTTTTATAAATAAAATGAGTTATTTTTCTTAAGAAGAATTTTAAATAAAAATAATTGTGGAGTTTATTTACAAATATAATTTTAATGAGTACATTCTAAAGATTTATATATCTCAAAGTTCTTCTATTTTTATAATTGGGAGGAAGAAAGATATTCAGATAAACCTATTATTTAAAAAAAGTTTGGTATTTGGAATTATTCTCTTATTTTTAGGTAAATGTATTATTCTCGCTTCTCCACAAGATATTGATAAGTCATCATTTCAAACATTTATAGGTAAATGGTTGTATGTTGGTGGTAATGGAGAAGGTAATTATTCAAAAATTCAGGATGCAATTGATAATGCATCTGATGGTGATACAGTTTTTGTTTTTAATGGTACATATTTTGAAGAAGTAATAATTAACAAGAAAATTAACCTAATTGGAGAAAATATCGATAATACAATTATTCATTCTATCATTAATATTTCTGATACTGTTATATTTATAACTGTAGATTATGTAAAAATTTACGGTTTTACATTAACATCAAAAGATAATTGCATTAAATCAACATATGGTATAAAAATTACATCTTCATATTGTAATATTTCAAATTGTAAAATTATTCAAAATAGCTTTGTTGGAATAGCTTTTTATGGTAAATCAAATCATAATACTATCTATAGAAATATAATAAAGGATAATACTTATGGAATCTATCTAGGTTTTGATCAAATTTGCTCGTGTTTTAATATTATAAAACATAACAATTTTATTTCGACTCAACTAACCTTTTCTTTATCTTTTTTTAATAATTGGATTAGTAACTATTATGATAATTGGATTGGAATTGGTCCAAAAATAATCAGAGGCTATGGTTTTATATTTCCTTGGATTAAATTTGATTGGTACCCGGCAAAAGAACCATATAATATTGGTGAATGATTGATGATGATAAATAAATGGATTATGAAAGGTTTTTTGGTTGGATTTATTTTAATCTTAACTGGTGCAGCAATTATTCCCGCTAATGCATTGAATATTGAGAAATCATTTTTAATAAAATCAATGGGTAATTGGTTGTATGTTGGTGGTGGTGGGCCTGGAAATTACACAACTATTCAAAGTGCAATAAATGCATCTACTGATGGAGATACAATATTTGTTTACAATAAAATCTATTATGAGCATATCCGCATAGATAAAGATATTAACCTTTTTGGTGAAGATAATAAAAAAACAATAATTGATGCGCAGGGAATAGAAACAGCTGTTGAAATCTGTGGATATGTGAATATAAGCGGATTCACTATAAGAAATGCAGAGATTGGCATTCTAAATTTTTATCTTCCACCACCAGATGATATTTACATATTTTTTATCTATGGAAACATTATAACAAACAATATCGTGGGTATTGCATTATCAGGCTCATTTAATACAATTATTCATGATAATATTATAACACAGAATCAATTGGGGATTTCATTTTTTAGAGCAGATAATTATGAGGTCAATAACAACAACTTTATTGAAAATGAATGTCATGCTTATTTTGAATATGTACTCTTTTTACAATTTTTGCCGCGAATAAAATGGAAAGGAAATTATTGGGATGATTGGAAATATTCCTTGCCTCGTGTAATTAAAGGAGAAAAAGTAATACTTTTTATAATGCGTCCAGGTTGGATTCTTAAAGACACAGTATGTTACTGGTATAATTTCGATTGGCATCCAGCAAAGAATCCAAATGATGTCAAATGTTAGAATAATTAAAAATAAATTACAATATAATATATATACTTATAATTGAATAAAAATTTATAATCGGAGGGAGGAAATACGAAGAAAAAGCCGTTAATTAAAATCGTTGCTTTGATTATTATAATATTATTTTTTGCTATATTAATTAAACCTATAAATGGAATTCTATCAATGAATAAACAGATTATAACAGAAAATCAAGTATGTAAGCTAAACTTTTATGATAATAATGACATAATCTCTCCAGTTACAACAATGTCTTTTAGCCCACTATATTCTAGTAGTTCTTGGAGTGTTACTGAGGTTGTTAGTACTGAAAGTATAGACAATAGTTTTGTTTCTTCGCTATATACAGATGGTAATGGTACTGTACATGTTGCTTGGCATGATCACACAAATTATGCAGGCAGCGGTATCGATTCGGATATTTTTTATAAGTATAAACCTAGTAGTGGTTCTTGGAGTATTACTGAGGTGGTTAGTACTGAAAGCACCGGCTCAAGTGAGCAACCTTCATTGATGGTGGACAATGTTGGTACAGTTCATGTTGCTTGGATGGATGAAACAAATTATGGTGGTAATGACAATGCATATGATGTTTTTTATAAGTATAAACCTAGTGACAGTTCTTGGAGTATTACTGAGGTAGTTAGTACCGAAAGTACAAACTATGCATGGTGGCCTTCATTGTGGATAGACGATGAATGTACTGTACATGTTACCTGGGAAGACTGGACAAATTATGGTGGTAGTGGTAGTGATACGGATATTTTTTATAAATACAAACCCAGTGGTGGTTCCTGGAGTATTACTGAGGTTGTTAGTACTGAAAGTTCAAGCTTTAGTGAGCAGGTTTCAATAATGGTGGATGTTTATGGCACAGTGCATATTGCTTGGGATGATGGAACAGATTATGGTGGCAGTGGTAGTGACTATGATGTTTTTTATAAGTATAAGCTTAGTGGTGGTTCTTGGAGTGTTACTGAGGTGGTTAGTACTGAAAGCACAGGTCATAGTGGGCGTCCTTCGTTGAAGGTGGATGATGATGGTATCGTACATATTGCTTGGGAAGATCTCACAGATTATATTAGTAGCGGCACCGACAAAGATATTTTTTATAAGTATAAGCTTAGTGGTGGTTCTTGGAGTTTTACTGAGGTGGTTAGTTCTGAAAGCACAAGTTTTAGTTGGAGTCCTTCGCTATGGGTAGATTCTGATAGTATTGTGCATGTTGCTTGGGATGATGGAACAGATTATGGTGGTAGCGATAGCGATGACGATATTTTTTATAAGTATAAGTCTAGTATTGGTTCTTGGAATATTACTGAAGTTGTCAGCACTGAAAGTACAGATACTAGTTGGTGGCCTTCATTGATGGTAGATAATGTTGGAGCAATCCATGTTGCTTGGCATGATTGGACAGATTATGGTAGTAGTGGTAGCGACCGGGATATTTTTTATAAGTACAAAACATCACCACTGAATGCAAATGCTCATGGGCCTTATTATGGAAAATTATATGAACCCATAACATTCATTGGTAGTGCTAATGGTGGAATTCCACCTTACTCCTGGCTATGGTTTTTTGGTGATGGAAATACTTCACATGAACAAAATTCAATATACAATTATTATAGTACAGGTAATTACACTGTAATTTTGACAGTAACTGATGATACTGGTGAATTCGCTGATGATATTACTTGGGCGTATATCTATCAAGAAAATAATCCACCAAACATACCAAATATTGATGGTCCCTCTAGTGGAAAGCCAGATGTTGAGTTATGCTGGACAATTAATTCTACAGATCCTGATGGCGATGATATTTACTATTATGTTGATTGGGGTGATGGAACTAATACCGGTTGGATTGGGCCTTATCCTTCTAGTACACAAGCAGAGGTATGTCACACTTACGAAAACAAAGGAATATATATAATTAAGGTAAAAGTTAAGGACATATATAATCCGGATAGTGACTGGGCAGAGTTTAAAGTGACTATACCACGAAGTAAGGAATTGTTTGATTTGTTAATTTTACGGTTCATAGAACGGTTTCCAATGATGAAAAGGCTATTATTTTTGTTGAAATAAAATCAAAGCAAAAAAGCAGATTTGACTGTTGAAATTATACAGTATTACTGATTGATAATCTTATAAAATTAACGTTTAAATATCTATCTATCCAATTAAAATCTTAAAGGGAATTTATATTAATTAATACTTATTCCCAAAAGGAGTAATTGGTTGCTATCATATCCCGTTAACAAAACATTTAGGATAAAAAAAGAATGTTTATCAATTATCATTTAATAATACTATTATAAATTTGTGGATTTTGAAAAATTATGAAAATATTGTTTACTACAGAATCGTATTATCCTAATATTGATGGTGGAGCTGTAGCTCAACATAATTTAGCTCAAGAGTTAAAAAAACGTGGGCATAATGTTGGTATAATAGCACCGGGTCATTCTTATAGAAATATAATTGAAAAAGATAATGGAACAACTATATATAGAACAAAAGCAGTGAAATTACCGTTTTATATGAATAGTAGATATTATTTTTCGCCATTTCCCTTTTTTGAGGTTAGAAGAATAATTAAAGAATTTAACCCAGATATTATCAATCTTTGCTCACCATATCCTGTTTCTATTTGTGCAATGCTATGGGCAAAAAAATACAATATACCCATTATAGGCTCTATTCATATTTTACCTCAGAATATGTTAACACCATTTTTCAACTTGAGAATCTATGATATACTCAAAGAATATACTTGGAGGTATCTTGTATATTTTTTTAATCTTTTAGACTTGGTGACAATACCAACAAAAGCAGGATTAAATATGTATATAAAAAGGGGTTTAAAAACTGATATAACTCCTATTTCAAATGGGTTAAAAACGGAGGTTTTCAACCCAAGTAATAATGGTGAATATCTTAAAAAAAGATTTAATTTACCAGATAAAAAAATTGTTTTATTTACAGGTAGAATCAATGAGGAGAAAAATCTTGATGTTCTGATAAAAGCAATTCCTCATGTAGTTAAAAAAATAGATTCTCATTTCTTAATAGTTGGTTCGGGTGGTGAATACAAAAAATTACTTATGAATCTTGCAAAAAAACTAAAGATAGAAAAGCATACGACTTTTACTGATTTTTTAGACTGGAAAGACTATCCTAATATTTATTCTATTGCTGATGTGTTTGCAATACCCTCTGAATCTGAGTTACAAAGTATTGTAACAATGGAGGCAGTAGCCTCTGGTTTACCTGTTGTAGTAGTAAATAATGGTGCACTCCCTGAGCTTGCTAGTATGAATAATGGTTTTGTTTTTGAACCAAAAAACAGTGAAGAAATGGCAGATTGTATTGCTAAAATATTAATAGATGAAAAACTTAGGAAAACTATGGGGATTAATAGTTTAAAATTAATTAAGAAACATACCATGGAATCAGTAGTTAAACAGTTTGAAAAGGCATACGAAAAAGTTATCGATATATATAATAGTAAAATGAAAAACCAAATTTAAACTCTTATTTATTTTTATGTTACAACTTTTTTTAAAACAAATATTTTCAATAAATTTAAATGACTCTCTAAGATTGTAATTTCATTTAATTTCAATTTGAGGAGGTTGGAATTAATATGAAAAATAAGATATTTGATTTAGTTGTTTGTATAATCCTAATAGGAACTTGTTTAGTTGTTACCCCGATCACTGTGTCCGCAGACCAAGATGGTGATTATATCTATACCATAATTAATTCAGAGGCTACCATTACTAAATATACTGGTGCTGGTGGAAAGATAACTATCCCATCTACATTAGGTGGTTATAAAACGGTGGCCATAGGTTATCAAGCGTTTTATTATTGCACCTCTCTGATTTCCGTTGCTATTCCAAACAATGTTACCACCATTGGATATCAAGCTTTTTACTCCTGCACATCTCTAAGTTCTATAATCCTTCCGAATAGCATTACAACTATTGGGGACAATGCTTTTTCTTATTGCTCTTCCTTATCCTCAATTAACCTTGGATACAACCTCACAACAATTGGAGATAATGCATTTGCCTATTGTATTTCTCTAGCCACCATAAATATCGGAAATAATGTTTCCTCCATCGGAGATAGTGCATTTACTTACTGTTCCTCTTTAACCTCCATAACTATACCCGATAGTGTAATTACAATCGGTAATAGTGTGTTTGCCTATTGTTCTTCCCTAACTAATGTGACACTTGGTAATAATATAACTTATATCAAGGAAACTGCGTTTGCTTATTGTTCCATTTTAAACAATGTAACTATTGGGGATAGTGTTACGACCATTGGTAACAGTGCTTTTGCTTATTGTTCTTCCCTCTTTTCTATTATAATACCTAATAACGTCACCAAAATAGGAGATAATGCATTTTACTATTGCACCTCCTTAACCTCTGTTACTATAGGAAACAACGTTACTGTTATAAAAAAAGGTGTATTTTACTTATGCGCTTCATTGACTTCAATAACGTTTCTTGGGCTTGTTGCACCAGTTAATGTTGAATCCGATTGGATTTTTGGTACCCCAGAGAAAATTAGAGGTCATGCATATACTACCTCAAACTTTCCAATACCGGGAAGTATTTGGAATGGATTGACCATGGGTGAATCATTAAGTAGAGGTTTAGTTGATGAAAATGATCTCCCAATGGTAGATTTTACCTGGAAGCCATCAAATCCTAAACCAAATCAAGAGGTTATATTTGATGCCTCTTGGAGTTATGATCCAGATGGTTCTATTATTTTATATGAATGGGATTGGAACAATGACGGTATTTACGATGAATCTCATACAACTTTAATAGTAATACACAAATGGACAAAAGCAGGTAACTATCCAGTTCAATTAAGAGTAACGGATAATAGTAGCACAACAAGTAATAAGACAATAAATGTTGCAGTCGGTAATGGAGCTGGAACACCTGGTTTTGATTTTATTTTCGTTCTCTGTGCATTTATGATGTTTATTTTTTTATGGAAGAAGAAAGTAAACATATAAGTATTTTTTTAAATAGCAATATAAAAAATTTTAATCTTAAAATGATTATCTATATTTTTTACAATTTTGTTATTTTTACACGTAAGGTTTAAATATAATCATTGACAAGAATTAACACGTTAAGCTATATCAATAGTTATAGTAATAGAAATGAAAGAAAAATGAGATATTAAAAAGAGGTAAAAAATAATATGACATTAACTGAAGAACAGAAAAAATTCATACTTGGATTTTTACAAACACAAGTTAATAAAAATCCGCTTGTTAAAAAAGAAAATAAAAAAGAATAATAATTTTTAAGATTTTTTTAAAATTATTTTCATAAACAATTTTTTTAAATTATTACAATAAAAGTCTTTAATTTTTTTATTAAAAGTTAAAATAAAAATAATAACTTTTTTAAAAAAGTTAAATTAGCAATAAAGTACATGTAAAAAAGTTTAAAAAAAGCAAAAGTATCACGTATTTTTAATTATTTTATTTAGGGAGGTATAAAAAATGATGACTGGAGGAACTCCAATAATTGTATTAAAAGAAGGAACAACAAGAGAAAAAGGTAAAGGGGCTAGATCAAACAATATAATGGCAGCTGTTGCGATTTCTGATGCAGTGAAATCAACCCTTGGTCCAAAAGGGATGGACAAAATGTTGGTTGACTCTATGGGAGATGTAGTTATAACAAATGATGGAGCAACACTGCTAAAGGAAATTGATGTGGATCATCCGGCTGCTAAAATGATAATTGAAGTTGCAAA
>SMTZ1_10007405_pt1 | contig 23356 bp, 17 predicted proteins | sample DeeMarSWOR136_30_FD_25667 | JGI IMG/M metagenome (IMG submission 25667) | reverse complement strand
GAGGAGGTTATCGAAAGGCAGGCTCAGAACTTTGAACAATTGAAGCCGTATCTGATAAAGATGTGGGATAAGGAGTGAACTTTTTTCCGCCATGAAGAAATCCACGCCTTTGAAAATCCTGTTTGCATCCTCTGAGGTTGCACCTTTTGCCAAGACCGGCGGTTTAGCCGATGTTTCTGGCTCTTTACCCGCCGCCCTGGCCTCTTTAGGGCATCAGGTCGTTGTGGTCATGCCCCTCTACCGTTCGGTGATGGAAGGGCCTTACGAATTGAATGGCATCGAAGGAGCGCTGGAGGTCCCTTATAGAGGGCAGGTTTTAAAGGATAAAGTTTTTTATTCCGAGCTCGAACCCAACCTTTCGGTTTACTTTATCCGGAAGAATGAGTTTTTTGACCGAAGTATGCTCTACAGCACATCCGAAGGGGACTACTTCGACAACGCTGACCGGTTCATTTACTTCAGCCGGGGAATTTTAAACCTGAGCAAGCTGATCAGCTTCAAACCGGACATCATCCACTGCAATGACTGGCAGACGAGTCTTATCCCATCTTACCTGAAGAGTCTGTATATGTATGATGCTTTTTTCGAAGGTGTGCGAACCGTCCTCACCATCCATAACCTGGCCTACCAGGGCATTTTCCCTCCTGAATACATGGCTGTCAGTGGGCTGCCCGCTGAGTTCTACTCCTTAAACAGGTTCGAGTATTACGGTCAGATGAATTTTTTGAAGGGCGGGATTGTCTTTGCTGATATCATAACCACAGTAAGCGAGAAATATTCCTTGGAGATCCAGACTCCGGAATTCGGGTATGGCCTGGAAGGCATCCTTAAGGAAAGAAGCAGTGATGTCCACGGCGTGCTGAACGGTGTGGATTACAGAGAATGGAATCCTGAGACTGACTCCCACATCGTCGTCAACTACAATGAAAAAAGTCTTTCAGGCAAGGCGAAGTGCAAGAAAGACCTGATGGAGGCCTTCAAGCTGAAGGGTTCTGAAAAAGCCCCGCTCGTCGGGATCGTCAGCCGGCTGGCCGCCCAGAAGGGATTCGATATCCTTGCCGAAGCTGTGGATAAGCTGGTGGAGCTTGGGTTCCTCATGGTTCTGCTGGGGACCGGCGATGAAATCTATGAGAAGCAGTTTGCGGAGATAGGCAAGAAGCATAAGGGCCGTTTCGGAGTCAAGATCGCTTTTGACAATACACTGGCCCATAAGATTGAAGCCGGAGCGGATATGTTCCTCATGCCTTCACGCTATGAACCCTGCGGGCTGAATCAGATGTACAGCTTGAAGTATGGAACCATTCCTGTGGTGCGGGCCACTGGAGGCCTGGATGACACCATAAAAGAATTTGACACCAAGACTAAAAAAGGGAATGGCTTTAAATTTGCTGAGTACTTGGGAGAGGTCAGCTCGAAAATATGAGAACATTTATCATAAAGCCTTAGCCAGAAGGTAGGTTCTCTTTCGCAGAAGCTCCCGTGATTCTCAGGAAGGGGATCGGAATGGCTTTGCATCCGGATTTGCCGGGGATGGGAAAGAAAAGGCCGGTGTCCGGAAATTTTGGCTTTGAAAAGGATTGAGAGGTTATTACGTGCCTAAAAAAAAGGAAAAACTAAGCCAGATGCCTGAAACAAAAAGAGTAGGAAATGTAGTTCACGGGCCAACTCTTTTTTCCGATTATGATATTTATCTGTTCAAAGAGGGGAGTTCTTACCAGCTATACGAGAAGATGGGTACGCATCCGATGACTGTTGAAGACAAGGAGGGCGCTTATTTTTCTGTCTGGGCGCCGAACGCCGAACGGGTTTCGGTTATCGGAGATTTTAATGATTGGGATCCGGAGTCACATCCTCTGGCAGTCAGATGGGATGGTTCGGGAATCTGGGAAGGATTCATTCCAGGCATGGGCAAGGGAGATCTTTACAAGTTTCATATCGTCTCCAGGAAACGGAAATACAGAGTGGATAAAGGAGATCCTTTTGGCTTTTTCTGGGAGATTTCTCCCCGAACGGCTTCCGTCGTCTGGGACCTGGACTATGAATGGAAGGATCAGGAATGGATGGCAGCGCGTAGCCAGCACAACGCCCTTGATTCTCCCCTATCTGTCTATGAGGTTCACCTGGGTTCATGGAAGAGAATCCCTAAAGAAGAGAACCGCGTCTTGAATTATAAGGAACTGGCTTCTCAGCTTGTGGAATACGTGAAGGATATGGGCTTCACTCACGTTGAATTTTTGCCTATGATGGAACATCCTTTCTACGGGTCCTGGGGATACCAGGTGGGAGGTTATTTTGCTCCCACCAGCCGCTACGGCATTCCCCAAGATTTCATGTTTCTCATCGACTTTCTTCACCAGAATGAAATCGGCGTGATCCTGGACTGGGTACCGTCCCATTTCCCTTCCGACGAACACGGGCTGACGTATTTTGACGGAACACACCTTTACGAACATAAGGATCCGAAAAAGGGTTTTCATCCGGACTGGAAAAGCCACATTTTTAATTATGGCCGGAACGAGGTGAGGAATTTTCTCATAAGCAACACCTTTTTCTGGATGGACAAGTATCATGTGGACGGGATTCGTTTAGATGCCGTGGCTTCCCTGCTCTATCTGGACTATTCCAGGAAGAAAGGGGAGTGGATTCCCAACGAATTCGGAGGGAGGGAGAATCTCGAGGCCATATCCTTTATCAAACAGCTGAACGAAGCCCTTTACCAGAGGTTCCCGGATGTGCAGACCATAGCCGAGGAATCGACAGCCTGGCCTATGGTGACCAGGCCCGTCTATCTCGGCGGTCTAGGATTCGGGATGAAATGGAACATGGGCTGGATGCATGATATCCTGCAGTACTTCTCCAGAGACCCCGTCCACCGCAAACACCACCACAACCAGCTCACGTTCAGCATATGGTACGCTTTTTTTGAAAATTTTATCCTTCCTCTCTCCCATGACGAAGTGGTCCATGGAAAAAGCTCTCTGCTGAGCAAGATGCCAGGAGATGACTGGCAGAAGTTCGCCAACCTCCGTCTTCTTCTCGGATATCTCTACTCTCACCCCGGAAAAAAACTCCTGTTTATGGGAGCGGAGTTTGGACAGAGGAAGGAATGGGTTCATGATGAGAGCCTGGAATGGCACCTGCTCCAGTACGCACCTCATCAAGGCATCCAGCAATGGGTCAGGGACCTGAATCGGTTTTATCGGAACGAGCCGGCTCTGTACGAGCTGGATTTCGTTCAGGGAGGCTTTGAGTGGATAGACATCAGCGACTGGGAGAAGAGCATCGTCGGTTTTATGAGAAAAGGGAAGACGTCCAGAGACACAATAGTCGCTGTTTGTAATTTCACACCCGCTGTCCGGACTAATTACAGGATTGGTGTTCCTGAAAGCGGATTGTGGAAGGAAATGCTCAACAGCGAAAGGCTCATGGCAGGCCTTACTCACTCTCCTTGACCTTGCCGCCCTTGAGCATCCTTATTCTTAAAAAGGATTAGAGAGAGTATCGCTATTCCTTTTTGAAGAGAAAGACGCCTTAGTCATAAAAGGATTTGAAAAAAGCAGGGCTGAACGAAGGCAGTTTTGTTATATAAGCCTTTTCTTGTCTTTGGAAAGATGAGAATCATTCATTTGCGCTCCCGTTCTGAAGCTTAGATCAAGAAAAGAAGAGAACTCTCCGGAAACTAAATGAGAGAAAGAAATTTTATCTTTATTATCGAACTTATAAACTATGATAGAATATAGCTGAATTATTGATTGATAGCCTAAAGAAAATCACTTCTTCGGAGTGAAATAAAATCGAACAGGAGGGTATCATGAAAGAAAAAATTGGAGAGACTGCAGGACAGATCTGGGATCTTTTAAAGAAAAAAGGAGAAGTCAACATGGCCGAGGTGCCTAGACTTCTCAAAGAGAAATCCACTGTTGTCTACCAGGCCATCGGCTGGCTTGCCCGTGAGAATAAAATCGAATACCGAACAGCAGCCACAAAGACATTCGTTTCTCTCCCTGAATCCGAGAAAATTCTGTAGCTGTTGTCTTGCTCGACCGGAAGATTGTCAGACGAATTTAACAGGAGATAAATTCAAGAAGACGTATAAAATATTTGAGTTGAAATTCAATAGGTCGGTCTTTAGAGCTGATTTTTACCAGCCGCCAAGAGAGAATCCCTGGCTGGAGGAAGTCGAGGTCCAGGATTCTGCCTATCCATTCCACGATTGGAATGAGCGCATCACCGCCGAATGTTATGCTCCCAACTCTGCGTCTCGCATTCTTGATTCAGAAAAAAGCATCATCAACATCATCAATAACTACACCAGGATAAGCTTCAATTTCGGCCCCACCCTTCTTTCCTGGATGGAAAAGAACGCTCCTGCGGTTTACCAGGCTGTCCTTGACGCAGATAAAGAGAGTCTGAGCCGGTTTTCTGGACACGGATCAGCTCTCGCCCAGGCTTACAGCCATATGATCATGCCCCTGGCCAACTCCGGGGATAAGCGTACCCAGATTATCTGGGGGATAAAGGATTTCGCGCACCGCTTTGGAAGGAAGCCGGAGGGTATGTGGCTCCCGGAGACAGCCGTGGATGTCGAGACCCTGGATATCATGGCCGAATACGGAATCCGGTTCGCTATTCTTGCCCCTCATCAAGTCCAACAATTCCGAAAAATCGGCGAGCAAGAGTGGACCGACGCAAAAAAAGGAAAGATAGATATTCGGTCGGTTTATCTCTGTCCTCTCCCTTCGGGAAGGGCCATTTCCCTCTTTTTCTATGATGACATGATATCCAATGAGATTGCTTTTGGTGATTTGCTGAAGGATGGAGAGCGATTTACCCAAAGACTGCAGGGCGCTTTCTCAAAGGAACAGGATAAACCGCAGATCGTTCATATCGCCACCGACGGTGAGACTTTCGGTCACCACCACCGTTTCGGTGAGATGGCCCTGGCCTACTGCCTTGACCGGATAGAAGCAGATCGCTCCCAGCTTCTCACTGTGTACGGAGAGCATTTAGAGAAATATCCTCCCGAATATGAGGTGCAGATAGCGGAGAACACGTCCTGGAGCTGCGTTCACGGGGTGGAGAGGTGGAGAGGCCATTGTGGATGCAGCACCGGACTTCATCCCGGCTGGACGCAAAAATGGAGAGCCCCTCTTCGTGAAGCCATGGATTGGCTCAGGGCCCGGCTGGCTTCGGTATACCAGGACAGGATGTCGGCTCTTACAGAGGATCCCTGGAAAGCGAGAGAAGACTACATCGATGTGGTTCTGGACAGGTCCCGGGAAAATGTTGAAGCCTTTTTCCGCAGTCATATGTCTTCGGCTCTTTCTCTGGATAAGAAGGTGGAGGCCCTGAAACTCCTGGAGATGCAGAGGAATTCCATGCTCGGATTTACCAGCTGCGGCTGGTTTTTTGATGACATTTCAGGTATTGAAGCAATCCAGGTGATGCAGTATGCCGCTCGAGCTATCCAGCTCGCCAGGGAAACGGGAGGCGAGGATTTTGAGCCGGAATACATTAAAATCCTGGAGAAAGCCCCCAGCAATGTCCCCAAGTTCAAGAATGGAGCCGCAGTTTATAAACGGCTTGTCCAGCCTGCTATCCTGGAGCTTATCAGGGTGGGAGTTCATTATGCGGTGTCGTCTCTGTTCGAGGAGTATCCTGAGAAAATAAAGATCGGGGCCTTCACCTCTTCCAGTGACATCTATGACCTGAGTGATTCAGGTCGGGAGAAGCTGGCCGTGGGAAAAGCCCGTTTGTCATCGGAGATCACTTGGGAAGAAGAAGATATCAGTTTTACTGTCTTGCATTTTGGCGACCACAACCTCATCGGAGGAGCCAGAAAGTTTACCGATGACCATTCCTTTGCAACCTTGCAAGAGGAGATAAAAGAGGCTTTTACCAGGAGCGATTTACCTGAGGTAATCCGTTTGATGGATAAGCATTTTGGATCCCACAATTATTCTCTCTGGCACCTATTCAAAGATGAAAAGCGCAAGGTGCTCAATCAGGTCCTCAATTCCACGCTGGAGGAGATGGAGACATCCTTCAGGCAGATTTACGAGAACCAGTACTCAGTGATGCAGGCCTTGAGAGAGAATCGCGTTCCTTTGCCCAAAGCCTTTTCCACCACCGTCGAGTTCATCCTCAATACGGATTTCCGCAGGCTGATGGAGGATGAGGAGTTCGACCTGGAACGACTTCAAAAGCTGGTTGACGAGTTTACCAGGTGGGACCTGAAACCCGATAGAGCACTCCTAAGCTTTGTCACCAGCAAAAAAGTCGACCGGCTGATGGAAGAGGTCCTTGAAAAGCCGCAGGACCTCTCTCTCTGGGAGACCGTGATTGGCATTTTGGAAATCCTGAGTGAATTCCCTCTGGATTTAGACCTCTGGAAAAGCCAGAATATCTACTTCAAGGTCTGTCATCAACTGGGAGGAGAGATGAAAAAAAAGAGCCAAGCAGGCGATGAGGAAGCAAAAAGATGGATCGATTGCCTGAGCAAGATGGGAGAATACCTGAAGGTAAAATGTCTCTGACGCCCTTTATCGCAGACAAGATTATAAACAATTCTGAAATTTCCTTTAATGGTAAGATAAGAGAATGAATAAAAGAGGTAGCGGCATCTTTCTTCACCTCACATCCCTGCCTTCATCTTTTGGCATCGGAGACCTGGGACCCTGGGCCTATACGTTTGTGGATTTTCTGGCTGAGGCGAAACAGGTTTATTGGCAGATTCTCCCTTTGAATCCCACTGAGCCGGCGTTCGGTAATTCCCCCTACCACAGCTCTTCCGCTTTCGCCTGCAATCCTTTGCTCCTCAGCCCGGAGCTGATGATTCGGGAGGGACTGCTCGCTGAGGAAGATGTCGTTGCGGACAAGCGCCTGCGCTCCAAGCGAGTTGACTACAATTCTGTCGTTGCCCTCAAGAGAAAGCTCTTTCAGACAGCTTTCCAGCGGTTTAAACAGAGAAAAGACAAGAGTGACTATGAAAAATTCTGCGCGGAAAATACTTCCTGGCTGGATGATTTCGCCCTATTCCTGGCTTTGAAAGAGCATTTTCAAAAACAGGTCTGGTCTGATTGGCCCCCGGCTGTAAGGGACAGGCGGGAAAAAGCTCTTCTGCCGCTGAAGAAGGCGCTTCAAGAAGACATGGAAAGAGAGAAATTTCTTCAGTACATGTTTATCAAACAATGGAATGCCCTGAGAAGCTACTGTCAGGAGAAAGGCATCCAGGTCATCGGAGACATTCCGGTTTACGTCAACTATGACAGCGTTGACCTCTGGACGCATCCCGAGCTCTTCAAGCTCGACCAGAAGAAAAGACCCTATGCGGTTGCCGGTGTGCCGCCTGATTATTTCAGCGCGACCGGCCAGCTTTGGGGAAATCCCCTTTACCGCTGGGACATCCTCAAGGAGAGCGGATATGACTGGTGGGTCCAGAGAGTGAGCCACAACCTGAGGCTATTTGATATCGTCAGGATCGACCACTTCCGTGGCTTTGTGGGGTACTGGGAAATCCCGGCCGCTGAGAAGAACGCTGTCAAAGGCGAATGGAAAGAGGCACCTGCCGAAGATTTTTTCAGCATTTTAAAGGATAAAAATCCTCACCTCCCCCTTATTGCTGAGGACCTGGGCATTATTACTCCGGATGTGAGAGAGGTCATGGAGCATTTCGCTTTTCCCGGGATGAAAGTTCTCCTTTTTGCCTTCGGGGAGGACGACCCTATGCATCCTTACCTTCCCCATACTTACGAGGAGAATTGTGTGGTCTACACGGGAACCCACGATAACAACACGGTGAGAGGATGGTTTGAGCGAGAAGCCAAACCGGTGGAGAAAAAAAGGGTTTTTCGTTACATCGGCCGTAAGGTCAAAAAAAGAGAAATCCACTGGGAGTTCATCAGACTGGCCATGCGGTCTGTGGCCAAAACAGCGATCATACCCATGCAGGATGTCCTGGGCCTCAGGGAGCGGGACAGGATGAACCTTCCGGCGACCAGAAAGGGCAACTGGGAATGGAGACTTTTACCCTCCCAAATGAAATCTCAACTGGCAAAGAAAATCTCCGATATGACCGAGACCTACGGAAGGTATTATTCCTCTTTTGCTTCCCGCAAAAACTGAGCGGCCTCCTCTGGTATGCTGGGATTGATGTAGAAGCCGCTGCCCCATTCAAAGCCTGCTATCCGAGTCAAGCGGGGAATGATCTCAATATGCCAGTGATAGTCGTACCTGAGAGTTTCCCATTTTCCCGCGAATTTCGGTTTGGCCTCGGTGTTCGGAGCGGTATTCAGGACATAATTGTAAGGAGAGTCTTGGAGAACTTTCTTGAGACGAACAAGGATGTCTTTGAAAAAGAGGGAGAATTTTTCTAAATCCTCATCGGATGTATCTGCATAGCTGTAGTTGTGTTGGATGGGGGCGATGAAAACTTCGAAGGGAAAACGGGAGGCATAAGGCGCGACAGCGATAAACCCATTTTCTTCGGCAATGACTCTTTTTTTATCATATATATCCTGCTGGATCAGATCGCATATCAGGCAGCGCTCCTTGTTGTCATAGTGTTTTTTCGCGGCCTCAAGCTTGATGGTGACGTTCAGCGGCACGATCGGCGTGGCGATCAACTGGGAATGGGCATGGGCCAGAGACGCGCCCGCCCTTTTGCCGTGATTCTTGAAGATGAGGACATATTTAAGGCGCGCGTCTTTATAAAGGTCTCTCAGTCTTTCCCGGTATGCCCGAAGGACCCACTTGAATTGTTCTGGAGGGAGATCTGCCAGCGTCACGTCGTGCTGAGGGGTTTCGATGATGACCTCATGAGCCCCCACTCCCTCGATCATATCGTAGTAGCCGACGCCGATCCTTTTTCCCTGAGGGCCGATGTTGAGTGCGGGAAATTTATTGGGGACCACTCTCACTTTCCACCCCGGGGTGTTGGGTTGAGTCTGAGAGTCTCTGACAGACCATATTTCGGGCGGGGTCTGGGATTCGTTACCCCCACAGAAAGGACAGAGTTTGATGTGGTTGTATTTGGTGGTATCGCGTAAATCCGAGGGGCGAGCTGCCCGTTCCGTGGATATAATGACCCAGCGGTCCTGAAAAGGATCATACCTGAATTCTGGCATTTCTATCTCCTTCTCGTCATTAGATCACTATCCCATCCGGAATAACCGCATTTTTGGGGATGACAATGATTCCATCCTCATCGTTGATATTCCGGGAGTTGATGAGCTTGACTCCATTCCCTATCCGCACATTCTTATCGATGATGGCATTGCGGACCTCACAGTTTTTGCCAATCCCGACATTGGGAATTCCTTCTGCTTTATTTTGAGCGAATTCTTTTTCCGATTCGAAGAAATCCGCACCCATGATGATTGAACGCTCAATCACGGAATTTTCCCCGATACGGGACCGAATTCCGATGATGGATTGATTGACTCTGGCGCGGTCGATGATGCTCCCCTCGCACAGAATGGAATTCTGGACTTCTGAGAATATGATCTTGGAGCCAGGCAAGAAGCGGGCATGGCTGAAGATCAGCCTGTCTTCATCATAGAGGTTGAATTGCGGCAGCGGCTGGGTCAGGTCAAGATGGGCTTCGAAAAAACTGCGGATTGTCCCGATGTCTTTCCAGTATCCATCGAAAAAGTAGGCATAGACTTTATGCTGATTCAAAGCAGAGGGTATGACCTCTCGGCCGAAATCCTCGAAGGTGGTGTTGGTCAGCAGGTCGTTCAGCACCTCCCACTTGAACAGGTAAATTCCCATGGAAGCCAGATGAGTCCTGCCGGCAGCCTCCAGATGAAACTGCTTGAAGACCTTCTCGTCCACTTTTGTGCTGTCCAGTAAAGATGGCTCCTTTGGTTTTTCGTGGAACTCGGAGATTCTGCCGCTTTCCTCGACCTTCATCACTCCTAATTCTGACGCTTTATCGTAGTGAACAGGAAAGACGGATATGCTGACGTCAGCTTTTTTCTCAATATGAAAGTCGATGAATTTACGGTAGTCCATCCGGTAGAGGTGGTCGCCCGATAGGATGAGAACCAGGTCCCCTTCGGTGCGAAGGAATCGCAGGTTTTGCCGGACCGCATCCGCTGTTCCCTGATACCAATCAGGACTTTCCAGGGTCTGGGTGGCTGATAGAATGGTAATAAAGTCTTTGCTGAAGTTGTCAAATCGGTAGGTGAGAAAGATGTGACGGTGAAGAGATTCACTGCTGAACTGGGTGAGGATGAAGATCTTCCGCAAGCCCGAGTGGATGCAGTTGCTGATGGGAAAATCGATGAGACGGAACCTTCCGGCGATCGGGACTGCGGGTTTGCTCCGTTTTTTTGTGAGGGGATAAAGCCGGCTCCCCTGGCCGCCCGCCAGAATGATCGTTACAACCTTGGCCACAGAAGCATTACCTTTTTATGTATTTAGAGAGCAATTTAATGAAAATGGGGTAAAAAGTAAAGGGATTTTAATCCTGGTTATGCGTTCTCCTGCTCCACCGTTTCATTCAATTTATCGAGAAAATCGGGGATTGCGGATGTCACCCGGTTCCAGTTGGGAATGAGAGGCGAGTAAAGCGGATTCTCCTGAAACTCTTTTCCTGCAATCCGGATGGCCTGGGTGAAGGCTTCTACCATCGCCGTTTCCTGGTGGCGATCAAAAAAGAGACCGTTGAGCGCGGCATCGTCATGGTAGCATTTGATGGTATCCTGAGCCGTACGGAGGTAATTGACGACCAGGGTGTTGAGAATGCTTTCGCTTAATACCGCTCCCTCGATGGCGAGATTCCTGAAGATAGCCTTGGCAATGTCGATGGACATTTTCATCAAGCCTGTCTTAGGATTTTCGGCAGAAAGGGGCTGATGCTTGTGTTCATAGGTTTCGCAGATGCGGTAGACTTCCGCCAGTGTTTCGACTTCTATCCCCCAGTCCGCAGGGATGCGGTTGATCCGGGCCAGGTCCGCGCTCATCGAGAATTCTCCAGCAAGAGGATAACGGAAGCTGTCCAGGTAGACGAGCAGAGGCAGCGGTCCGAACAATTTTTCCAGACTCCTGATGATCGGGGTGACGAACAAGCGGGTGACCCGGCCGTGCATGCGGTCGGTGACCCGGGCATAATACCCTTTGCAGAAGGCGTAGTCTATGTTGGGCGATGCCACCGGATAGCACAGCCTTCCCAGAAGTTCTCGGGAATAATTAACGATGTCGCAGTCATGGAGCGCAATGACCTTGCTCTCTTCTCGAGACAGGATGTAGCCATAGGCTGTCCAGCAGGAACGGCCTTTCCCATCATCCCCCACAAAAAGCCCGTTCTTTTCCAGCAGTCCATAGAGCTTTCCGATGGCTGGGCCGGTATTCCAGATGAGCCGGGTTCTCTGAGGGAAAGAGGCGAAGAACTTTTTGGCTTTTTTAAACTGTGCCTCATCTGTCCTTCCCATGGTCACAACGATCTCGTTGATGTAAGTCACTTTCTTGATATCCTCGACGATTTTTTTTATGGCTGGGGCTTCCAGCTCGGCATAAGTCGAGGGAAGAACCAGGGCAACCGGTCGGTGACGGTTGAATTCCGTCAGTTCGTTTTCCATCCGGTCAAGGTCGACTTTTCCGAACCTGTGAAAGGTGGCCACTACTCCGGTTTGATAAAAGTCTGCCATTTTAGCCTCCTCTAATTACTTTTCAGGTCTTATAAAATTTTATTCAATAATTCCAGCACAGCCTCACGCCAGCCAGATGGACCGATGCCCGGAGCAAAGCGCAGGTTGGGAACCTTGACCTCAGGGTCATAGTTCCTATCCGGCTTTTGGACCAGAACCGGGTGATCAGCGGCCCTAAGCATGGCCATGTCGTTGAGACTGTCTCCCAGGGCGATGGTCTCGACGCGCTCTGTTTTTTCTCTGTAAATTTCTGCGAGCAGCCTGAGCGCCTCTCCCTTGTCATTCTCTCCCGTAAGATGGAAGAAGCGTCCGCCGCGGGTGATCTGAAGGTTGGAGAGGCCTGCCATTTCCCGGACTTTTTGGATTGCGCTTTCTTCATCCAGAAGAAAAGGCTCATCATATTCTCTTTTTTTGGCCAGCCTGGCCTCCTCTGGAGAGAAACCGCAGAGGCGGCCCACTTCCTCAAACGACAAATCCCCGAATCCTTTGATCTCGAGCTGGAGGGCATGGCGTATCCGGTCCAGGATTTCTCTGAGCTGGGAATAGGGCGTACCGAGTTCGATGACGAGGTAATTGTCTTTTTCTCTCTCGAAGCAAAATTTGTGCGAGAAGTATCCCTTGGGGATGAAGACGGCTCCGCCGTTTTCAGAGATGAAAGGGTGGTCATTGTCGAGCTCCAGCCTCCATTTTTCGATCTCTGCTCTGGTCTTGCTGGTGCAGATGATAAGAGGGATGTTTTTTTCTTTTAAGACCTTTATGGCGGGAAGAGCCGGCTCGAAAGAATAGGTATGGTGGTCCAGAAGAGTCCCGTCCAAATCAGTGAAAATCAGGACTGAGGAGCCCTTCTGAGAGTAGATTCCAGCCAAAATTCCTCCCCGAATGATTTTTATTTAATGGCTTAAAGCAAAAGAATAATGGAAACTCTTCATCATATTAATGAAATTATCTGCTGTTGTCAAAGCCCTTGGGATCAGGCCTTATCAGGAAAGAGCCAAAACTTGATTTTTGTTCTTCAGGCAGCATACATAATGAGTCCTGATCCCATCGAAGGCGCCGAGGCGGGACGGTGAGTGAACGGCGTTAATAATCTAAAGGGACCGACGCCATCTTCGTTTGATTCACATGCACTTTCCCGGAGAGAACCGTTTTAACTTACTTTGCAATCCAGTAGCTTGTAGCCTAAAATGCTCTTGGGGATAATCGAGGATTGATTTTCAAGAGCACTTTTTATACATATAACATGAGCTGGTCTTATGAATGAAAATAAAAATTCCGTGAGTTAATAGAGAAGGAGGGGATAAATGAGCAGCCTCTACTTCCTTTTTCCGACTTTGCTGGCCATTTTAATATCTATTCTTTTTGTGAGGGGAGCATCTATTGCTCTGATGATGACAGGGTTGGAAAAGAAAAAAGCGAGGTTTCAGGCTTTGTCGGCTTTTTCCGGAACCGGTTTCACGACCAAGGAAGCCGAATTGGTGATCAATCACCCGGTGAGGCGGAAGATTATGACCTGGCTGATGATCATGGGAAACGCGGGAATCGTAACTGTCATCGTGACCACCACCTCATCTTTTGCCACCAGCCGCGGATTTCAACTGCCCATCAATGCCCTTGTTCTCATCCTGGGCATATTTTTAATATACAAAATCATGACTCATAAGAAAGTTGTAAAAAAGTGGGAGAATTTCATAGAAAATAAACTTATTAAATCCCCAGCGTTTGAAGAAGCGTCAGCAGAAGACCTTCTCCATTTTCTCGAAGGATACGGACTCGTGAAAAAGATCATTAGGGAGGGCTCTCCTCTGGTCGGATGCTCGATATCCGAGTGCAGGTTGAACGAGAAAGGAGCCCTTGTTCTGGGAATCGAGAGGGGAAAGAACTGGATTCCCATCCCGAAAGCAAGCGAGAGGATGGAGATAGACGACCGCCTTGTGGTTTACGGCCCGAATGATGTGCTCAAGGAGCTCTCAAAGTTTCCGACAACCTTGGGTACCGATAAGAAAAATTAAGAGTGCAATGAGAATTATCAGGTTATCAATAAGCTATAAAGATAGTTTCCATTTTTTCTCATTAAGGGAGGAACAAATTGGCTAATTCAAAGGAAAAACCGACCGAAGAGGCAGGGCTTTCTTCGGGAAGGCCTGTTTACGCGGGTGAGAAAAAGAGAGTGTTTAATTTCAGGAAAAGAAGGTCCAAAAAGGCGGGACTTCCTCCGGGAACTCCGGTCTACGTGGGCGAGAGAAAGGATGAAAAGGTCAGGATTTCAGTCCTGGATTATGACGAATTGAAGTTTCAAGAAAAGGAAGTCAAAGATGTAGAGGAATGTTTTCCGTTTAAGAAAACGTCTACAGTGACTTGGATCAACATCGACGGTATCCATCAGGTCGATATCATCGAGAAAATCGGGAAAAATTTTGACCTCCACCCGCTCATCCAGGAAGACATTGTGAACACCGAGCAGCGGCCGAAAATCGAGGATTTCGGCAATTACATCTATATCGTGCTTAAAATGGTCTATCATGATGAGAATGACAGCGAGATCAAAATTGAGCAGGTCAGTTTGATCCTCGGTGAGAATTTTGTCATCTCCTTCCAGGAAAAAGAAGGAGATATCTTCAACCATGTGAGAGAAAGGATAAGAAATGAAAAAGGACGCATCCGGAAGATGAAAGCGGATTACCTGGCCTACTCACTGCTGGATGCGGTCGTCGATAATTACTTTCTCATCCTGGAGAAGACAGGAGAGCAGATCGAGGAGCTGGAGGATAAGGTTGTATCCCAACCCAAGCCTGAAACCCTGCAGGAGATTCATAAATTGAAAAGAGGGATGATTTTCTTGCGCCGGTCAGTCTGGCCACTAAGAGAAGTCATCAACATCTTAGAGAGGGGTGAATCGTCTCTCATCGAAAAAAATACGCGTATTTATCTCCGGGATGTCTATGACCACACGATTCAGGTGATTGATTCAGTCGAGACTTTCCGCGACATGCTTTCCGGGATGCATGATACCTATCTCTCGAGTATCAGCAACCGGATGAACGAGATCATGAAGGTGTTGACCATCATCGCAACGATTTTCATCCCGCTGACTTTTGTGGCGGGGATTTACGGCATGAATTTCAAATTCATGCCCGAGCTCGATTGGCGTTGGGGTTATTTTGCAGTCTGGCTGATTATGCTTGCCGTTGCTGTCCTGATGATTTTTTACTTCAAAAGGAAAAAATGGCTCTAACCAAAAAAGAAAAAAGAGGTCGCATCTCAAAATTCGACATTTTCTTTCTTAAATTGGGGATAGTCCCCAATTTATCGGTATTTCTCAAAATCGACGGATCTGATAATGAAATGTTGAAATGCAACTCCAGCTTATTCAACTAATTTCTCACCGCAGTGCGGGCAGACCTTCCAGTTCTCTTCGGTCGGTTTCTCGCATTTCGGACACACCGCATGGAGCCGAGCCGCACAGTAGGGACAGAAGACATAAGTCGTAGAGATCTGTTTCTGACATTTCGGGCATGTCTGCAGGGCCGGCGCCGCTCTTTGTGCAGGCACGATATCTGAGCGGACAATCAAATAGATTATCAACCCGATCAGATTTCCGATCAGCACCAGCAGAGCCCAAAGGAGCCCGTTCATGCCCCGGCGTTCCGCATCCCGGTAAACCCAGACGATCACCAGGATCCAGATGATCAACAGCACAAGAGAGAAGACGGAATAGAACGAGTAACGGAGTGAAGGAACGATACGGCCGATTTTTACATGGGGAAGGTCCAAAGATTCGATCGCCCCTGAGAAAATGCCGAACGGAGCAATGAAAAAAGGAGTTATGTTTGCCGCTAACCATACTATAAGCAAAACCAATAGGATAAGGCCTATTGTTTTTCCGGTTGAAGTCGCCATTTTAAACCTCCTTAGCCACGCCCTTATGGCTCGCAGGACATGGAATTGAATATATTCTATGATGCATTCGCGTTCACCATACCGTTAAAATACTCCGTCTTTGAGCGATACTTGCGGATGAGGATCGGAGCGAAGAAAAGCATCACGGCGTTCTGGATGATAAGGGTCAGAACCGCAGCCGCTTTGAAGGACAGAGCCTGGTCAAACCTGATTTCTCTGATGACCGGGAGTATGATAACCATGGTCAGAAGAGTGAGCACGAAGAGAGTCGCCCAAACGTAGACGGGAATGGGGCGGGAATGAGTCCGTGAGGAATTCCTTTCCCGAGCAGCTTCCTGCTGCTTTTTCATCTCAGCATAGCACCGCAACCGGGTATTTTCGACCAGGTCTGGAGAGAGTCCGGGCGTCGGCATAGCTTTGATGCCTGTCCTGATTTTTCCCAGCTCTTCTCGGAGGCGGGCACAGTGTGAGCAGAGGCTCACATGCTGTTCGATGGCTTTCAATTCTTCCGAGCTGAGGTCCTCATCCCAGGAAGCAATGATTAAGCGCTCGATGTCTTTACATCGCATTTTATTTCCTCGCTAGAGTTATATTTTGTTTGGTATTTCGATAGTTCCTGACGGAGCCGCTTGACGGCCCGGTACATCAGAGACTTGATCGTACCGACCGGAACCCCGAGAATATCGCTGATTTCCGCTTGTTTAAAACCTGCGATCTCTTTGAGCACGAACACGCGGCGCTGCCGCTGGGGCAGAGTGTCCAGTGCCTGATGGATATCCCTGCCCATTTCTGCCCGTAGCCCCTGGTCCTTTGAATCGGCCGGGAGAATATCCTGCTGAACAGGGAAGGAGGCCTCTCCTTCTTCATGGGCTTTGGCTTTCTCCAGCAGGAACAGCCTTCTTATCCGTTTCTTGCGCAGTTCATCCCGGTGCAGGTTGATAACGATGGTGAATATCCAGGCTTTAATGCCTCTCATGTCTATCTCTCTCGGCAGCTTTTTCACGATCCGGAGCCAGGCTTCCTGATACAAATCCTCTGCGTCTCCCCTATCTCTGGTGAGATGATAGGCGAAACTGAAGACTTCATTCCGGTATCTCCCGTACAGCTCATCGAACTGAGGATGAATCGCCTGTCCCGTCTCATGTTCGCGCTCTGATCCATTGGTTTCCATGGATTTTTGTGTTTCACTTCTGGATTTCATTAGCTAAGACGTTTGAAACCTAAAAAAGTTCTAGTCAGAAGAAGAAAGCTGTTAAGAGAGTCCAGGACGCGCCGGAAAGGTTTCAACTTCCAGAGTTTAGGATTTAAAGCTGCAAGCTTCATCTCTAGAATCAAGGTTATTTATCCCCTGATGAATCTATCGCCTAAATCCGCCACAGAAAAGAGGCTTTGAAGAAGAATCCTCTCTTTGTCTCCAGAAACCTGTCAGACGGAACGTATTCGCTGCCCGCCCACTCCACTTTCTCGTACAGAGCACCGTAGCCAACATGGATCACGGTCCCGGGAATGTAGGTGAAGGAAGCGAGAAAGTCCGTCATTAGACGCTTCCGGAAGGAATTGTATTCCACGATTCCCCTGAAAAAGAGGTATTTGTTAACCTGAAAGACATTTCTGCTCCGGATGATCGTGTAATCGAACTCCTTGACCGAGTCCGCATCACGGTAGAAATCTGAGTAGGTGAAGCTCAGGATGAAATGGAGCTTTTTCGAAGGCTGGTAGATGATTTCCGCTGCGCCATCGTTCCCGCTTCCTTGGTAGGGATCGGCGACGTAGCGTATCTTTTTGCCGTAGGTGTAGGAGAGAGCGAAAGATAATTGCTTGGTGAGCTGGCTGCTTCCTGTCAACCTCACCTTGCTGGTGTTGAACCTCTCCTCCAAAAAGACCTCGGTCGCGTAACGGCCTCCAAAAAGGAGCATCGAGTTTCTGGGGAAGATCAGCCTCAGGTCCAGAGAATTGAAGGTCTCGTAGAGACCGCTGGATCTATCCCTGATCTGGTAGCTGTGGATCATGGGATCGATTCTCTGAATTATTTTTGATTTCGGATAGAACATGCGCAGGACCCCGGACCTGAATCGGGTCAGGCCTGTCCGGGTGAGGTAGCCTGTTTCAGTCTGGAAGTCCTCCCCAATATCCTGAAGTCCTAGCTGGAGGATCCAGTCTCTCGTATTGTAGTAATAATGCAACCCCAGGGCGTATCCGTCGTCCCTTTCTGAGGCCTGGTCAACTTTAGTTTGAGAGCCAAAAAGATGGTAGCCGAAGAGGCTTGACTTATTAAGCCTGATCTGGCCGTCTATCCCTGCCACTCTGTTAAACCCACTGGCGCGTTCTCTCCCGGTGTAGAACGCACCGAGGAAGCTGTCCTTGGCCAGAGCCCTTTTATAACGAAAAATGCCGAAATGGGCCTGCTCCTCGGGTTCGGTATCAGGCAGCTCATCCAGGGCATAGATGGAGGCAATGGTGTTTTTTTCCCCGATCCTGCCGTTCAGCTTCAACCCCACCAGAGGGTCGATGATCGTCCTGGTGTGGACAATTTCGCCGATAGGATCTCCGGAATGGTATCCTCCAAAATTGAACTTTTCCAGTCCTTCCAGGAAGAAAGGCCGCGTCTCTGGAAAAAAGAGAGCATACCGCAGGTTGAAATCCACCTGTCCGGCATCCGCTTCGACCTGGCTGAAATCGGGATTGTAGGTTCCGTCGAAGATGAGATGCGAGGTGATCCCGTATTTGGCTGTCAGGCTGATATCTCGCTCGCTTCTATCAGAGACCCACTCTCCTTCTTCGTCTCTACCTATCTGGCTGTAGGTAAAAGCAGGGAGGACTTCAATAAGGGTATAGTGTTTTATCTCTAAAAAAACAATAGTCCTTGTCTGGGTCAGAAAATTCGGGCCCTGGGCTGGGTCCAGCGGCGGATAGGTCCCTGCTTCGGAGCGGCGGCTGATCCAGCGCTCGAAGATCACACCCATCTCGACTGGGTTCTTGTGAGAAAAACGGATGCTTTTAAAAGGGATCTTCAGCTCGATGGCGTAACCCTCATCATCGATTTTTCCACTGCTGTACCAGACTATATCGACACTGAAATCCTCTTCTCCGCCTTCAAACCTGGAGTCCATCTGGATTCCCAGGGGATTGACATAAAGTGCATACAGAGACTGATGGTCGTTGAAGGAATCCAGATTGATACAGATCCAGTCATCAGCCCGGATATTGTCCCGTCGGTTGACCGTAGCTTTGATCTTGTCGGGTTGGCTGTCAAAGCAGCGGAAGGCAAAATACAGGTTCTCCCGGTCATAGGCGTAATAGACCACGGAATTTTCTAACATGGCCAGGCCATAATCCGGATGGTAGGTCTTGAAACCAGTCTCAGACGGAGCCTGCTGCCAGACCGGGTCATCCAGCCTACCGTCGATGACAGGAGGAACCTCTGTCCTAAAGGGGATGAGAGGCACAAGCGTTTCCTCTGCCGGCGCAGACAGTGCGGCCAGGGATATCAACACACTCATCAAGGCCACGAAAAAAAATTTCCTGTGGATTTCGAGTCTCAAGTGTCTGTTTTTCATTCTGTCATATCCCGCCTGAAATGAATTTTTCTTAGCCTAAATATTTGCTTATACCTGAAGAATATTGGCAAGTCAACCATGGAGGGGGAACTGACTTCCCCCTTCCAACGCTCGCTTCCTCCCCTTTTTTCGAAAAAAAGCGAAAAAAAGGGGCCTGGCCCCTTTTTTCACTTTTTTCATTGTGTTTGATTTCGCTGGGGCTTATGACTATGATATGAGGACGGGAAAATCGGTGAACAAAATGCTCCTCTCCTGGGGAATAGCACTTTTTCTGGTTTGTCTTATCTGCGTCATTCAGGGCCAGGAGAATGAGGACAGAAAGGCTGAGCTATGCCAGGGGTATTATCTCAGCGAGGAAGCTGCCAAAAACCAGCTGGATGAGTTCTCCCGAGCCTATAGCACTTTGGCGGAGTGGAAAGCCCGGGCCGGACGCATCCGCCAGGGTATCCTCAGCGGTGCAGGCCTGCTGATCCCGCCGGAAAAATGCGGCCTCAATCCGATTATTCACAGCAGGCGTGTTCACGGCGATTACACAGTGGAAAACGTGGCTTTCGAGAGCCTTCCCGGGTTTTATGTGACTGGAAACCTGTATCGTCCCCTCTCAGGTCAGAAGCCTTTGGCCGGGGTGCTTTGTCCGCACGGGCACTTCAAACAACCCAACGGAGGCGGGAGGTTCAGACCTGACCATCAGATCCGGTGCGCGATCCTGGCCCGGATGGGAGCGGTGGTCCTTTCCTATGATATGGTAGGCTGGGGGGATTCGACACAGACCACGCACGAGCATCCCAGAGTCCTGGCATTGCAGCTCTGGAACAGCATCCGTGCCGTTGATTTTCTTCTCTCGTTTGATGAGGTCGATCCCGGGCGCATCGGTGTGACCGGCGCCTCAGGCGGGGGGACGCAGACCTTTCTCCTGGCGGCTGTGGACGACCGGATTTCTGTATCGGTCCCTGTAGTCATGGTCTCAGCCCACTTTTTCGGAGGCTGCGACTGCGAGAGCGGCCTGCCCATCCACAGAAGCCGTTTCCATGTGACCAACAACGCGGAGATCGCGGCTCTGGCAGCCCCGAGACCACAGCTTCTCATCTCCTGCGGCAAAGACTGGACCAAGAACACGCCCAAAGTCGAGTTCCCCTACATCCAGAATGTTTACAGTCTTTTCGGAGCCCAGGAATGGGTCGAAAATGTCCATCTGGCTGAGGAGGACCATGATTACGGACCGTCGAAACGCTCCGGCGCTTATCTGTTCCTGGCAAAACACCTGGGTCTTTCGTTCGATATGATCCAAAAGCCGGAACGCTATGGCCTGATTGAGGAGAGCGGTGCTGTCATAGAGAAGCAAGAGCTCATGCGCGTCTTTAACAAGGATCATCCCCGTCCTGGTCACTCCCTGAAAAGCGATGAGGCCATCATCAGAGCCCTGGCTGGAAAATGATCGTCTATGTGGATATGAATATCTGAAAGAGGAAATGTCCTATGATGCCTGATTTGAATGACAAAAACATGAATGTGGAAACCATGGCCAAGGAGGCCCTGAAGGACGGAAAGATACTGTCTGAATTGCTGGACAACCTGAAGACCAAGAATGAAACGGTCAGGTACAACAGTTCAAAGGTGCTCAATCTGTTGAGTGATAAGAATCCTGAAGTGCTCTATCCCCAATGGGATTACTTTGTTGAGCTTCTCAGCGCCGACCACACTTACTGGAAGTTGAGCGTGATCCCTCTCCTGGCAAACCTGACCAGCGTCGATACGGAAAACAAGTTCGATACGATATTCGAAAAGTTCTTCGGGCTGCTGAACGATAGAAGCATAATCCCGGCTGTCTGGGTCGCAGCCAACTCTGGGAAGATCGCCAGGGCCAAGCCAGGACTCCAGACTCGAATTACCGGTGAATTGTTGAACATTGACCGGACACATCATGATCCAGAAAGGAGGGACCTGATAAAGGCCGGGGCCATAGAATCTTTCGCTGAATACTACGAGGAAGCGGCGGATAAAAAGAAGATATTAGAATTCGTCAGGAATCAGCTGGAATGCAGGAGTCCAAAGACGAGAAAGATGGCCAAGGAATTCCTGATAAAATGGGGGAGTGAATAAGGATTGAGGTCCGGCTGCAGGTCCAGATAAGAAAATTAGGTATAGCCTTGGACGATATGAGGAGCTATTCCGGCGTTTCGCTGATCATTATTTTCTGACTGGCTCTGACGAACAAAAGATCCTTGATGTTCGGGAAGCGTTTGAAAAATTCACCGCTTTCTTGAGTCAGCTTATCCAATGAAAAACCCATAATCACCAGGTCGGCATTTTCAGAGTTTTCGCAGACCAGATTTTCATAGGTCCTTACCTTTTTATCCCACGGGATCTTCTGGACATTCTTTTGAGAGATGGGAATGCGACCTTGATCGATCAGCTGGTTGAGCTGTTTGACCTGGTTGTCCAGTTTATGGCTTTCGAAGGCGGCAAAGAGTTCGATCTCGCCGCCCCTCCACTCGGGATGTCCGATAATGATGTAACCCAGGAGGATCATCAGGTTGGCGTTGCGGTAGTCGCCAGGAGTCAACCAGATGTGGATCTTTTTCCTGTAGCCAAAGTGTCTCTCGGATGACCGCAGGACACAGATATTGAAGTCGACTACGGAAGACAGATGGCAGATATCGGCTATCTCCTTTGTGTCGTCTTCATGGAATTCGAAGAGCATGCTGTTGTTTTCCATGCCTGAGATTCCCGGCAGCTGCACGATCTGGGCTATTGCGGTCTTGAAACTGGGAGAGATGATGGTATCGACATATATACCGGCCCGGCTGCTGGTGCTCAGCTGGATCAACTGCTCCAGTTTTTGCTTGGACTCTTCTTGTGTTTCTTTTTCAAGAAGGCCTTTGACATAATGGATGTATGTGCCGAACCCGTAATAATGGGAGATCCACCTCAGAAGATCGAAGGGGGCCAGCCGGGTGAGCGAAGTCGAGGAGATGGCGATAAAGGAAGGACGCCAGCTGATGCCGCTCTCCGCTGCCTGCTTTCTCTGGACAAGAACCCGGAGGCTCCGCGTCAATTGAAAGATAACGCCCTTGATCATGGCCGACAGCCCATATTCCTGCTCCCGGCCCCGCTTCAAGCTGACATAGATCAGGGATATGGCCAGGATCGCCAGAATGGCATAGAGCGGTGTCATCTGAAACATCATGATAAAGCAGGCAACAGCACCTATCAGTGATATGTACCATCTTGAACGGAAGGTGGGGCGGTAAGAAGGATTGCCGGCGAAATGTTCCAGAAAGCTGACGAGGCAGAGAGAGCCGTAGGTGATCATGAAGAACATGCTGATGACCTGAGCCACAAAGTCGACGCTGCCAAAGGAGACAAATGTCAGGATGATCACGGATGTGACCAGCATGGAGTTGAAAGGCTCGTTGGCGCCTCCTTTTCCTTTACGCAAGAATGCGTTCAGGGGGGCTAACGGAAATATGCTATCCCGAGCCATGGCCTGCATGGTCCGCGGTGCGATGAGGATGGAACCGATGGCGGAAGAGAGAGTGGCAGCTGCCAGGCCGATCGGGATGATCGGTCCCCAGAGAGCGACCCGACTCATTGCGAACTGGTCTGCGGCCAAGGTCTCAGGCTGCAGGCTGGAAGAAAGTTTGAGCACCACCAGCACATAAACGACCATGCCGGTCATAGTGGCGGAAAGCGTGCCCAGTGGAATGGACTTTCGCGGATTTTTCAGGTCGCCGGAGAGGCCTACGCCTGCTGTCATTCCGGTAAACGCGGGGAATACGATGGCAAAGACTTTAAAAAAGCTGTCAGGATCTTGGATTTTGGCGAAAAGATCAAAGGTCACAGTCTCCTGAGAAGGGGATTTGCCCAGAAAAAAGGTCGCCAGAGAGATTCCAAGGATGGTTACCACCACCCAGAGCGCTGACACTCCTATGTTCGCGCCCTTCTTGAGAATGAGGAGCAGCAGAAGCACTGTGGCCGGGATGCTGATCATCCAGGTTTGACCTGCGATCCCAGTCTTAGTCTGGAGCAAGGATAGCAGGGGTCTGAATGCTTCTGAAAAGGCGATCATATAAAAAGCGACTGATATGGCCTGAGAAAAATAGAGCGAGATGCCGATCGTCCCCCCGATCATATTTCCAAAGGAGCGGCTGATGATGAAATACTCTCCGCCGCCTTCCACTTTCAGGTTGGTGGCGATCTCCGCGATCGCCAGCGCCGTGGGAATGGTGATGGCATGTCCGATAAGGATGA
>SMTZ1_10001972_pt1 | contig 23358 bp, 17 predicted proteins | sample DeeMarSWOR136_30_FD_25667 | JGI IMG/M metagenome (IMG submission 25667) | reverse complement strand
AATTCAGCTAAAATAAATTTATTCGAATATTTTAATGAGATAAATTCGAAAAAGGGAATTTTCAGATGAAACAGAAAGATTTCTACAACATCCACTCAGACGTTTGCAAAACCCTTGCCAATCCCAAAAGGCAGGAGATCCTGGACAACCTTCGCCAGAAAGAAATGACTGTCAACGAGCTGGTCAAAAAAACAGGCATATCTCAGGCTAACCTCTCCCAGCACCTGGCCATTTTGAGAGCTAAAGGGATAGTTTCTGACCGCCGCGAGGGCATCAACGTCTACTACTCCATCTCCAACCCCAAGATCATCGAGGCCTTTGACCTGATCAGCGAGGTCCTCCGCGAAGGCCTTTCGTCAAGATCAAAGACAATTCAGGCTGCCATCAAGCGCAAATCATAAATAAGGAGATAGATTCCCCGATGGCAGATAAAAAGAAAAAACTGGCCATGGTCGTCTTCAGCGGCGATATGGACAAGCTTTTTGCGGCTTTCACCATTGCCACCGGTGCCGCTGCATCGAATATGGACGTAACCATGTTCTTCACGTTCTGGGGGGAAGGCTGCTGGGTCTGTTCTACGGAGGAGACATCAGCCGGGCAACGCCGAGCAAAATGAGCTTTGGAGGAATCGGACGCTGGATGTTCAAGAAAATGATGAAAGCTAAAAATGTCCCTTCATTAGCTGAGCTCAGGCAGGTGGCTATTGACCTTGGAGTCAGGCTTATCGGATGCCAGATGAGCATGGCAGTCATGGAGATTCCTAAAGATACGATGATCGACGAGGTCGGCCAATGTGTTGGGGTGGCGACCTTTATTGAACAAGCCCAGAAGGCAGACGTCACGCTCTTTGTATAAAAGGAACATGCTGCTTTTTCTATGGAAAAGAAGACAGTCCCCCCTCTTCCTTAATAAAGGGCTGAAAGGGGCACTCCCCTAATTTTTATTCTCCGATGATCTTGACCAGTACTCTTTTTCGCCTGCGGCCGTCAAACTCGCCGTAAAAAATCTGCTCCCAGGGTCCAAAATCAAGCTTTCCTTCTGTAACAGCGACGACAACCTCTCTGCCCATTATCGTCCTTTTGAGATGGGCATCTCCGTTGTCTTCGCCGGTGCGGTTATGCCTGTACCGGGAGATGGGTTCGTGGGGCGCAAGCTTTTCCAGCCATTCATCAAAATCAGAATGCAGCCCGCTTTCGTCATCATTGATGAAGACGCTGGCCGTGATATGCATGGCGTTAACTAGACACAAGCCCTCTTTGACACCGCTCTTCTCGACCAAAGCCTCTACTTCAGGAGTGATATTGATGAATTCTCTTCTTTTTTCTGTGCTGAAAACCAGATGCTGCGTGAGAGACTTCACGGTTTCCTCTTCAAACTTATCCCGATTCCTCCTCCTCCCAGAGCTAACAGGATAACCCCCTGAACCAGCATTTTCCATTGGATCTGTTCCACAAAGAAAAGGGAATAAACCGTGAAATAAATGCCGGCAAGTGCAAAGACAATATACAATCCGAACATGATCTTCCAGGCGCGGCGATTCGTTTCGTGCGTATCTTCAACAAAGAATTTATTGTAGAGGAGCATCCCCGAAAGACAGACCACTCCGAGGACAGCAAAGATCAGCCAGAAAAACTTGAGTTGGCCTGCGACTTCCGCTGAAAAAGGAACTCCGGAAGAGAGATCCTCGGCATTCGGCACCAAAGGATTTAGAATTTTCTCGTAAAGGACTGCCCCAAGATTGCTTCCGAACAGACTCCCAAAAACGCCATACAGAAACGCGTAGCCCATATAGACTGCCTTTTTGTCTTGCGGAGCGACGATCCCGACGTAACTGTAGTATTTGGGATGGGCGGTCATCTCCCCGATGGAAAAGACCGCAATGCCCAGGATGAACATCCAGGCACCCCGGGTAAAAGCCAGCACCAAAAATCCGCCTGACCCGATGATGATCCCCGCAGCCATCACAGGAATGACCTTTAGATTTGTCGTGATCCGGCTGACAAGTATCACCAGGAGGACGATGGTTCCGGCATTGATGATCGTGACAAATTCCGCATCAAACGTAAAAGGTCTCAGAAAAAAGACTTTCTGCATGAAATCGTTCACCGGGGTCCGGTCGATGAAATCCCGAAGATACCAGAGGATGGAACCGAACATTTGAAAATACAGAATCCAGAAACAGGAATAGACGACAATCAGCAGCATGAATCGAGAATTGCTCAAAACCAGAAGAGCTTCTTTCAGCACCTGGCGGATGGGTTTCGTGCTTTCCGGTCTTTCCGGGTCTCTATAGATGAATAGCGTTGGCAGGAGCATTAAAAAACACCAGGCCGCGGAAGAGAGGAACACGTAGCGCCAGTTGAATCCTTTGATATAGCTGACCCAGAGGGGAGCCAGAAAAGCGCCCAGGTTGATACTCCAGTAATAAACCCCGAACCCAAATCCGCTGTTCTCTTTGGTCGTGGTTCGGGCCACTGTCCCGGTAATAATGGGTTTGAACAGGCCGCTTCCTGTGGCCATGATCAGGAGGAACAAAAAGATCAACCCGTAGGTATCGGTATGACCGGCTGTAAAATAACCTATTGTCAACAGGGAAAAAGCCACAAGAAGCATTTTCCTGTAGCCGAGCCGGTCTGCCAGAGCTCCTCCAAATATGGGCAGAATGTAGGTTAAAGCATAAACAAAGCCCTGCAGGAGTCCGATCGACTGCTTCTGAAAAAAGAGATGATCGGCTAAATACACAGCCAGGACTGCGTTCAATCCGTAATATGCCCCGCGCTCGAACAGCTCCATCAAATTGGCCACCCAGAAAGTCCGGGGAAAACTGAAAAGGATATTCTTTTTCTTAACCGTTTCATTCATCATTTGCTCCTCAAAACCAAGATTTCCCAGTGAGTCCTATCCAGCTAAAAGTAACAAGGAATTTATATCTTTGACTTGAAAAGGTCAAGCTTTGAGGTCAGGCTTCCAAAACTTCCAAAATTTATGGAAAGACTTTCGCCTGTCTCTAAACTATTAAATCATGGAATCCCAGAGGAACCAACTTACCGAAGGTAGGGAAAACTATCCCCAATATTTACCAGTCTTTGACCAGGGCCTCGATGAGGCTGGTCAAGGCGTCCAGGTCATGGCGGTGGATCTTTTCGATAAAAGAATGAGAATAGACCCCGGGCCAGGAAAGAGGAATATCCGCTGCTCCTTCAGGGACGAAAACAGAACCATCGTTGCCTCCCCGGGTATTGCCCAACTGGAAGGGAATCCGGTTGTCGCCAGCGATCTTTATCACTTTATCGAGCACGAACCGAGGAGCGATATTGCTGCTGTCGATGGCCCGGATAACAGCTCCCTCCCCCAGAACAGTCCGGGCAAATCTTTTCTCATCAAGAGGCGCGTCCGATGAGACAAAGGTATCCACGGCAAAGACATAATCCGGCTTGAGCATCCCCATGAGCCGGGATGCCCCGAACAGGCCGGTTTCTTCCTGCACATCCCAGGCAAAAGTCACCGTCTTTCCTTTAATCCTTTTCCAGTCGATGCGCGAGGCCGCGGACAGAAGGGCCGCGCACCCGGCCCGGTCGTCCACAGCCCGAGTGGCGATCAAATCCGGGGAAAGCTCGATAATATTTTTCTTGATGGTGATCTGATTTCCTTCCTTGACTCCCAGGCTGCGGGCTTCCTCCTCTGAAGAGACCCCCAGATGGATTTCGATATCGTTTATCCCGAAATTTGAAGAGCCGGCACCACGCTGGAAATAGCCTGTACGGGGAGCGACCACTCCGTTGACAGGACCTTTGTCCGCATAGATAACCACAGGACGGCCTTCATACATTTGCGCTAAAAAGCCTCCCCTTCCTTTTACCTTGAGGGTTCCTTCGGGTGTGACCTGGTCAACAACCAGCCCTATTTCATCCGTATGGGCGACAAACAAAAGATGCGGATGGCCTTCTCCTGCCGAAAACCAGATGTTCTCCATCTCGTCTCTCTGAGGCTTGATCCCGGCTGGGAACAGGGACTTGATGAAATCAGCCACTTTTCCTTCATAGCCCGATACTCCAGGAATCAACACCAATTTTTTCATGAGGTCCCATGAGGATAAGGATTCGTTACGATTGGCTGACACCAGAGGGAAACAGAGAGACAAAGCCAATATCGGGATCATATACTTCTTTTTCATTCTTATTCTCCTCATTCCAGCAGGCCGCGAAGCAAATCCTCCAAGGCCCTGACATCTTTTAAATCGACCATCTCCCCAGGTGTAGCAAAAAACTTCACGGGCAGAGCCAGAATCAAGATATCGCTGCTTTCGGACAGAAAGGGATTCATCAAGCTGGACTGAAAACCGGAATGTTTCTGGAGGGGAATCCCCTTAGCCTCAGCTATTCCTTCGATTCTTTCCCCAAGGCCTGAGGCCTTCGATTTGTCAAAGACTAAAACCGGCCCTTTCCCGATGGAGACATTAACCTCACTGCTCCAATCCACAGGAAAAGTACCGATGATTATGGCCCTCTCTGGATTGAGTTTACTTTTTACCCGAGAAGCGCCCATGGCTTCTGTGAGCCTCCTTGAGCGGCGGTTGAATTTGGTCTGAGACATCCAGACAAAAGTGACCAGCTGGTTGATTTTTTCTGAACTCATTTTTCCTGCCAAATGAAGAAGAAGCGCACAACAGGCCTTGTTTCCAAGGGCAGGACCGGCCATTTTTTCTCCAGCGAGCGGGATGAATTCAGGGAAGGGGATGACAGGATCCAGCATCCTGACTCCCCTCTCTCTGGCCTCCTTTTCAGACCGCACCCCGATGTCCAGGAAGGCCTGGTCAAGGGAAAAATTTTGCAGTTGCTCACGTCTTTCTCTTGACAGGATATGGACGGAGGGGATGGCCATGACTCCAGCTACTGTTCCTTCCTCAGTCCGGATGAGCATCGGATGGCCCTGATGGAAAGAATCATAAACTGGATGAGGTTCGGGGACGACCCTGTCCAGCCGCAGATATCCATCCTCAGTCACTCCGCTGACGATGTAGCCATACTCATCCATGCAGGCCAAAAGGGCAAGTTTCTGTGTCCCCTTTCCCAACCTCAGATAGAGACTCCCCAGGTTATCTTTTTCAGTCGACAACGCTTCAGGCAGCAACTCTTGGATTTTCTCCGCCAGGCGATGCTCATATCCGCTGGGCGACGGGACAGGCAAGATCTCTTTCAGCAGCTTATCGAAGGGAAGATCAGCAGGATAGACGGAGACACAAATTAAAAAAAGAAACAGAGAAATAAAGACTCTGAAATCTCTTCTCTCCATGTAGACCTCCTTCAGGGTATTGGCAGAAGTAACTTACCAAAAAACGGGCCGGGCTGAAAAGGGTGAGTTTGAACGGAGACTGATCTCGAGGAAAACGAGGCTCTCCAAAATGAAACCTTTAACAGGAAATCAAGAAGAGCCAGGATTCCGCTATTTTAGCACTTTGAGTGCTCTTTCGACGTCTGAGACATCCAGGATAACAGCAGTGGTGTTCCCTTTCTTGCTCGGTGCTCCATAGCAGTATTCAATGTTGATTCCTTTATTCCCGAGTTTGGTGGCCACCTCAGCCAAAGCACCAGGCCTGTTTTCGAGGTCAACCTTGAGAACATCCCTCAACTCGGTGGTGTAATCCAGCTTATCCAGCACCTTCATCGCTTTATTCACGTTCTTCACGTAGAGCTTGGCTGTATCCTGAAATACTCCGATGGCTTCGATGTTGATCCTGTTCTCTGCCAGATGGCTGCAGAGCTCGCCCAGAGTAGCAGGGCGGTTCTCCAGGACAACGAAAATCTCGGTGATTCTTTCCATTTTTTCCCCCATTATTCAATTCTTGGAAGTAAAATCATGGTAATCCATTTGAACAGAAAATTCCAGAGAAATTATCGGCACCAGGCCTGCTCTCGAGCAGGACAGGATTGAAAGACTTCATTCCTCTTTCTCTTTCAGCCTTGCATAGGCCTTTAAGTATTGAGCCCGAAAATAAGCTTCTGCCTGGCCTAAGCCTTTGAAAGTTAATTCCTGGTTCTTGAAAGAAAGCTCTCCCTTGAAATCATCGATGACGGTGTTATTGTGACCATCCATCCAATCCTCTATTCCCTTGAGAAGCTCTGGAATGGCCTTGAGTCCTTTCTGGTAAAAAAGAGTGCAGACCTGGACAGCGGATGCCCCAGCTAGAATCTGCTTGACCACGTCATCTGCCCGCCGGACTCCTCCCGAAGATGCGAGGTCACAATCGATCCTTTTAGCTAAAAGCGCCACCCATTTCAAGGATTGATGGAAATTGGCTTTGCCGATCACGCTCTTTGTCTTCAGCTTCTCCGAGTCAATATCCGGCTGGACAAACCAGTTGAAAAATACGAGGGCATCGCAGCCAGCGTTGGCGAGCTGGTTGGCCAGGTAAGGAACGGAGGTAAGCTGTGACATCAATTTGACTGAGACCGGAATGGACACCGCTTTTTTCACCTCCTTAAGGATTTGAAGATGATGATTTTCATATTCTGAAGCCGGAGATTCCAGGTTGAGGGGAAGAAAATAGATATTGAGCTCCAATCCATCTGCGCCCGCTTCCTGGAATTGGCGGGCAAACCTCGGCCACAGCTTGGGGGACAGGCAATTGATGCTGGCAATAACAGGAATGTCCACTTCTTTCTTTGCTTCTTCAATCATGGCACAGGTTTCTTGAGGGCCGTACTCCAGCAATCCCCCGCTGCGGAGGTAATCTCTGGCTTCGGGATAAAAACCATAATCTGAATCCTGAACCTCATCCAGGTCCTGGAACTGCTCTTCGAAAATGGACTTCAAGACCACTGCCCCTGCACCTGCCTTCTGGCAGTGGATGATCCCTGCTTTGGTCCTGGTCAGGTCACTGCTGGAAACGATTATCGGGTTCCGCAGCTTCAACCCCATGTATGAAGTCTCTAAATTGGCCATGGTCATCTCCTCTTATTTCCAAGGTCTCCGGTCTCAATTCTTTGCAGATTCAAATATCGTCTTGCCGACCGATCAACTGTATCGGTTCAGGAAGAAGGAGAAGCGGGACCTGATATTTCCGGAATGTCCGGTTGAGCTCTTTTGCGGATTGGCCCAGGTATTCATTGACCTCAGCCATGGATACCCTGAATTCCTGGAGGAGCTCCCGGTAATAATCCTCCTGGGCTCTTGTCGGAGTAGCGTTCACGCCATCGATCGACCCGAAAAGACGGCTCAGCCTTCCGATCAGGCGCGGTCCTTCACTCCAGAATGCCCTTCCCTCGGGGCGGGCCAAAGAATCCTGAATGGATTCAATCTTCTTCAAATGACTCTCTATGGCATCCAGGACTTCCCTTGGAAACTTCTCGCCCTGCTCCCTCACTGTTTCTTTTCTTTCCTCAAGCTGCTTCGCCAGAGTATCCAGAGCCCGAAGTCCATCATTGACAAAAGACTGCATGTCCCTGAGTCCAAAAGCATAGTTCTGCTGAACCTGGAGCGCCTCCGGAGAAACCGGCACTGTGGGATCAAGCCGGACGACAACAGGATTCTCAAAGATATGATCGCCTAAATGGAGCCTGATCGTGTAATTCCCGGGGAGGACCTGAGGTCCCTGCGGACCTCTGAAGAAGAAGTCCTCTTCAACTCTCCTCTCTCGACGCGGCCGCGGACCCTCAAAACACAGGTCCCAGCTGACACGATTCAAGCCAGCTTCCCTGGGAATATTCTTAAGAATACGGACCTGTCTTCCTGCTTCATCCAGGATCTCCAGATTCATTGGAATGCTCTTCTCGGGCTTCTCTTTCAGATAATAGGTGATTAACGCGCCGTAAGGAGGATTGGGCCCTCTGAACACCTTATCTCCTATTCCATAACGGGTGGGTCTGGTAGTATAACGGAGCGCTGGCCGGATAGTGAAAAGATGAGCATCTCCAGCAAGTGCCTCCGGCGACAGCTCTTGAAGAAAGGAGATATCATCAAAAATCCAGATGCTCCTTCCATGAGTTCCGATGATGAGGTCATTATCTCGCGGATGGATCAGGATATCATGGACTGCGACAGTGGGCAGGTTTTTCAGGCGGAGGCTCATCCAGTTTTTTCCTCCATTCAAAGACACGTAAAGGCCCAGCTCGGTCCCGGCATAGACAACATTCGAATTCTTGGAATCCTCCTTCACGACCCAGACATAAGCTTTATCGGGCAGGTTCCCGGTCACATTGGTCCAAGTCCGTCCAAAGTCCGATGTTTTGTACACATACGGGCTGAAGTCATCGAGCATGTGGCGGTCAAAGGAACAATAGGCCACTCCGGCAGAGGTGCGGCTGGATTCCAGGTGAGAGACCGGAGAATTCGGAGGGACCCGGGGGACATTCTCGATGACGTTCTTCCATGATTCTCCTCCGTTGAGCGATACATGAAGATGCCCGTCATCCGTCCCCGCCCACAACACCCCGGGCTGCAGCGGGGATTCAGCCAGGCTGATTATAGTGCAGTGATATTCTGCAGTGGTGTTTTCCGTCCAGGCCGGGCCACCGGCTGTTTGCTGTTTGTTCGGGTCATTGGTTGTCAGGTCAGGACTGATGATTTTCCAGGTCAGGCCAAAATCAGTGGACTTGAACACCACGTTTCCCCCGACATAAACCGTTTCCGGGTCATGAGGTGAGGGGATGATGGGAGTATTCCAGTTGAACCTGTATTTGAGACTGGACACCGGCGCGCCGTCAGCCCGACGGGGCTGGGGACTGACCGTCTGCTGCTCTCTGGTTCGCATATCCGTTCTCATGATGTTACCGCCCTGGGATTCACTCAGGAAAAGTTCATGGTTTTTGGGATGAACGACGATATGGAAGCCGTCGCCAAAACTGATCATCCGCCAGTCATCATTCATGATACCAAAGGGCTCTTTGCTGCGGCTTGGCCCGCACCACGTCCCGTTATCCTGCAGGCCTCCACCGACATAATAGAACGGCTCTCGGCTGTCGGCACATATCTGGTAAAACTGTCCGACAGCGAAATTATTCACGTAATCCCAAGTTTCTCCTCTGTCGTAGGAAACACACACTCCTCCGTCCTGTCCCTGCCACATCCTGGAGGGATTTTCCGGGTCAATCCAGAGTGTATGAAAGTCTACGTGGGTGGCACGGGAGATGCGCTTAAAGTCGTTTCCCCCGTCGATGGAAAGAGAAAGCCGGGAGGACACGGCATAGACCCTGTTTTCATCAGCAGGATCGACTCTTAAATCCGTGTAGTAAAAGCCTCGGGAAACAATCTCCACATCATTTGAAACCATTCGGAATGTTTCTCCTCTGTCATCAGACCGGTAGAGCGTTCCTTCCGGAGATTCGGTCATGACATAGATCACATCGGGATTGCTTGGCGAGACTTTTATCCCGATCCGCCCTATAAGCTTTGGCAAGCCTTTGGTCAATTTTTGCCAGGTGTAGCCTCCATCTATGGACCTGAAAACGCCCCCTTCTTCATCGCCGCTGGTAAAAGTCCAGGGCTTTCGCACAAAACGCCATATTCCGGCATAAACGATGTTGGGATTCTGAGGATTGATATCCATGTCAGCCACACCATGCTGGTCATCTGTATAGAGGACCTTCTCCCAGGTTTTCCCCCCGTTCACGGACATGAATACGCCCCGCACAGGGTTGGGACCAAATGCGTGTCCCAGGGCTCCCACATAGATGACCTCTGGTTTTTTGGGGTTGATCACGATACGGGATATATGCTCCGTGTCCTCAAGCCCCATATGCCACCACGTTTTTCCTCCATCTGGGGATTTATAGACCCCGTTGCCGAAGGAAACACTGTTGCGGACGTTTGACTCTCCGGTACCGGCATATACGACATCCGGGTTTCCGGGTTCCAGAGCCAGGTCACCGATGGAGGCAACGGGCTGATCATCAAAAACGGGTATCCAGGTCACGCCGCCATTCACGGTTTTCCAGATACCGCCCGATGCGGTCCCGACATAAACGATATTTGCATTCCCGGGTACTCCCTCGACATCAGTGACCCTGCCCATCATGTTGGCAGGGCCGATATTCCGCCAGGCCAGATTGTTGAGTAAATCCAGCCTGATGCTTTCCTCAAAGAAACTGTTTTTCCTGCTTGCCTGCCTAGCCTGAACTGTCTGCAATACCAAGCCTGCAGTCAGCAAAACCGTCAAGCCTGAGATCGCGATCTGCCTCATTCGCATTTCTTCCTCCTCTCACATTTTCGCGCTTAGCAAGAGTAAATACGCTATTTAATCAAAGATCTTACCCGGATTCAAGATGTTTCGTGGGTCAAAAACCCTCTTGATTCCTTTCATGAGCCCGATCGATCCTTCATCCACAACATAGGACAGATATGGTTTCTTGACAATGCCAATCCCATGCTCTCCAGAAATCATGCCTCCGCGGCTCTTGCAGTCCTTGTAGAGCTCCTCCCGAACTCTCTCATGTTTGACTTTCCAATCCTCTTCAGGAAGAGGGATGATTTCACCCTGCTCGAAACGGGCGGCCATGATATGGGTGTGCACATTGCCGTCAGCCGCATGCCCGAAGGTGGGCAGCCAGATCTGATACTGCTGGGAGACCTCCTGGACTCTTTTGACATGCCGGGCAATCTCAGCTCGAGGGATAACGATGTCCAGGACTTCCAGGGTATGCGACTTTATCGCCTCATAGATCTTGCTGCGGATATCCAGGACCTCTTCCTGTTTTTTCGGGCTGTCAGCCACATAGACGTCCAGAGCTCCCTTCTCCATGCAGATTTCAGCCACGGCTTCGGACAGTCTATCCATCTCCTCCTCACTCGAGGCATCAAGGATAAGCAGGAGGTCAGTGCTCCCCTGTGAGCAAGGCCATCTTTTCTTCAGGAATTTTTCTGTAATCCGGATGACTTCCTTCGGGACAAACTCCACAGCAAGAGGAAGGATCTTTTTTCTGACCATAAAAGGGACTGTCTCGATCGCTTTCTCCAAATCATCATAGGGAACAATCAGTGACCTGGTCATCTGCGGCGATGGCATGAGCTGGATGACAGCCCTGGTGATGATCCCCAGAGTTCCTTCAGAGCCGATGAACAGGTTCAGCAAATTATACCCCGTGCTGCTTTTCATAAGCTTTCCGCCAAGATGGATGATCCCGCCGCTGGCCAGGACCACCTCTAATCCCCGCACATAATTCCTGACCACGCCGTATTTGACCGCCCGGGCTCCGCCGGCATTGGTGGCAATCACACCGCCGATCATAGCGCTCTCCTCTCCAGGATGAGGCGGAAAAAAAAGACCACCCTCTTCAACAGCCGTGTAGAAATCGGAGAGAGTCACTCCAGCCTCCACCACCGCCATCTGGTTATCCAGGTCGATCTCAGCGATCCGGTTCATGTTTTCAAGGGACAGCACTATTCCTCCATGAGAGGGGACGCATCCGCCACAGAGACCCGTGGCGCCGCCGCGGGGAGTAACGGGGATAATCTCCTCGCTGGCCAGGCGAAGAATCTCAACCACTTCATCAGTCTTTGTCGGCTTGACTACAAGCTCGGGCATTCTCACGATATCGGAGAGCGAAAATTCATCATGACTGTAATCCCTCATTTTTTCCGGGTCAAAGGTTAGATTCTTCTCTCCGACAATCTTTCCCAACTTTTTTCTTATTTCTGGCGTGATTTTTTTATACATGGCAGTTGGCCTTTCTTTTCGGAAAAAAGCTGGACACAGCGCTTATTTGATTATAATTGCAGGGATTTTCGCCTTTTTGACCAGCTCGTTGAATTCAGGAAGGTCTTTTTCTATTATTGATCTCAGTCTCTGGAGTTGCTCATCCGCTTTAGCCGTCAATTCCTTAAAGACCTGGTAGGATTGATCCGTGGGGCGAGCATCAGCGCTGGCCACCAAAGAGGCGAGAGCCGCAATTTTATTATCCAGCAAGATAGGATAATTGAGCGGATCCTGGCCGCTCTTGGATTTGGACTGGATAAGAACATCCTCTACAGAGATCAACCTCATCTTGAGCGAACGGGCCGCCTTGATGATCTCCTCTCCTTTCTCATGCTCTTTGACCTTCAGCGAAATCTCGTCCAGCTGCTTCTTGATGTCTCTCAAACGATTGATGGCCCGGTTGATCTCTGTGACTGAATCCCGGATTTGAATCAGAAAATCAAACTGCTCCTGGAATTCTTCCTGCGATGTGGAAAGGCGAGGATCTTTCTGCCACACCCAGCTCTGCGTCATCGACCTCTCCCCCACTGAGAGCTTAACAGAGTAAACCCCGGGCACAGCCACCGGACCGCTCAACATACCTCCCCAGAGAATAGCGCCGGGAACTCGCTCAGCGTCAGGGTAGAGCATGTTCCAGACAAAACGATTCATCCCTACCTCTACTGAAAACTGCGCGGATAAAGGGCTCGTCCTCTCTTCTTCACCTACCACACCTGTAAATCTTCTGATAACCCTGCCCTCGCGGTCCATGAATTCGAGGATTACGTCTTCTTCAGGTGTCTCTTTAAAATAAAAATAGATAACTGAGCCGCTGGGAGGATTCTGCCCGATATTGGGCCGCAGCCATCCCCAACCCCTCATACGGTACGCCTCCCGAGGTTTGAACAGATAATAATCCGATTTTGCCATTCTATCCGTGATCTGGTGTAGAGGTGTCAGGTCATCAAGGATCCAGAATGAGCGGCCGTGAGTGGCCGCCACCAGGTCGTTTTCTTTGACAACCATATCATGGATGGGCACGACCGGGAGGTTTAGCTGGAGAGACTGCCAGTTCGCTCCGTCATCAAAGGAGACAAAAACCCCGGTTTCCGTTCCGGCGTAGAGAAGTCCTTCCCTCTTGGGATCTTCCCGGACGACTCTGACAAAGGTGTTATCCGGCAGACCGTTAGTGATCTTCCTCCAGGATTTTCCGTAATTCTCGGTCTTGTAGATATAGGGCCTGAAGTCGTCGAGCTCATGACGGTCTACAGCGATAAAGGCGGTGGCCGGATCAAAAGCGGAGGGTTCGATCATCGAGATCAAGCTCCACTCCGGCATTTCCTTGGGAGTGACTTCTTCCCAATTTTTGCCACCGTTCCTGGTGATGCTGACCAGGCCATCATCCGTGCCCACCCAGAGAATGCTGGGGTTGTGCAAAGACTCCGCCAGAGCAAATATGGTGCAGTAATACTCCACACTGGTGTTATCGTGAGTGATGGGGCCCCCTGAGGACTTCTGCTTGGATTTGTCGTTTCGAGTGAGGTCGGGGCTGATGACCTGCCAGCTCTGTCCTTCGTTCGTCGACCTGAACAGCACCTGAGCCGCATGATAAAGGACATTGGAGTCAAACCGGGAGACCAGGATCGGTGCTGTCCACTGAAATCGGTACTTCAAATCCCCTGCACCCCAACCCATCGGATTCTCCGGCCAGGCAGAAATAATTCGAGTTTGCTGGGTTCTGGAATCCCAACGGGTAATCAGGCCTCCGTAGCTTCCGGCGTAGACAATGTTCGGGTTATCATGGCGGGGAGCGATATGACCGCTCTCTCCTCCACCGACAGGATGCCAATCTGGCCTGTCGATGCCAGATTCGGTTGTCCGGCTGGCGATACGGACCGTGGAATTATCCTGCTGGGCACCATAGACCCGGTAGGGAAAATGGTTATCGGTGGTGACATGGTAAAACTGGGCCGTAGGTTGATTGTCCTGGGCTGTCCAGGATAATCCCGCATTATAACTGACATTGGCCCCCCCGTCATTGCTGTTGATCATCCTTTTCGGGTCTCCCGGGTCGATCCAGAGATCATGATTATCTCCATGGGGAACGCGGATAGAGTAAAATGTTCTGCCTCTGTCCACGGAACGGTAAAGTCCGGTGTTGAGGACATAGACAGTCTCTTCATCCTTGGGATCAGCGTAGATCCGGGTGTAATACCAGGCACGCTGCCGCAGACGGCGCTCATCATTCATTTTGTGCCAGGTTAGTCCTCCATCATCCGAGCAAAACACACCGCCATCCTGTGCTTCGACAATGGCCCAGACTCGGTCCGGTTTCGCCGGAGAGACAGTGATCCCGATTTTGCCGATAATTCCTTTGGGAAGCCCGTTGTTTCGGGATATTTCAGTCCAGGTATCTCCGCCATCGTTCGATTTGAATATGCCTCCTCCCGGTCCTCCGCTGGAGAGGCTGTAGGGAGTTCGGTAAAACTCCCAGAGGGCAGCATAGATGATCCTGGGGTTGGAAGGATCGAGGATAAGGTCGATAGCTCCGGTTTTATCGTCTCTGTAGAGGATCTTTTCCCAGGTCAGACCGCCATCTCTGCTCCTGAAAACTCCTCTCTTCTCGTTGGGACCATAGACATGGCCGAGGGCAGCCGCATAAACGATATCCGGATTCTGAGGATGGATGCGCACTCGAGAAATCTGGCTGGTGTCCGCGAGTCCGATATGCTTCCAGGTCTTTCCGGCGTCGGTGGATTTATACATGCCGTCGCCATGGGAAACATTCCCTCGAATCGGGGCCTCGCCCATACCCACGTAAACGATATTCGGGTCGCTCTCCGCCACAGTCACAGCTCCCACAGAACCGGTCTTGAAAAAGCCGTCAGAGATGGGACCCCAATTCAAGCCGCCGTCTTCTGTCTTCCAGACACCGCCTCCGGTAGCGCCGAAGTAGTAGGTGAACGGCTGGCTGGGAACACCTGTGACCGCTGTCACACGCCCTCCTCTGTAGGGACCTATACAGCGCCACTCCATGGCTTTATAGAGACTCGGGTCATAGCGTTCGACCTTCTTCGCTGCCTGCTGCGCGCTCCCTGCTGGAGTATGCAGGAGACCGCAGAGAAAAATCGCGATGAATATAATGCCACCCATCTTTTTTATCATTTTCATGGGTGAACCTCCCTGTTTATAAACTGTTTCATTTCCTGGATTGTATCAAAGCATAAGGATTTATAAACCAATTGCAGAAGAAAATCAAACAAGGATTAAAACAATGGGGTCAGGGCTCGACATTAGACAAATTTCCATTGTGAATACATAAAGAAAAAGACTCATGCTAAAAACAACCGTCATTAATGTCTAATGTCGAGCCCTGACCCCATAATGGAAGAGCATCACTTTCTTGTTGTTTTGAAGGCCCAGATAATAAGGGGCGGAGTGATCAGCGTCGTCAGAAGGGACATTCCCAGGACAACCGAATACATATCCTGGGTGATCGTATTCAGGGAGAGGCCGATAAGCCCGACAATGATCCCCACTTCTCCTCTAGGAACCATGCATATCCCCGTCTGGATCTTTGTTTTCCAGTTTTCCTTCAGGCAAGCCAGAGCAGAGCCGGCCATTTTGCTCACCACCGCAACAAGGGTCACTATCAGGGTTAAGATAAGCAACCTGGGTTCAAGGAAAGCACGCGGATCAAGATGGGCACCCATCATCACAAAAAAGAAAGGGAGAAGGAATTCATTGACGTATTTGACTTTGTTTTCCAGGTCATAAACCCCGGCCAGCTCGTCGATCACGATACCTGCCATGAATGACCCGATTATGGCTGCCAGGCCTATCACGTCTGCCAATTCCGCTAAACCAAGACAGAGGATCACAGATAGCACGAAAGGGCCCTCCGGGATGTTCAATCTCCCAATCCAGCGCCGCGTCTGCGCTGCCAGCCTCGGGCCCCACCAGGTGAGAAAACCCACAAAGGCAATGGATTCAAGGACCAGCAGGGAAAATTCCAGGGTATGAAACTCCCCCCTGGCCAATCCTTTAACCAGAGCCAGGACGATCAAAGCCAGGATATCATCCAGCACCGCTGCCCCGAGAACAATGTTAGCCACTTTGTGCTTGATCAGTCCCAGATCCTGCAAAACTTTGGCGGAGATGCCCACGCTCGTGGCCAGGATAGCGGTGGCGATGAAAAGGCTTTCCACAATCTGATAGCCCAGAAAAAACATGGTCAGAAAGCCCATGATCAATGGGATCAGAACTCCCAGAATTCCCACGAAAACAGCGGTCCGGCCCACAGCAAACAGGTCTTTAACACGGATCTCCAGCCCGACATGAAACATCAGGAAGATCACCCCGATCTCAGCAAAGGACATCAGGACATGGTTGGAATTATCGATTATGCCCAGGACATAATTGCCCAGCAGAACGCCAGCCATCAGCTCTCCGATAATGGCCGGCATTTTCAGGCGGACACAGATTTCTCCCAGAATTTTGGCCGAGGTAAAGATGATAAAAAAGTAAAAAAGCAGATTTCCGACTTCCACCTCAGCGTCCACCCTGATTGATCTGGATCGGAAGCAAAATCATGATCTGAGGCTTCCCTTTATACTCCTCAAGGAAACCTGTTACGGACAAATCCTTGCCCATGAAGGATTGAGGATTGGGGAAGGAAGAGAGGTTTTCTTTGGGAATGAGTGCCGAGAATTCGCCTTGAGAAGAATTCAGAAAGACAAATTTCCCCTTGGGCAGCGCGCTTTTACACATGAACTTGACAGAAACAAGTTGGCCAATGAATCGGGATGCTTCCTGGGGAGCAATCTGAGTGTACTCCCCTCTTTCCATCAATCCTTTTCCGAGTTTCCGCGCTTCCTGCTCCGCATCCCGGAATTCCTCTCTGTATTGATAACGAAAATTCCTCATAGCAGAGGCGAATCCTTCGCTGATGATGAATTTATTGAAAAGCACTTGATCCTCTGTCCAGACATATGCCAGGACCCGGCCGTATTTATCGATGAGTTCTTCCTCATAAGATAATTTTATTTTCTTTTGGTAAAGATAATAGAAGGTAAACCTTTTTGCCATCTGAGCCTGAAACTCCACCTCATCGACCGGCCCTCCTATCTCCAGCGCATCGACACCGATGAGCCTGACTTTCCATTCCTGCTTGTCTCTGAACCGGACTTTTATCGTGTCTCCGTCGTAGACCACTATTACTTTACCTCGATCAGGCAAGGAAATACTCTGGGTGCTCTGGTTTCGGATGACCCCATGGGCAAACAGAGCCGCGAATACGAGGAGCATCAAAAAGACAATGAGGAACTTTAAATTATTAATTTTTTCTTCTCTCATCCCTGCCCCCTAAAAAAACCGTCGAAATTTGCCACTCTGAATTCACAGTGTGTCCTCCATGCCCGGGAAGCATGGTGCGGATTGTATCTCAACGCCTGATCAGTTTCTTCACGGCATCCATTATATGTCTGGCGCTTATTCCGTACTTGTCCAGGAGTTCGTCCGGCTCGCCCGAGCGAGGCAAGTCCCTCACTGCCAGATGAACGATCTCTGTCTTCCCACCCAAAACACCTGCCACTGCTTCTCCTAAGCCACCGTGAGGAAAATGATCCTCAGCCACGACCACTTTCCTGCCGGCATTCTCAACAGCCTTGGGGATTCCATCTTTATCCACAGGCTGGAGAGAATAAGCGTCTATGATCCTGATAGAGATTCCTTCCTTCTTCAACTGCCCATAGGCTTTCAGAGCTTCATGCACAGTGATTCCGGCTGCGACGACTGCCGCCGCATCTTTCTGACTTTTCTTAATGACTTTGGAGCCTCCGATCGGGAATTCTTCATCGGCGCTGTAGATGAGAGGAGTTGCGGGCCGCGTTGTCCTCAGATAGCACATCCCTTTGTACCTGGCCATCTCTTCCATGCAGGCTTCTGTGGAAAAGCCGTCGCAGGGATAAAGGACTGCGCAACCAGGAATCGACCGGAACATGGCCAGATCCTCGAGCCCCATCTGGGAAGGCCCGTCAGCTCCGATGCTCACCCCTGAATGTGACCCGCAGAACTTGATGTTCGAAAAGGAATAGGCCGCCATCCTGACCTGGTCATGGGCTCGAGTCAAGAAAGCAGAAAACGTAGCGATAAAAGGAATAAAGCCTTTGGCTGCCATGCCGAGGCCCATCCCGACCATGTTCTGTTCCGCAATATAAGACTGAAAGGACCTTTGGGGAAAAGCATCAAAAAAATCCTCGGCATAGGTGGAATTCTTGACGTCACCGTCCAGGGATACAACCGCCTCATTGACTCGGCCAAGGCTCAGGAGAGCGTTGCCGTAAGCACGCCGGGTTGCCACCTTATCCTTATAGGGAGTTCTTTTGAAGTTGGATCTTTTGCTGAGTTGAAACTTGTAAGGTTTTCTCTGTTTTTTCACGTACTTCCTGGAATCAATGGCAGGCATGGGGCCCAATGATTCCAAAGCCCTTTTCATCTCTTCAACCTTCAAGGGTTTTCCGTGCCAGCCGTTTTTATCCTCAGCAAAAGGGATTCCTTTTCCTTTGATCGTTTTGGCCAGGATTACGGTCGGCTTTTTATTTTCTCTTGCCTTCTTCAAGGCACTCAATATCTCGTTGATCTTATGACCATCGATGGAAATCGTCTCCCAGCCAAAGGCTCTGAATTTTCTGTCATAAGCCTTGATATCATGCCCATGCATCGTTTTCCCTGACTGTCCCAGCCTATTTATATCCACGATAGCACAGAGATTGCTGAGCTCAAGATAGGAAGCGGTGTTGCAGGCTTCCCAAACAGCTCCCTCTGCGCATTCCGCATCACCCATGAGAACATAAACCCTCCCAGGAGACCTTCCTAATTTCATGGCCAGAGCCAGACCCACGCCGGCTGAAAGCCCCTGTCCTAAAGAACCGGTGGCAGCCTTTATCCATTTCATGCGGGGTGTGGGATGTCCTTCAAGAACGCTGCTGATCTTTCTGAGGGACATCAAGCTCTTCTCAGGGATGATCCCGGCTTCAGCGTAGGCAGCCCAGAGAATCGGGGCTGCGTGTCCTTTGGAAAGGACGAGCTCATCGTTATTCCAGTCATAAGGATCCTGAGGATTGTATCTCATCTCCTCGAAGAACAGGCAAGCGATCAAGTCGGCCATGGACAAGCAGGTGGTCGGATGGCCGGACCCGGCTTTGGTCGTCATTTTAACAGAATGAATCCGCAATCTCCTGGCGATTTGTTCCAAGGCTTCCTTTTTGTCCATGAGGGTCTATCCTCCTTTTTTCCTTTTTATTGAAATGAATATCCGATCTTCAAGAACAAAGTATTTCCCGGAGAGTAGCTTTCTCCGAACCTGGCCCTGCCAACCTGATAGACGAGCTGAACAAATCCTGAAGGCGGCAGGATTTGATAATTTACAAGAAGTTCAAGGTTGAACTTTTTGATCATAGAGCGGTACTGATAAAAAACCTTGACGAAAAGCTTCTCATTGAAGGTATTGATGGCTCTGATCGAGCTCACAAAATCGTTCATCCCGGACCGGCCGAACGTGTAGTAGACGCGCGCCATATTAAATTCCAGGTCTAAAGTCTTTGAGACATGGATGTTTTTTCGGATATCCAGCATATTGAAGTTCCAGCCGAAGTTCTTCCCGACGGTGACCGCCAGGATGGCATATTCCCACTCCCGCTTGTTGAAGCCAATTCCCAGCGTGGTGCGGTGATTCCTGAAATCCTTTTCATAAAGCAGGTTATCCTGCGCCTTGAATTCCTGGAGGTGTTGAGCGCTCAGCGTAAATTTGCTCTTAAACTCAGCTGAGATTCCCTGCTCAAACTGCCAGCTGCGCAAATCTCCATCCACACTCCAGAAAACATTGTAATTGGAGTCATACTTGAACTCCTCGACTTTTCCCTTATCTCTGATAAAAGTGATGCCTAATCCTGAATCCAGTTCCCTCCGGTTGTCATCCTGGATGAACCCGACCTCATTCACATTATCACCGAAGTTCTGAGCTAAATGGAGGTAGCTCAAATGAACCCGGAATATTCTGGACTCATAGCTGGGCCGGATGAAGAAAGCGATGTTTTCTTCCTCAAAATCTCCATAGCTGTAGGCGAATTGACCGGAAATGCCAAAACTCTTTCCGAAACGGAGCGATGCGTCGATCCCGGCTGCCCCGATGTTTTTTCCGCTGACCGACTTGTTCGCAGCCAGAATACCGATGGATGAGGACCCCAGAAAGCCAGCCTTCAAGCGAACCACTGAAAAATTGGCTGGATGCTGATTCGTCAAGATATCTTCCTTGGTCTGGACGCTCATCCCCGAAAACTCAAATCCCCCCGACCTTCCGTTGAGCTTGAATCCCCCGTAGATATCGTAAATTCTCTTGGTATAGAACAGCCTGATTTCCTGGTCATACTGGCTTGAATCCTGCAGGAAGAAATCTCTTTTTTCAGGAACAAAAAGCTCATATCTTGTCAGGTTGACCTGTTCCTCATCAGCTTCCACGGTACCGAAATCAGGATAAACGGTTAGCTGAGCCGATGTCATCGGGCTGAAATCATAACTCATGTCGAGTCCTGCCCCCAGCTCCTGCTTCTCCCCTTCCTCAACAGAAGAGATAACATGAGGTGAGATTTTAAGTTTTCTCTCCGCTTCTGTCAGGTTTATCCTGGGCAATTGTCCGAGCTGCGATATCTTGAAAGCGGGGTCCAGTGCCCCTGACCAAAAACTGCTCTCCAGCATGCGGGGGACAATCCTTGAGAGGGTGATCCCCACGACTTTTTCTTCTTTGGATTTATATTCTAAGCTGGTCAAATCAATGGCAATCTCCGCATTCCATCCAGAGTCTGTCTTTCGGGCCGCGCACTTCCAATTCCCATTCCAGGTCGGATCAGCAGTCCGGCCGTCCAGATTGACTCTTCCGTCGGACTGAATTCCCATGAGATTGGTCCCAAAATAATAGTAGTGATCTCTATCAGAAGCAACCTCGATCAACACGAACACAGAGTCATCATCTCTCAGGTCCATATCTTTAGCAGTAGCGTACGATTCGATTTTATCGGGTCGGGAATCAAAACAGAGGAAACCAATGTAGATAAAATCATCATCGAATAGGATCTTGACCGAAGTTCTGGCAGACTCGGACCCGCTTCTCCAGGCTTTGACTGCCATGAGGTCATTCGCTTCAGACGCTTTCTCCCAGGCCGGCTCGTTGAGAACGCCATCCACTTCTATCGATTCAACTGTTCTCACAAGAAAAAAAGATTTTTTTTCTTGCTGGGCAATAATCAGGTTGGAGAGAATTAAGACTGACAAAAAAATGATTACGGTCTTCTTTATTTCATTCAGCATAGAGGAAAATATCTACCACTTTTTGCACAAAAGTTCAATGAAACTTTGCGATAAGATGAAAAGGCTTAAAACATATAGGCGATCTTCAAGAAAAGAGTATGGCCCTGGGTGCCTGCCTCGCCAAAGCGGGCGGTCCCCTTTTGATAAGCCAGTTGGACCAAGCCTGGACCAAGCCAAAGGGGGGCTGAAACCGGTAGACAAAGAGCACCTGTATATTCTGCTTATCGATGGAGGTGTTCTCCTGGAGGAAGATCTTGATAAAGAGGTCGTTCGTAAAATAATAGGTCGCCCGGAGGACATGGATCCAGGTACTCTCCTCCTCGGGGTCAGGCTCGAACATCAAGCGGGTCAACGAGTACTGGAAAGAAAAATCTTGCGTTATCTTATAGTTCAAGCGGCCTTCAACCAGTTGGAAATCCAGGTCAAAATTACGTCCGAAACCATAAGAAAGGCTGGCGTGCTGCCATTCTCTCAGGTTATAGCCCAGCTCAAACTCGGTTTCATGATTTCTGAAATCTTTCTCAAAAAACTCGTCATCCTGGCCCTTGAATTCCTGATGATGTTCAGCATCAAAAGAGAATTTATTCTTGAAATCAAAGGTCAATTCCTCATCAACCTTCCAGCTCCTCAGGTTTCCGTCCAATCCCCAGTAAATGTTATAGTTGGAATCATACTCGATACGATCGAAAACTCCTCTTTTCAGCCAGAAGGTCTTGGCGATAGCTGAATCCAGCTCTCTCCGGTTATCGTCCCGGATAAATCCGACTTCGTTGGCATTCTCACGAAAGTTTCTTCCAAGTTGAGTGTAGCGAAGATGGATATGAAACGTGGCCGAGTCATAGCTCGGCCGGAGGAAAAAAGCGACATTATCCCGGTCAAAATCGCCGTAGCTGAGGGCAAACTGCCCAGTGAAATTGAATTTTTCCGTAAAATAGAGGGAGGTGTCAATCCCAGCTGTCCCTGTGCTTTTGTTTCCAACGAGTTTATTGGCGGCTATAAAGCCGATGGTGGATGATTTCATCACATCACTTTTGAGCCGAAAAACAGAGAAATTAGCAGACTCTATGCCCCCTGCTTCATCCTTTTTTGTTTGAGCTGTTAGCGCCGAGAATTCAAGGCCACCGGATTTTCCGTAGAGCTTAGCACCTCCGTATATATCGGAAATCCTTCTTGTGTAGAATAACTGGATCCTCTGCTGGTAGATCTCCGTCCCCTCCAGGAAGAAATTCCTCTTCTCCGGGAGGCTGAGCTCAAAGCGGGTCAGGTTGATCTGTTCCTGGTCTGCCTCGATTGTGGCAAAGTCGGGATTGACGGTCAGGTTGCCTGAGACCATCTGGCTGAAGGCGTACCGGGCGTCCAGGCCGCCTTCGAATTCTGATTTTTCTCCCTCCTCGACTTTGGAGATGATGTGAGGGATGATCTGAGCCTTTTTTTCAGCTCTCTCCAGGTCCAGGCTCCCCAGCTCGCCGTATTGAGAGACTTTGTGTGTGGATTCAAGGGGGCCCGCCCAAAGGCTCTGTTCCAGGAGACGGGGGATACTTCTTCCCAAATTCAATCCCCAGGTCCTGTTTCTTCCTGGTTTGTATTTGAGACAGCTCAAGTCCACAGCGATCTCCACGGTCCAGCCAAAATCGGTTTTTCGCCCGCCGGATTTCCATATCCCGTCCCAGTTCTCGTCTTTGGTTCGCCCGTTTTCTGTTATCCGGCCATCCCGCTGAGCCCCGAGCATATTCGTCGTAAAGAAATAACAGTTTCTCCGGTCATGATAGGTATCGATCAAGACATAGACCGAATCATCTGTTGTGATTTCAGCATCTCTTTTGGTGACCCGAGCCACTACTTTATCAGGTTCAGGGTCTTCGCAGATAAACCCAAAATAGACGAAGCTCCCGTTATACAGGATTTTCACCCGTGTTCTCATAGAGGAAGGCTTTCCCCAGTCCGGAGAGAACTGGATGAAATCAACGGCTTCAGGAGCCCTTTCCCAGGCAGTCTCGTTTAAAACGCCATCCACCTTGATGGGCGCGTCTGTTTTGAGAGCAGAAGTCTTTTTGACCTCCTGCTGACCAAAGGCCAAGAGGGAAATCGCCAAAAAAAGAAAGAGCGTAAGATATATTTTTTTCATTGATTTAAAATGAGATGTATATCTAACACAATCAACTTGCCTAATCAACACATTTTCAACAGGGAATCAGGCAAAAAGATGATGTCAAGGAAAAAGGGGAATGTCCTCTTCAGTCCTTATTTTATGAAAAAGAGGGACTGTCCCCTTTTTGCTTGGCTTTGTTTTAAATTTATGGGATTGCTTCGCAAATAAATTGGGGACA
>SMTZ1_10001519_pt1 | contig 23365 bp, 17 predicted proteins | sample DeeMarSWOR136_30_FD_25667 | JGI IMG/M metagenome (IMG submission 25667) | reverse complement strand
TTATTAACGACTGAGACATAGAATATTCCTGATTCTGACTTCATCGTTGAAGGATTGACAGGCCGGATAGCTGCATCGGGCCGGAAAGAACCCAGAAGTTCCTGGGCAACAGTGGCTTCGACTGGATATCCTTCTTTCGGAATCCGGATAAAACGGACCTGCTGAAACAATTCCCTGATTTTCATCATGACCTCCTCGATCTGGCCTCGCTCCCGAATTGTACTGCGAATAAAAAGAAAGTGGCAACTTTTTTAATCTGTGTCCGCCTTGACTTCAGCTTTTTCCTCTGTTATAAGCAAAGAGAGAAAATCGGGGCTGGATAGAAAAGGCTCACATCCCGCAAAGGAGATAAGCCAATGATATGGTGGATATTAATCCTGGTGATTTTATTCATCCTATCGTATTTATCCCAGGTCGGAACCCTTTTTCTCCTGCAAATAAAATTTCCATTCCTCACCTCTTCGTTGATAAATGTCTTGATTCTGGTCTGTATGGCAATCGTTCTTTTTAGGATCCTCGGCAGGATGAAAAAAGGAGAAAAGGAGAGTCTCAAGAAAAAGATAAAAGAACTCGAAGCAGAATTGAAAGCCCTCAAACAACAAGGGAGCGCATCAAGCCCGGAAATCCGGAGGGACGAAGAAGAGATCAAGGAGCCTGAAGCGAAAGAAGAAGAAACCTAACAGGAGAGCTTTTCTCCCGTCGTTTCGCGTTTTCCTTAAACAGACACAAACACACTGGCATTGCTCTTCGATTCATCTCCAGAATCCCCGGGGCTTAAATACTCAATGGCCCAGAACTAAGGATAAAGACAAGAATGAATATCCCGAGTGAGCTAAAAGTCATCGATTTTCATGTCCACATCGGCCTGAAGGAACACTGGCATGAATGGATCCATTCCTACCAGGAGGCCGCCCAGTCAGAATATTACGAACGCTACGAGGAGATGATCGACCCGGATAAGTTCGCAGCTTATCTCCGCAGCCATGGCATTGAAAAGGCCGTGATCCTGGCTGAGATATGCCCAATCACCACAGGAGTGGTCCCCAATGAGTATGTCCTGGATTTCTGTAAGGGCAGAGATACCTATATCCCTTTCTGCACCATAAATCCTTTTATTGTCAGCCACCCCGCTCAAGAATTAAAAAAGTACATCGGGATGGGAGCCAAGGGGATCAAACTCTACCCTTCCTACAACCATTTCTATCCCAACGACAGCCGTGTCTATCCTCTCTATTCGGTGGCCGAAGAACACCGCCTGCCCGTGCTCGTGCACACGGGCTCTTCTGTGTTTAAAGGCGCCAAGATAAAATACGCTGATCCCATCCATCTGGATGACGTGGCTGCCGACTTCCCCGAGCTCACTCTCCTCATGGCGCATGGGGGAAGGGGCCTCTGGTATGATGAAGCTTTCTTTCTCTCCCGCCTTCATCCGAACCTTCACCTGGAAATTTCTGGTCTCCCTCCCAAGAATCTTCTCCATTATTTCCCGGATATGGAGAAAAATATTGATAAGTTCGTTTACGGGTCGGACTGGCCGGGAATCAAGAACATCGACAGCAATATAAAAGCCATAAGGGAGCTCCCTCTCTCCAAGCCTTCTGTAAAAAAGATCCTCTACGAGAATGCTGCCCGGATATTAAGGATATGAATTATGATGATAAAATCGGATTTTTTTGATAATATAGGACAGTTTTCAATCCTTGGATGGTTGACTGGGTAATTCAATTGGGAAAAGAAGCTCGCCTGTTCACGAGACCAAGGGGCTTTAATCTCTTCGAACTTCTCATTGCTGTCGTGATCATTGCCCTGCTCACAATGATCGTCATCCCCAACGTTCGGACCGCCATGAACAGGGCCAAACTGAAGAGCACGATGAAGGATACGACTGTCATTTCCGGCGCACTTTCTGACTATATCATGGATAACGGGATCGCACCCTCGCAAAGCGGTGTTTATAATGCCAGCTCTGCCCTGTATCTCGCTCTCTCTCCATTCTACATCAAAGTCCTTCCTCTCCATGACCAGTGGGGGCACAACTTTCGGATCTGGTGCGCAAGCGCAGCGAACGGGATTTACGGCATCACTGGTGCCATCAGCGAAGATTACGCGATTGCATCATTCGGACGAGACGGCTCACAAGAGGGGGCCTTCACTTTCAACTCCAACCTGCCGCAGGAGGGCTTCTTCTACCTGAAGCAGTTCTCCGACTTCAACAAGGACCTGGTTATCTGGAACGGCGCCTGGATCCGGCGCCCTATCGGCGTGGGTGATTAAGCCTGCTGTCTTTGCCTGGTTTTTCTTCAATAGTTGATTTCTATCAGACCATTCTCACTCAAAATACCGAGCAGATCTCTTCTCTTGAAATCAAAAAGGCCTTCACCTGTCTTTCAGCAACCTTTTAATAAACGCCAGCCTCAGCCGCCACCCGGCCTAAGGCCTGGACATTTTCTCTTCGGGTATGAGGGGCGATGGAGCAGGCAGTGCTCAAGATGAAGCCTCCTCCAGGTTTCCCCACCTTAATCCTCTGTTCAGCATCCCTGCGGACAGTTTCCAAATCTCCGTAGAGCAACACATTCACAGGATCAATATTGCCCTTGATGAAAACCAGTTTTCCTACCCTTTCCTTGGCCTCGGCCAGCCGGACATCTCCCAACGGCGGAGGATCGAGGCATTCCAACCCTGTGATTCCGGCCTCGACCATCATTTCCAGACGGTCGTTGATTGCTCCGCAGGTATGGGTGTAGACATGGACATTCTGGGCACGAACAGCGCTGGCGATCTGTCCTTCAAAGGGAAGCACATATTCCCTGTAGAATCGCGGAGAGATAAAACCCGAACCGGCAAAAGGCGATGAAATTTTAATAGCGTCTATTTTGTGCTCTATCTGACCCTGGGCAAGCCTCTTTATTCCCTCTGTGAAGCGCTGCAGGATGTCCTTTGATTTCGAAGGCTCTTCAACCAGGTTGATCATAGCCTGCTCAAACCCGAAAAGATGAAGGAAGTAATCAAAAGGAGAGGTGACTTCGCCATGAACGGAATAAATCTCACCCGCTCTCTCATGGATGTGATCGAAGATATCATAGAGATGGCCAGGATCGAGAGCAAAATTCAATCCTTGAGATACGGGGATATAATCGATCTCTTCAGGGACGGATTTTAGGTCAAAGTCAGCGACCGGAGGAGGAGGGATTTCCTGGCGAGGATGGTGGCGCGGAAGGTCATCATACGGAAATTCGGTCCTGTCGCCGTTTTTCCAGGCGACAATCTCCCCCTCCTCTTCTTTCTGGATCCTGTTGATGTCTTTCCTCCAGCGGGGAGAATGGCCGTGGAGGCTGATGAGTATGCCGTCGAAATCGTAGACTTCTCTTAGATCGAGCAATCCTTCTGCGAACAGATCACCGGAAAGCCAGAATTCAGAAGGGGAAAAGCCGGTTTGGAGGAGCATGTGCCCGATGCTCATCTGGCACATCACAGGCACGCGGTCCGGCTTTTTCAGGTCCATGGCCTTTTGGATGCGTTCCCTGGGAAACATACCTCAATACTCTGAATCCTTCAGTACCTCTTCTCCCAGATTCCCGACTCTGGGCAGCGGCTTGTTGGTGGAGTTGCCAGCGCGGATGATCCGGATCGCCCGTACTCCTACGGCTTGAGCTGCTTTTATGTCGCCGTCCGCATCTCCGTAAAAAATGCGTATATTGTTTTCCTTTATCGGTTTTATTTTCAGGTTTTCAAAGGGATCGAATCCGGTAAAAATGACCTTATTGGGATTTTCCAACTTGAAAATTCCTGCAAGCATTTCGGTGACTGTTTCCGTATCCGAAGGGATACGGGCTGTGACAAAAAAGATGGAATCTCCCCTCTTTTTGTGCATCTCAATCAGGCCTCGCGCGCATTCTTTGGGAATGCTGAACTGGTCGAGCCCGTTGTTCATCTCTTTCCAGAATTCCGTCATGGTGAGATAGGCGCTGTTCCCCGGGGAATACTTCTGCTGCCCGTAGTAATATCCCGGACTCGAATACAAGACGGTGTCATCAATATCGAAGCCGACGTTCAGCGGCGGTTCATTTTTCAAACTCGCTTCGATGTCTCTGAGAGTCACCCAACGAATGCCGCTATACTGGGCAACATCGGTGCAGCTTACCCATAAGATGTTGATTAAGATGATGACCAGAACAACAGTTGAAGTGAATCTCTTAGCCATGGCTTTTTCTCCTTCTCCGATTTCCGGATTTTTTAACTCAGAAGCTATAACACAGGGAAAGGGAGATGTCAAAATCTTAGGGAAGTCAGTTCCCCCTCCAAGGTGACGATCGGTCCGATCGTCGGGGGATCCAAGGGGGTATGCCCGCTTGGTCGCAGGACGCATGTCCGAGAAGGGGAGGCAGCGAGTCGCGAGAGAGCAAGCGAGCGTTGGAAGGGGGAAGTCGGAGCGCTTTCCCCTCCAAGGTTGACTTATATATCCCTAATTCCTATTATTACTAAAAGCGGAGGGCAAAAACCAAGATGCAGTGTCCAAGATGTAACGCGCCTAATCCAGAGGACAGCCAGTACTGCGGCAAATGCGGAACACCTCTTGGAGAAATAAACGATACCCTCACCCACACTCCGGCCACTCTTCCCCCTCCAGAAGATACTCTTGATTTTTCTCCCGGAGAAAGCTTCGGTCCACGCTACAAGATCATCGAGGAGATCGGTCGGGGGGGAATGGGAAGGGTCTACAAGGCAAAAGATAAAGAGCTGGGGATCACCGTTGCCCTCAAAATGATCCATCCTGAATATTCAGCCAAGCCCCATATCATCGAACGCTTCAAGAAAGAAACCCTTCTGGCCAGGTCCCTTACTCATGAAAACGTTATCCGAATATATGACCTGGGAGAAGTGGATAAGATCAAATTCATATCCATGAGTTACATCAAAGGGCAGAATTTGAAAGAATTGATTCTCACCTCAGGAACTTTATCTGTAGAAACTGTTATCAGCATAACTAAACAGATATGTGAGGCCCTCAGAGCTGCGCACTCCAAGGGTATCATCCACAGAGACCTCAAGCCCCAAAATATATTGGTTGACAGCAACGGGAGAGTATTTGTGACGGATTTTGGAGTGGCCAAATCCGTTGAGGTCCAGGAGGACAGCGCGCCAGGAATCATCATCGGGACCATTCAATATATATCTCCTGAGCAAGCGGAAGGAGAAAAGGCCGACCTGAGGTCTGATCTCTATTCCCTGGGAATCATCATCTATGAGATGTTGACCGGAGAAAAACCTTTTAAGGCCGAAACCTACACTGGCTACATCCAGAAACACATCCACGAAAAACCCAAGCCTCCTTCAAAGATCAACCCGAGTATCCCGTCTTACCTTGAAAAAATCATCCTCAAATGCCTGGAGAAGGACAAACACAGCCGTTACCAGAAAGCAGAAGAAATCCTTCATGATCTGGAAGAGCACAAAGTGGCGACTCGACCGCTTGTCCCGCCAATACGAACTAAAAAATTATTCAAAGCGGCTTATGCCAGTGTATTAGTCCTGCTTATTGTGGCAGTGGCATATCTATGGATAAAAAGGAGGCCACTCGGACCCTTTCTGACAGAAGATTGGGGAAAATCAATTGCAGTCTTGCCTTTTGAAAACAATACCGGGGACGAAAACCAGGATTACTGGGGGAAAGCTCTGTCCAACATGCTCACTCACGACCTCTTGCAATCAAAGCTAATCAGAATATTGACTGAAGACAGGCTCTTAGAAATTCTCGAGAGGCTGAATCTCCAGGAAGCCAAAAGTTATACTTCAGAGGATTATAAGAAAGTGGCTGCCCAAGGAAGGATCAGTCATATCCTGACAGGAACTTATACCAAGGCAGAACATACTTTCCGAATATACACGAAACTCCAGAATATTGTCACAGGGGAATTCAAAGGTTCATATAAAGTAGAGGGGGAAGGAGAATCAACCTTTTATTCTGCAGTGGATCAGCTGACACCCTGGGTCAAATCTCAATTCAACATCCCGCATGATGAAATTGCCGCTGATTGGGACAGAGATATTGGAGAAATCCTTACGGCTTCGCCACAAGCCCTGAAATTGTATACTCTGGGTAAACAATACTACGAGGAAGGAAAATTCAGAGAAAGCATTGAAGTCCTGGGGGAAGCCGTAAATATTGATCCTGGATTTGTACTCGCCTACAAAAGAATCTCTGAAAATTATCATTATTTAGGAGAAATCGACCAGGCAAAAAAATACGCTCAGATGGCTCTCTCACTGCTCAATCAGGATCGAGTTTCTGTTCGAGAGCGCCACCTTATCGAGGGCTGGGCTTTTACCATACTGGAAGATTCCCTTGATAAAGCCATAGAATCATATAAAAAATTGCTTCAGGATTATCCTGATGATGAAGACGGAAACGTATATCTCGGCGGCATATATCGGCAGATGGAAGAATGGGACCTGGCGATCGAACAGTTTGAGAAAGTCCAAAAAATAAATCCTCTTCTGGCCTGTGAAAACTTTGTTTTTATTTATAGAGCCAAGGGTCTCTACGATGAAGCCAGAAAAATCTTGCTGGCGAATCAGGAAATTTTTGAGGAATCCACATTCCGTTCGCACCTGAGCATCATCTATTTCTGCGAGGGCAAATCTGACCTTGCCCTCCGTGAGGCAGAAATAGCCTTCTCTCTTGCTCCTGAAGATTATAATGTTGAATTGATCGGCAGCATTTACTATGTCAAGGATAATTTTAAAAAAGCCGAGGAGGATTTCCGGCAACTTCTTGAAAAAAAGAGCCCGCAATCTCAATTAAATGGACGATTCTGGCTTGCTCATTTATATTTGACCCAAGGAAAATATGAGAAATGCCGAAAAGAAGTCATTCAAGTGATAGAGGACTCACGAAAATCCAATTTAAAACCGAGTGAAACTAAATATATGTTATTCCTGGCCTATCTCAATCTGCGAAAGAATCACTACCGTGAGGCTCTGAATGTATTGATCAAAGCTGAGGAGACTGCTTCTCAAAGCAATCTCACATTGCTTAAAATATTCGCTCTGCATTTCCGCGGATTAGTCTACCTGAAGATGAACGACCTGAGTGAGGCAAAAAACACAGCCGAACAATTGAAACAATTGATAGAGATAACAGGAAATCGAAATAATACGAGATACTATTATCACTTAACGGGGATGATCTCCCAGGAAGAAGAAGCATATTCAAGCTCAATAAGCGATTTTGAAAAAGCCTTATTTTTATTCCCTCATCAACAGGATATACACGATGAGCATGCTTTTTACCTGAACTCCCTTGCTTCAGCCTATTACCAGACCGGGGAGCTGGATAAAGCCAGTGAGCAGTATACAAAAATCGTTTCTCTGACCACAGGGCGCCTGCGATGGGGGGACATCTATGCCAAAAGCTTTTACTGGCTGGGAAAAATCTGCCAGCAAAAAGGATGGGGAGGAAAAGCGATCGACCATTACCAGAAATTTCTCCAACTCTGGGAAGAGGCTGATCCCGGTCTTAGGGAAACCGCAGATGCTAAGAAGCAACTGGCTGTACTGAGAAAAACTTCACAGGAATAAAAAATATTTATATTCTACTCTTTTTCTTGCTTCTTGTTCGGCTTTTCTAATTCCTTCCAGAGAAGCCTTTTCTCATTTCTGAAAATTTTCTTGATTTCACATATCCAAAGGGGAATCTTTTTAGTTATCGAGCCGGAAAACACGGTATCTATAGGACACACTCCGCACTCCTCCAAATCGTCGCAGAGAATGCAAGAAATCTTTGGAGTGAAAAAATGGTCTGTCCGGAGAGTCGAAAAATTCGAAAGGATCTCAGGATACGCCGTTCCATGATTCTCAACGAATGAGTCCAGGTCTCCGAAGCAGTATTTCTTATAATCTGCTGTCTGTTCTTTTCCTTTGAAGAAATCCGGGAAAAGGCAGCATCCCCAAAGCTCGCCATCCGGTGTAATCGCCATCCGGTCCTTGCCGGCAAAACAACAAAAAATATCTTTCTTTGGCCTGCTCCTGAAATCAACCAGGGGAATGCTCTCCGTACCTTCATAAGAAGAGAGTAAAAATTCTCTCAATATTCTGAGTTCCTTTTCCAGTTGACGAAGTGAGGAAGAATCCCAGGGGCTGATTTTATCCAGAGATAAATCTATATTGGGGACTCCAAGCTCACCAATAAACTGAATCGATCGAGAAAGATAGCGGACGGTAGCGGGTGTAAAGACACTATTTGTTTCCAGGTCGATATCCGGGTATTTCAATGTCTTTCTTATTATGGAGACGATCCGTTCAAAACTTCCGCTTTTCTTGGAGACATCCTGGGCAAGTCCGTCAAAACTCAACAAAAGAAGAAACTTATGCTCATTCAAGAATCTCAAGATATCTTGGTTAATGAGGCTCCCGTTGGTGGTCATGGAGTACTGCACATGTTTTTTTAACCTTTTATTCTTTTCTTGAATGGTCGATACAGCATGCTTAATCCGGTCAAAAGCAAGGAGAGGCTCTCCCCCGTAAAAATTGATGTAACATTCCTCGGACAAAAAAGGGAAGAAAAAATCAAGAGCTTTTTCAATCGTGGAGAGACTTATTCTTTTCTTCCCTTTTATCTGATGACAATACGAGCAGCTAAAATTACATTCCTCTGTCACAATAAAGGTGAATCCAGAGAACTCCATTCTCTTTTTTCTGGAATCAAGCAATCAAAAAAAATAAATCAGGACAAGATCAGATATTATACTCTGAAGCGAGGCCTGGCTCCAACACATGGATTACTCATAAGCCATGGCGGTCTGAACCGGTCATCATCCACAGTATTGAAAATCTCTTCTAACTTGTCTAAAGCTTCTTTAACATGATCGCACGTCAATGGCCTGTCCACTTCATTCTCGAGTTTATCTTTATCATCCAGGTTTTCTTCGGGAATATCGCTAAGCTCTCTCGCAAGGTCTTTAGGTAATTCTCCCTGGGCTACAGGTCTACCATCACATGTGTGCTCAATAAATACCCATACAATCCGCAATAATTTGTGAGCATTATTAATGTTTCCAAACATGATTTCCCTCCTTTGTAACGAACTCACACAATATAAAAACAAAAGCTGAAAAAATCAAGCCCATTAAAATTCCCCATTTCCATGAAAGGCACACTGACAACTTTATTACCCGCCCTTTTTCATAGACTGGCTTATGGTATCCCAGGTCTCGAAAACGGTCAGGATGTTCTCCGGCCTGGCTTCGAGGCCAAATTCGCACTGGGCGATGACTCCCCCATCCGCATAAAGATGAGTCCACATCCCGTGAACCGCCTGCTCAATCTCCTGGCGGGAGCCGTGGGGAAGAAGCTGCTGGCGGTCGATCTCTCCCCAGAAAGTGATCTTTCCTCTAAACCGCCGGCCCAACTCTTCAACTCCCATGCAGAAGACCTGGCTGTTCAGGGCATCAATGCCGACTTCGATCATATCGGCAATGATATCCGTGATATGCCCGTCCGAATGCATGAAGACGTATTTCCCGTGCTGACGGGCAATCTCGACATAGTCCCTGTACATAGGTTTGAAAATCTTGCGGAAGATATCCGGCGAAGCGATCATCGCCCGCTGCGTCCCCCAGTCGTCCATCAAGGCCACTCCGTCCACCTCGGTCCTGGCCCAGACCTCGACCTCCTTGCAGTAATGCGTGTGGATGCGCTTTAAAAGCTCAAAGAGGTCAGGAGGCTGCTCGATCAGGTCGATGAGCGCTTGCTCCATGGTCCGGATAAACTGGAACCGCTCAAAAGGCCTGACAACGATTCCCATCAAAACGAACCTGTCGGTCTCCTTGCAGAAAGAATTTATGACTTCACGGTCAAGGCTGAGCACCGCCTCCGGAGGCTTAAAACCTTCCAGGTCCTTCCACTCCTTGACGAGAGGCTCGCGAGTGATGCCGATCGTCCCGCTCTGGCGGTTATCAAAGATACAGCCCCATTCATCGATATAGGTGCCGCTGCTGTAGCGGTCGCCGATAGTCCCCAGGGATCTTGTGTACACCGCTGGTGCGCTCAGGATATCATCTGGAAAATCCCGGCGAAGCCTCTCAATGACCTCTGGATACTTCTTTTCTGCCCAGGGCAAAAGCCAGAGTTGGCGGGGAATCCTCTCCGGAGATTCAAAGGTAAGGGTGCGGCGGATGAGTTCCCGAGAATCCATTTTCCTCATGTCTCCTGACCTTCCGGAGGCGCCCCGCCAGGGAAAAAGTTGTAATTGTTCAGGTCGAAAGCTTTTCCTGCCCTCGCCCAGGAAAAATTCCCTTCACCAGGGAGGATGCCTTTCTGGTAGCATGAAGAGAGAGCCTCTTCCAGTCCTTTGACCCATCGCCTCTTTCCGTTTTCCTTCCGGACCATGGATTCCGGAAAGTTCACGATCTCAGGCGCGGATTCCTGGATGCCGTTCACGCAGAGGGTCTGGGAGCAGGCCGCCTTCGGGCCGCAGACGACAGGCTTGGGCTCTCTCACGGATTCCACCGCCTCAAACAATTTTTGATAAGGATGGGCTTCTTCTGGGGAGCCGTAGCGCTTTTCTCGACCGGTGCGGCTCACAGCCAGTATCTCATCCGCTTCATCCCCATAAGTGACCGTGGCTTGTTCAAACTCAAACGAGAACATGGGTCCCCGGTCATGGCATGTCACATGCGAGGCATAGAATAGAAGTTCCACGCCTTCCCGAGTAAAAGCACGGCAGGCTGCCGAGTCGAAATTCTCGATGGGATAGGCCCTGTACAGCTCGGCCTGAACTTCCGCAGGCTGGGCACTCCTGTCTGTTCGCTCACCCAGAATGTAAAACAGGTTGTGCAGGAAATGGGCCATGGCATTGTTAGCCGGGCTGTCCAGTACCCATCTCCCTTCCTCATCCTTCTTCCTGCCCAGCCAGTCGCTTTTCCCGTAGTAGTCTTCGTCCCTCGGCCAGAGACAGAGCGTCTTCAACCGGACGGGCTTCCCGAAAATTCCCTTGAGGATATCGCTCTTCAAGCTCTGGATAGCTCGCGAAAAGGACCACTGGTAACCGATCATGACCCAGCGATGAGCTCCGTCTGCTGTCCGGATCAACCGGTCTGCTTCCTGTATTGTCGCTCCGACAGGCTTTTCACAAAAGACATAGCTGCCCCGGCCGAGTGCCTCACAGCTCTGGGGAACATGGTGATGAGTGGGCGAAGAGATGACCACCAGTTCTGCGCTCCGTCCACTCTGGTAGAATTCTCTGAGTGAGGGAAAAACAGGGATTTTTCGTTCCTTCAATTCCGGATAACGCTCACACCTCTCGGGGAAAGGATCGATGACTCCCCGGAGCTCAACCTCTTCGGGTAAAAACTCATCCAGGAGAGAGATGAGATGATAAAGGCCCATGCCGCTGATTCCGACGAGCGCCGCTGAGATGGGCTGGGGCTCAGCCAGGAATTCATTCTTGCTCATGCTTGGTCTCTAAATCCATGCGTATATGGTCCTCTTACAGATTGTATAAGTGAAATGCGCGGGAATGGCGCTCAAAATTTGAAGGGAGCGACGCCATTTCCGTGTATTTCATTCATAAAATTACCTCCACAGAATGGATAGAATTCCTTATACCTGAGACTTCTCACCCAGCTCAGGTTACAGTTTTCTCTCCATCAAGTCCACTTCGAAAATTTCTCTCGATGCCAGGTCCACAGCCATGGTCTTGAGCTCAAAGCCATCAAGAGAAACACCAAAATTCAAGTTTAAAAAGGGTACGATACAATTGGTTTCCCTCTTTTTGCCCGTGGGTTCGAAAAGACGAATGAGAAGCCAATTATTCTGTTCAGCCATTTTGACGGCTGAGACCTGGACAATATCACCGCTGACCATAACCGAAGGCAAAGCCTGCTCTCCTGTCCCTGGAGGAAAATAGCACAGGGCCATGGGGCTTTCATTCTTGACCAGGGCCTCGCGGTCGATACGGGCGAGACGCTCCAAAGCCTCCCCTCCGTTCATCCAGAAACGGAAGCACCTCTCTCCCTGGTCGATCCTGGACTCGAAGCGATCCTGAGGCACAAGAGGCCTCCCCTCCTCTACCGGGTGCGCGGCATAAGCGGCGGAGCGGAGAAGAGAATGGCGGAGTTCGCCCTTGGTATAATCAAATCCATAGGTTCCGCTGTTGATAAGCGTCAGGGCATATTTTTGGTCGGAAGAAACAACCCCGGTCCATTTCTGGGCCATCAGCTCTTCCCCGTCACGGGAGTACTCCTCGACTCCGCAGGCCACCTGCCCCCTGCATCTCCCGTCTTCAAATGCCGTGGGGACCGAGAGTTTGAGCATGCGGTCCTTTTCCTGCCAGAGAACCCGGAGTTCAAGCTCGATCTCACTCCCCTGCTTGGGGATCTTATACCTCTGGCAGAGGGCTGAATGGCCATACTTGAACAGGGCCTCGACCACTGTCCTGACGTCACCGTCTTCGATGACCCGGATGGGTTCCAGTTCAGTCAGGGAGACCCCGGCAAACTGGGCCGCTTCTTTCCTGGACATGAGGACAAAGCTTCCCAGAACATTTCGGAAAGCGCGGACCTTCATCCCCCAGGGATCAGGATAATCTTCGATAACCAGGGCTTGAAACGCTCCGGGCAGGAGAAAATCGACACCGTTGACCCGGTATTTTTCCACAAGCCCGGTCTTTTCGCTGATGGAGACTTCGGCTCTGTCAGAGCTGAACTCCCATGATGTCTTGTGATGTTTTTTCTTATTCACTTCGGGCTTGACTTCTCTCAAATAGCAGGAGAAGAGGTTCATCTGGGCAGGCCTCAGCTCGGCTTGAAAGACAACTCTTTTTCGCTGGTCAACAGAGATGTTGCTGCTTTCTTTCTCGACCTGATGAGGGACGACTTTTCCCCCGCTGTCTTTGACCTCAGGCAGCCAGAAAATTTCCGGATTGAAATTCGGCTCCTGGGGCTGAAGCTCGCAGCAGATTATCTCCCTGACCGGATAAGGGTGGGGGTTATAGACAAGAATCGGGAATTCTCCCTCATCGGCCTTCTTCTCTCCTTTGGCCAGGATGAAAAACGCTCCAGCCCTCAAACGGGAAAGGACCTCAAGAGCATGGTCCATCCTTTGCAGTGCGTAAGCTTCGACTTGAGGGATGGAAGAGCCCGGAAGGATATCATGGAATTCACAGAACAGCAGGTCTTCCAGGGCCTTCTGAAGCTCTTCCCGGGGATAATCCATTGCTCCCAGCAGGGAAGCATGGGAGACCATTTTCTCTGTAAAAAGATAGGCGTTTTCCAGCTGGCGGTGCTTCTGCTTGACCAAGGCCATGGTCGTATAACAGCCCACAGCCCAGGGATTGAGGCCCTGGGCATATCGGGGAAGCTCATCAGCGCTCTGGCCTATGACCTCAAAATAGTCCTCTGGCCGGCTGTGGCGTATCTTCCAGTCGGTTTCTTCTGAGATAAGACTCCGGAGCTGGTCAAGGTCCTCCCGGGATGGGCCGCCGCCATGGTTACCGATACCCCAGAGCAGCAGGCCTGTTCGCTGCCCAGAATTCTCGTCCAGCCACCTGGCAACACGCTCCCTGGCTTTGCCTCTCTCGGAGTTATAATGGTGTCGAGCGCGGTGGGAGAGGATCTCCGAGCCATCATAACCCACCCAGATAAAATCGTCCGCAGGGAGGGCCAGATGCTTTTCATCAGGGCGGCAGAAGAGGTAGGATGTGTATCCCGCTTTTTTCAATATCTGCACCAGCCCCCTTGTGTGCCCGAACGGGTCGAAATTCATGGCGGTCTTCGGTTCCACGCCGAATTTTTCCTGAAAATAGAGCTTGCCGTGAAGGATCTGGCGGATGAATGACTCCCCGCTGGGGATATTGCAGTCAGGCTGGAGATACCAGCCACCAAGGATGTGCCACTTTCTCTCTTTAACCAGCTTCTGGATACGGGAAAACAGCTCCGGTTCGAACATCTCGACCCATTTATAGAGGACTGCCTCATTGTGGTTGAACACAAATTCCTCGTATTCTTCGCAGAATCGAGCTGCGACCCGAAATGTCGAAAGAGCCTCGCCTGCCCCCTCCTCCCATTCCCAAAGCCAGACAGGATCCAGGTGGGCGTTGCAGATGAGGTGGAGAGTCTTGGCTGACATCGTGTCCTCCTTTCTAAGATATCATCCACACAGTATGGCTTCTATCCATAATTCTGCCTTGGAATAATCGATACAGGCTTCCTTATCAGAGGATTGGGTGAACGCTCCGTTGGAGCGGAATCCAGGGGATTCTCCTTTCCTGGCCTTTTTGACTTCAAGGATAACCCTTCCCTTCCTGAGCGGAAACAGAGCCTTTATTTTTCTTATTCCGGGAAGAAGCTTTGGCCTTATTCGGAGATGAGCCGCCTCAGGCTGAATTCCGATAACGTGATGGACAAGCAGGATGAGCATCTCCGCCCAGGTCCACGGTGTTATCCCGACTTGAGGAAAAGGAGGAGCGAACCGTGGACCGTAAAACTCAAACCAGGAACCTGCCCGGGCACCGGGAAGAGTCTCCAGCCAGCGCAACACCCGCCAGACTCTCTTATAATTCTCTGCTTCCAGGTCGGCGCGGGCAATGAACAATGAAGGAAAAGGCCAGGGACCAGGAGAATCCGGCTCAGAGCTCAGGTGATAGCGGCCGTAGCCTCCGCCCTTCCAACCTTGCTTCCAGAGGTCCTCCAGGCTGGCCAGTGTCGACAAGGCGACTGGAGAATCAGGGGAAACAAACCCGAAGGCAATGGGTAGAGAGGCCGAAGCATCCGGGTTGAGAAGATGCGTTTTGAAAGAGGAAAGAGGAACTCCCCCAGGAAGCTGGGCATCGGGTGAAGGTTCCGCTGACTCCTGGACTCTGCCGTCGACCTTGCGTCTTTTAATGAATCCACGCTCGTCAACCAGCCTGTACTGCAGATGATGGAGCAGGGAGTGCTTGAGCCACTCCGCTCTCCTGTCCCAGCGTTCCGCCTCGGCATCATGCGAGACCAGGCGGGCAAGCTCGGCAGCAGAAGACAATCCCAGAGAAGTCCACAGTTGATGGGCCAATTCCATTCCTTCCTCGATGCCGTGGGCCTTATGCCTTTCCCAGTATTCTCTCCGGTTGACCAAAAGGCCTGAGGGTTGATGCCGAAACGCTTCTTTTAAGGGAAACTCAGCCGTGGCCACGATCTTATCCCAATTCTTAGCAACGATTTCCCGGTCGCCTGACCACTGGACATAACTCTTTAAGGCGTGAAGCAGCACTCCGTTCTGGTCAAGCTCGACCTCATCAGGATGGCGCCTTTCGCTGGAATCGATGGTGTCTCCCTCATCGGTCACAAATTCCTTGAACAGCCTGTTCAGAATCAAACAGGCAAGCTCGTGGTGGCCTGAAACTGAGAATCCCACAGCGACCATCGCCTGATCCCGAACCCATTCCCGGTTGTACTGCCAGATGCTGCCGTCCATCTTTCCTTCTGCTGAAACCACAGCAGGCAGTTGGACACGAGAGGCATTGAAGTAATGGTCAAGCAGAGGCAGACCAAAGGAAACAGCGCCTGTTTTTCCCCAGTAATCCATCGCTTCCTGGCTCGGTCCATGCTTCGAACCATAATCCAGCCTCACCTGAGCCCCTGGGCTGTCCAGAGTGTAACGGAGGCATATCAATATCTCCTCCCGGGAGCCCAGCTTGAATTCATGCTTGAATACTCCATCCAGGACTCCGGTCTCGAGCCAGGCCTGGATTTCGTCTTTTTTCAAATTCCGGATCCTCACCTCTCGGACGAGCATGGGCTGGAACCTATCGGGACAGTAAAAGTGTTCCATGACAGTGAAATCACGGGTCTTCCACTGCACTCTGACCGCAGGCACAGGGTATTCAGCCAGCCAGCCGACATCAATTTTTTTGGCTTGAGGGACATGGAATGAACTTCCGGATTGAATCCGCACCATCGTGTTCTCCAGGCCGGAATCAGGATCGAAGGTCAGGGCTTCTCTTTTTTTTCTCAGAAAATCCGGGTTCATGATCAGCAATCCGACCGGAGTTCCTTCTCCTCCTGGAGCGAACTGCACCGCTCCTTGGATGCGGCCGTTCCCGAGGAAGAAATAGGAGACATCCTTTAACTTCGTCCGGACATCCGGATGTCCCTTTGACGGGTCATCATCATAAAAATGCTCCTGGACTTCTATCATCGATTACTGCCAAGCCTGCCGGGATTCAGCTGGGAATCCAGATCTTCCTGGCCACGATAACTTCTGCGCTGCTCGAGAGCTGAAGCGGTTCTTTTGTTTTCGTGTAAAAAATGAGGCCTTTGTATCCTGTCAGATACTGATACGTCTTTTTCCGGAAACCGCTTGTGGCCAGCACCACTGCGGGTTTTTCAACTCTTGATACGACTGTGAAAAAATCATTCGGTTCAAGGCTTATGATCGCGCCAGATGCCTTGATGGCTTGGGCGATAACAGCCGCAGCAACAGCAGCATTCGCCATACTGGCTCACCTCCTTCAACAATTGGGGAACAGTCCCCAATTTTCATGTTTATCCGCTCCATTATATCTGTCTGTATCCGAGTCTTCAATTGGAATATCGGGGCAGGGTTCAAGGGATCATGAATCAAAATTTTCGCTCATGATCATAAAAAAACTCATACTCCCTGAAAAGATATTTTTTTGACAAACTGTTCCCTATTGACAAAGAAGAGATAAATATTTATCTTTCTGATGAGAAGAGGTTCCAAATAGGTCTCTTTGCGAGCAAGGGGTGTTCTGATCATAAAGCAAGAGTGAGGGCTGAAGCATCATCCAACCCGAACAATGACTGGAGAAGGAGCAATAAGCCCCGGATAGAGAGTGAATGAACGCGAAGAGCGGTCCGGACAGCGAATACAGCAGGCCCTCGAGGAATGGACAATTTTTATTCTTTGTATTAGAATATAAACAGCAACTTAGAGAAAAAAGCAGGCAAATGCGAAAATTCCCAATCATCCTCATCTTGGTGTTCAGCTTACTGAGCTTCTCTGCTCTTTTTGCAGATGAAGAAAAAGACTCTCTCAGCTTCTGGCCGACTAACGGGAAAAAGCTCTTTTTGAACGAAAAAATTGATCTTTTCTTGCTGTATTTTCCGAATGCCATTAACAACAACGGCCACCAAGAGCCCGAGGGAAACGGCAATTCCTACCTGGATGACTATTCTCAGAGGATCAGAGAATCCATTACCCATTTTAGCCTGGCATACAATCAATCCTCGCCTTTCTCGCTCAAAATCCCGCAGAAGCTGATACGACAACAGGAAATCAGCAAAAATTACATCCGGCCAGCTTTAGAGATCACCTCTATCAACATGATCCTGTGGAGCTTCAATAGATACATCATGAATGAGGATTGGGCCAACGTCAGCCTGGACTCCATTTTAAAAAATCTCAGGATTGGCCCTGCCTGGGACATCGACACCTATATAACCAACCATCTCGGACATCCTTTTCATGGAGCAACCCATTATTCCATTGCCAGAGGCAACGGCATGAATTTCCTGGAATCTACTCTCTATTCCACCTTTGGCAGCTTCACCTGGGAATACTTCCTTGAGTCGATCCGGCCGTCGACAAACGACCTCCTTCTCAACACCCTGGGGGGAATAACCCTGGGTGAGCTATTATACCGGACGGCAGGATTGATTATCGATGAGAGTTCAGTCGGCATCGAGAGAGCCATTCGTGAATTTCTGGCGTTTGTTGTCAATCCGGGAAATTTTCACCGACTCACCTCAGGGAAAGCCTTTAGGATCGGATACCCGCCCGAAGAGCGTTTTTACAGCTTGAAACTTCCTGTCGGCGCCTACGGGACATCTATGGAAAATCCCTGGTTTATCATCGCTGCCAACCTGGAATACAACGACTACCTCAAAAGCGACCTGACGCTGCTCAATCCATACGAGTGGTTCTCTCTGGATTTCAGACTGGGATTTCAGGATTACAGAGCCCAGGACCAAGAAATCTTCACGACTGGAATCCTGGCTGGACGAAAAGTACGAAACGGGGTTGCGGGTCTTTTCGGAGTTTTCGATTACATCAACTCCCATATCATGGACAGGATGTCTGCTATCGGAGTGGGCCCCGGCATATTCGTAGTCACCGATCTCGATTCTGACTACTACCTGAACACCACAGGACTGCTGACTATAATACTCGGAGGCTCCAGCCCTTCGATCAACGGAAGCAACGGTCATTTCGGGACAAAACTGGATGATCCTTATTACTTCGGGCCAGGGATGCTGGGAAGATTCAAGTTCGAGCTGGGGAAAAAAGGCCTGGGAAGCATTCATACAGGGTATTCCCAGTACTGGGTACACTCGATATTCGACAGCGCTAACGAATTCCTGGGAATCCTGACATTCAAAGTCAATTGTGAAGTCTCTGACTGGTCCCAGATCAGCCTGGGGTATGATTACTACCTGAGATATGCCACCCTTTACGATGAGCGGTACAGCGGAGCCAAGCCTGCTGTCCGCGCCCTCTATATTCTCAAATTCTAGAATCTGGGTACGAATCTCATCCCTTTTTTACTTCCAGATTTAGAGTCTGTCACATTCAGGATCAGGCTTGCATTCTGTATGGGCAAAAAAAACCGAGGTGACATTACTAATGTCAACGCAGTAAATTAGATTACAATATCTAGGCGGCATTCATGCCGCCCAAGATAGAATGCAACACGATTTATTGCGATTATATTAGAATATGGAGGAGAACCTTTTTGCTCAACAAACCTTCTTGAACCGAAGAAACGAGAGATAGCCGATGAGGATCAGGAAGCTCACCGTGATCACGGACCAGGACATGAATTTCGCATAGAGCTCTCTCCCCATGATATCGAACAGAGAGAGGGTGATGATCAAAAAATTGACAACGAGCACGCCTCGCCAGAGTTTGGAGTAATGAGAGAAATTCTGGAGAATGAGCATCACTCCCAGGACAGAGACGAGAAGCGTGTAATCCCAGCCCAAAGGGGATACCAGAGGAATAAGGACGAGGAGAATGGAGCATTCCAGGACAGGAGCCCGGTCGACACCTCGTCCCTTCAGAATAACAGCCAGAACCAGAAAGGCAAGCAGGACGATCACCGCCCCGCCCAGGATCAACGAGAGGCTCCTGCTGCCTGTCCATTTCATGAAAAGGGCCATGATGGAGATGTTATCCTGGGAAGTGAATAAATTTGGGGTTGTCCGGGAAAGCTGGGATGCCCAATCCTTGAATACCGTGAGATACCGGTAGAATCCATAAAAGAACGAGGTGACAAAAAGAGAAAAAATCAATACACCCAGCCCGCTCGAAAGAGCTCCCCACTTTTTTTTCACGATGAAATAGGGAAGAAAGATCAGGGAATGGGGCTTCAAGGCCACAGCCAGCCCCCAGAGAGCCCCGGCGCCGATCTCTTTTTGCCTAAGCTTCTCCTCTCTTTCCGAAGACATCAGCCAGGCCATGAAGAGCAAGACCATGCCGACAGCCGCATTGATCTGCCCTAGCTGAAGCTCCCTCAGAAGAAATTTGGCCAGAATCAAAGGCGTCAGAACAAGCAGGTATTTCGGCCTGCCTTCTTCCTCGGGAATAAGCCGGTAAGAGATATAGACCAGGGAAAATAGGCTGAAAGCAACAAGATAAAACCAGGTGGCTTTAGCCAGCCAGAGGGGAAGAAGCGAGAGAGGAAGATAGAAGAGTGCGGAGCTGGGAAGGTACTTGAAGATATAATGCCCATCCCCCCTCTGGTAGAGGGTTTCTCCGGCCATCAGCCTCTTTCCGGCGGTGTAATTCACCTCGAAATCCCGCATGTGCTCTTGCGCTTTGAGTATAAATCCCAAAAGAAGGAAGATAATGGCCAGAAAAACGAAAAGACATGTCCTCTGTCTTGAATTCATCATGCCCTCATCGTGCCTGCGGTATCCATAACAGGAGGGAGGTCGTTTTCGACTATCATCAGGGTTTTAGCCGGGCGATCATCCCCTTCACTTCCCTGTAGACCTCATCGACGGTTATGGCTTTCAAACATCTGTTATCTGTGCAGGGGGATTTCCTGTGGTTGAACACGGAGAGGCAGGGGCTGCAGCTGTAGCCGGAGTAAAACACGCGGCAATTTTTTCCCAAAGGCCCGTAGAGCCCTGGGGTTTCGGGTCCAAAGAAGGCAAATGTCTTGATATCCGTCATCACCGAGAAGTGCACCGGACCGCTGTCGTTGGTGACCAAAATGTCGGCGAGACCGTAAAGGTCGACCAGCTCAAAGAAAGTGGTCTTTCCGGCCAAATTCAGGCATCTCTTAGAACCCACAGCTTCACACAGGTGATCTCCATGCACTTTCTCCGATTTCACGCCGGTGATGATGATGAATATTCCCTCATCCCGGAGCAGCCGCTTGGCCAGCTCGATGTAGTTCTCCAGCGGCCATCTCCTGACTGGAATGATATCGCTGACATTCGGGTTGAGCAGCACGATCTTCTTATCCGGCGTTAGACCTCTTTTCTCTTCCTGAAGCTTCTTAAGGAACCTCATTCTCGAATCTTGCGACGCTTGAACTCTGGGAATAACGATGTCCTCATCCAAGAGGGACCTTTTCGTCAAAGGAGCGTCTTGCGGGGAAGAGCTCAGTGCATAAACCAGGTTAAGGAGGTTCTGAGACATATGGATATGGGGATTGAAGGCCACCTTATGCGTCAGAATATTTCCCCTGTACAATCCTTCATTATGGTAGTTGAAGTAACCGATCCTGTTCTTGGCTCCGCTCAAATAGCTCAGGATGGCTGTAAACCTGGCGAAAAGCTCCATATCCAAAGCTGCGCTGATTCTTAGCCTCCTGAGCTTCCGTATCGCGCTGAGGGAAGAGAAGAAGAAACTGAAAAAATTGCGGCTGCTCACGGTAATGACATTCTCTCCGGGAATGATTCCCAGGATGTCCACAGCGTGCCGGTTCTCTTGGAAAGTCAGGAAATAAAGCTCCGCTTCCGGAAACAGCTCTTTTGTTTTTTTGAAAAGAGAATAGGCCAGGACCATGCTTCCCATTTCGGAGAGCTCGATAAAAAGGATTGTCTCAGGATTCCGGATCAGCCTGGGCTTGCTGAATAGCCTTCTCAGTCCATGAAGGCAGGAAAGAAGAAAACAGAGAGGAACTCCGAGTTTGCGGTCCACCGACCTCATGAAACCTACATTCATCTTGATCTCTTCAAACTAAAAGAAAAAATCATAAGACGAGAATAACTTTTTTTGAAATTCTCTACTTGCTTCTATTCCTTAATTTCAAAATCTCTTGTTGTTTACGTTCAGCGCAGAACCCGACCCGAGGTCACCCCGGAAGCCACCCTTTCCACTTCCTCCTCGCTGGCCAGGTTAAAATCGCCGTATATCGAATGCTTGAGGCAGGCAGCAGCCACTCCAAAATGGAGAGCCTGCTGGTCAGTCCTTCCCTTCAAAAGGCTGAAGATCACGCCGGCGGCAAAAGCATCACCGGTTCCCACCCGATCCACGATCCAGACGCGGTGCTGCGGGCTCTTGTAAAAACTCTTTCCGTCGAACAGGCAGGCTGACCAGACGTTCTCCGAAGCGGAGATGCTCTGGCGGAGGGAGATCGCCACTTTTTTAAAGCCAAAGCGCTTCAGCAATTCTTTCGCCATTTCCCGGTAGCCCTCGATATCCAGCTTTCCCGCCACCACATCCGTTTTCCTGGGCCGGAGTCCGAAAACACGGGTGGGGTCTTCCTCATTCCCGAAAAGAATATCCACAAAGGCCATGAGTCCTGTCATCACCTGTCTCGCTTTTTCTTCGTTCCAGAGCTTGCGGCGAAAATTCAGGTCCACACTGACAGTAATTTTCTTCCTCTTGGCGACTTCCAGTCCCTCCCGTAGACTGGCAGCGGCCGAGTCGCTCAGAGCCGGTGTGATGCCTGTCCAGTGAAACCAGTGGCTGTTCTCCAGTATCCGCTCCCAGTCCAGGTCAGCAGGTTTGATTTCCGAAAATGCCGAATCCGCCCGGTCGTAGATGACCTTCGAGGGCCGGGGCCCGGAGCCGTGCTCCAGATAATAGATCCCGATCCGTTTTCCCTTTCGAGCAATAAAACGCGTATCTACGCCGTTTTGCCGCAAGACATCCATAGCGTTCTCACCCAGGTCATTCTCCGGCAGTGCGGTCACAAAGGCAGCTTCGACCCCGAAACGGGCAAGGGAGACAGCCACATTGGCTTCAGCCCCGCCGAAGTTTACATCCAGATTCTGCGCCTGCTGGAGGCGGACTCCTGAAGGCGGAGATAAGCGGACCATCAGTTCTCCGAAGGTGACTGCTCTGGGGACTGGCGTTTTCTCCATTTTTCTGGCTCTCGCCTGTTTTTCAGGCTCAGGAGATTCGCTCTTGAGCGCATCCTTCCACTTCTTGACCTCCTTCTTCATCAGCTCAGGCTGATCGAGATGCTTGGTCAGGGCCGAGGCACAGAAGATGCCCTCGGGGTCTTTTTTGACCGCCTCTTTCAAGGTGTCAAGAGTTATGCCCCCGGTGTAAATAACCGCCAGGCCTTTATAAGGGCCCTGCCAGGACTGGGAGATATCGACGTTAGCGACCTCCCCGGCAAAGGCCGGAAAAAGCTTGTAGACCCATTGATAAGGATATTTCTGGTGAAGCTCATCCAGAGAACACCCATAGCTCTCGGCCTTCTGGACCAGCTGCTTTCCCACATCAGACAGGCCGCCGGGAATGCACATGATGTCATTCTCCACACAAATCTTGACCACGCCGGGGATGTAATCCGCCGACACCACGCCTGCTGCGCCGGCCTTTATGGCTGATTCCGCCTGCTGAGGCGTCATTACTGTCCCGGCCAGAATCAGAGCCTCTGGGTATTTCCTGAGAATAGCTTTGAGACCGTCGATGGCGAATTCCGAGCGGAGGGCGATCTCCAGAACGACACCGAACGGATGGAGTATCTCATAGGCTCTCAAGCATTCGTTTTTGCTCCTGGGTGTCAGAAGAGCGATCAACCGGCTCTTCTGCATGCTTTTGAAAACCTGCGCCGATTTTTTCATATCTTGCTCCGCTTTTCAGACTCAAAATCTATGCCTTGAGAGATACTTTCACAAGTGCTGGACATTCATCCCGCCGCTGACCTCGACCACCAGGCCTGTTGAATAGCCGAAATATCCTTTGGCCAGGGCCGCGACCGCTTTCCCCACATCTTCCGGCAAGCCCCACCGCTTCTGCGGGATAAGTCCTTCAGCGATAAGCTTGTCGTACTTCTCCCTGACAGGCGCAGTCATGTCCGTCTGGATGATCCCGGGACGCACCTCGTAGACATTGATACCGTACTCTGAGAGCCTGTCCGCAAAGACTCGAGCCGCCTGGCTTAAAGCCGCTTTGGAGATAC
>SMTZ1_10001518_pt1 | contig 23369 bp, 21 predicted proteins | sample DeeMarSWOR136_30_FD_25667 | JGI IMG/M metagenome (IMG submission 25667) | reverse complement strand
AGAAGATATTTTCCACAAGAGAGTTAGTGCCGCCACTGCCTACGGGGGTGCTAACTTTAGTAAGTATCTTGGCGAATGCAACATGAACCCCATTCAGGTGCGCTACCAGGCTGCGCTACACCCCGATACAGGTAAAAACTTCCTCAATATAGTAACATAATCTCATAGGGCGGGCAATAAGAAGCATCATCTGGCGTGTTTTCAAACCGGATTCTTGAATTTCAGCAGCGGATTCCTTATTATGGCATTGTTTTGGTTATTGAAATATGCTGTCATTGTTACGGTTGATTGGCAATGATTGACGTAATTGTTGTTGGAGGTGGGCCAGCGGGAAGTCGCACCGCATACATGCTGGCGCGGCTGGGGTGGGGCGTTACCGTTTTGGAAAAGGAAGGGGCGGTGGGAAATAAATCATGCTGTACCGGCATTATAGGGCAGGAATGTGTCCGCAGTTTTGACATTGATGAGAGCGTTATCCTGCGGAAGGTAAAAGGCGCTCGATTGTTCTCACCGACAGGGAAAATGCTTTATATAACACGGGACGAGGACCAGGCCAGCATTCTGGACCGGGTGGCCTTTGATATGGCGATGGCCCGGCGAGCGCAAAATGCGGGGGCACAATATATCTTCGACAGTGCGGTCCATGACATCCGGATAACAAAAGAAGGGGTGGAGCTATATTGTGAGAGGAGGGGAGGCCGTCTCATCGCCAGAACGGTGGTCATTGCCAGTGGCTGTGGTACCAGACTGACGGAAAAGTTGGGCTTTGGCAAAGCGGCTGATTTTGTTGCCGGTGCGCAGGCGGATGTGGTTACAAAAGGGCAGGACGAGGTTGAGGTGTATTTCGGCCAGGAAGTGGCGCCGGGATTCTTTGGCTGGCTGGTGCCGACTACTGCCGGAAATGCCCGTGTTGGCCTGCTGTCACGTCATGCTCCCGATAAGTATTTGAAAGGATTGCTGGATTCTCTGGTGTCCGAAGACAAGATAGTAGCTGATGAATGGAAGCCAAGTCATGGTGCTATACCGCTCCGGCCGCTGCGCAAAACGTTTGGTGAAAGAATTCTGGTGGTGGGTGACGCTGCTGGTCAGGTTAAGCCGACCACCGGCGGCGGCATTTACTATGGCATGCTCTGTGCTGATATCGCGGCCGGGGAATTAAACAGAGCCCTGCACCGGGATGATTTATCGGCGAGAAGCCTGTCCCAGTACGACCGGCAGTGGAGGCGTAAGCTTGGCCGGGAGCTTATGGTTGGCTACGGAGCGAGGAAGCTGTTCGAGCGTTTAAGCGATCAGCAGATAGACCGTTTATTCGACATAATCGAAAAGAACCGTATTGATGTATCGCTGCTCAAAGCCAAAGATGTGTCTTTTGACTGGCACAGCCAGGCGATTATGAACTTGCTCAGACGCGCCGTGGTGGCCAGGATATTCGGAGGCATCAGACTTCCATTCAGAAGCAGCAAAAATATATAATAATTTGTCCGGGTATCATATGACCGATAAGAGTGCACCAGATATCAGCCTGGAAGAAGCCGCGAGCCAATTTCTGGCCCGATTGACGACTGAAGAGAGGGAAATCAGCCAGCCGGAACTGTACAAATTTATCCGCTGGTTTGGGCGAGAGCAGGCGCTGAACCGCCTCAGCGCTCGAGAAGTGGCCGGCTATGCGGAGCGGTTGTCTTTGTCTGATACCGATTACGGGCGCAAGCTGGACCAGCTGCGTGCTTTTCTGACTCATGCCCGAAAAGCTGGATGGAGCCGGACGAATCTGGCGGTCCACCTCAAGGCAAAGAAGGCAAAAGCTGGCTCATCGTCGGCGGTCAGGCAGGGATTGCCCGAGGTTATCGAGCTGACGCGCCAGGGGTATGCCGAACTGGAAAACGAGCTGCAGGCGCTGAAGAGTAGGCGCCCCGAGCTCATCGAGCAGATACGTCGGGCCGCCGCTGATAAAGACTTCAAGGAAAACGCACCTCTGGCCGCGGCCAGGGAGCAGCGCGGGCATCTGGAAGGAAGGATAAGGGAACTGGAGGAGACGCTCAAGTCGGCCAGGGTTATCAATGAACAGCCAAAGACAGAACTCAAGGTCAGCATCGGTGACCACCTCATGTTGCAGGACCTGGTGTCCGGTGAAGAGCTGCGCTATCAGGTTGTCAATCCCAGAGAGGTGGACCCGGCGCAGGGTAAAATCTCCAGCGTCTCGCCGCTGGGAAAAGTACTTATCGGGCGGGGTGAGGGAGAGGTGGTTGAGGTTGCGGTGCCTGTCGGCAGGCTGCGCTATCAGGTCAAACGGATTGAACACTGAGCCCTGCGGATTATTCCATGAATTAATCTGTGTTATAATTTAGATACCGGTGGGGATATAGCTCAATAGGGAGAGCGCTGCGTTCGCATCGCAGAGGTCGGGGGTTCGAATCCCCCTATCTCCACCAAATTTTTTAGCTTATAATATTCGATATATGTCATATCTGGAGATTAATGGAATCAGATTATTCTATGAGTGCAAGGGCGCCGGCAGCCCGCCGCTGGTATTTGTGCACGGCTTTGCCTGCGGCCACGAAGACTGGCGGCATCAGACGGAACATTTTAGTAAAGATAATCTAGCGGTGGCCTGCGACCTGCGCGGCCACGGCCAGTCTGGCACTGGACCTGGGGAATGTACCATAGAGACCCTGAGCGGTGACATTGGTCATTTGCTGAAGAGCTTAAATTTGCCCCCCGCGGTTTTAATCGGGCACAGCATGGGCTGCCGGGTGGTGCTGCAGACGTACAACGTCATGCCTGAACTGGTGTCCGGCCTGATACTGATTGACGGCAGCCGCCTGGCAACGGGAAATCGACCGGAGGTGGAGAAGAAAGCATGGCAGACGATGCAGAATACGGGTTATACTGATTGGGCGCGCCGCGCTTTCGACAATATGTTTATCAAGGGAAGTTATGCCTCGTTGCGGGCAAGCATAATAAAGAGGGCGCTGGCCCTTCCCGAACAGGTAGGTATTCCCCTGTTTGCCAGCCTCTGCGGCTGGGACGCCGAAAAAATGGACTCGGCTCTGGCTCAAATCAGGGTGCCGCTGCTGCTCATCCAGAGCACCACCGTGGATGAGAATATGGAGCGGGTTTCGCTGCAGCCGGGAGACACCACGCCGTGGCTGAAACTGGTCAGGAGCTACGTGCCCGGGGCACAGATAGAGATTGTCAGTGGCATCGGACACTTCCCGATGCTAGAAACACCGGCAGCGGTCAATCAGCGCCTTGCTTCGTTCCTGGCTTCATCATAAGCTAGGACGGTGTGCAGCAGGACATTGGCGCCGGCGGCGATATATTCCGACGTCGTTTTCTCCAGCTCATTGTGGCTGATGCCCTGTTCACAGGGGATGAAAATCATGCCCGTCGGTGCTACCCTGGCGATGTAGACGGCATCATGGCCGGCCCCGGAGATAATGTCGCGATGGCGGTAACCTAGCGCTTCGGCAGCGTTACGTACCTGATTGATGCATTCCCGGTCAAATTCCATGGCGGCCACGTTCCAGTTGTTGACCAGCTTCGCCTCCACATCCGATTCCTTGGCGATGGCGTTGACTTTTTCCCTGAGCTCCCTGTCCATCTGGAGCAGCACGTCATCATCCGGATGGCGAAGGTCAACGGTGAAGAAGACCGACCCTGGAATCACGTTTCTCGAGTTTGGCCTGACCACCACCAGGCCGACCGTAGCCACAGCTAGGGGAGCGTGGTTCAACGCGATTTTCTGAATTGACTCGACCATTCGGGCGCAGGCCACCAGAGCATCCCGGCGCAGGCGCATGGGCGTGCTGCCGGCATGGGCGTCCTGCCCGGTCACGGTCACCTCGTACCATTTCTGCCCCTGCATGCCGGTGACCACGCCGATGGTCTTATTCTCCGCCTCCAGGACCGGCCCCTGCTCGATGTGAAGCTCAAAGTAGGCCCCCAGTTTATAGTCGCCGCACTTCCGCTGGCCCCGGTAGCCGATGCGCTCCAGTTCCTCAACGAATCTTTTGCCGTCGCGGTCGACAACGGCGTAGGCAAAGTCGCGCTCGAACACGCCGGCAAATACCCCGGAAGCCAGCATCGGCGGCGTGAAGCGGGAACCTTCCTCGTTGGTCCAGTCGATAAGTTCCAGCGGGGCATCGGTGGTATAACCAGCTTCATTCAGGGTGCGCAGCACCTCAAGGCCGGAGAGGACACCGGCGATGCCGTCGAACTTGCCCCCGGAGGGCTGGGTGTCAAGATGACTCCCGATGGCGACAGGCAAGAGCTTATCCATCTTTCCGGGACGCCAGGCGAAGATGCTGCCCATTTCGTCGATGCTGACGGCACATCCGGCCGCCTCGCATTCGCTGACAAACCAGTCGCGCACCTGCCGGTCAGCGTCAGACAGCGTCAGGCGGCAGACGCCGCCTTTTTCAGTGCCACCGAACCTGGCGGTCTCCATAATGGTCTGCCACAGCCTTTGGCCGTTAACCTGTAACTCTTTCATACTGGCCTCCATTATTCAAACTGTCTTCAGGCCACACCAGTCCATGATGAAGGCGGCGAGCACTCTGGTGCAATCGAGCACGGAGTCGATATCCACATACTCATTCACGCCGTGGACATTCCCGCCATTCGGCCCGAAAGAGATGGCGGGCATATTGAAGTACGGTGCCAAACGCGTGTCCATGCCCCAAGTGGCCCCGGCAATCGCGATATCCGATTTAAGGATGCTGTCCGCCGCCGACTTGAACGCCAGGACAAACGGGTCTTCTGGATTTTGTTTCCAGGCCTCCGCCTTTCTTTCATACCAGACGATTTCCGGCGGGTACTGGCTCAGCCATTCGTCACCGTCAGCCGCCTTTTTGACCACCTGTTCCACCTGGTGCTTCACCTCATCTGAATTCTCAGCGGGCAGGTATGACAGGCGGCACTCAAGCTCCGCCCATCCGGCCACGGTGGAAATCCAGTCGCCGGCGCGATAGGTGCCGATGTTCAGGTGGCAGGAGCGTCCGGACTGTTTTTCGAAAAGCGGGTAGGGGTTATCCCGCGCCCGCTTTTCATCGAGCGCCACTAGGGCGTCATAGACTTTATTCATCTTGCCGATGGAGTTGACACCGGTGTGTGCCATACCAGCATGGGCCGACCTACCGGCAACTTTTACCTTGAAGAAAATGACGCCGGGGTGGGCGATGATTATCTTCATGTTTGGCTCGGGAATTATCATCCCGTCGGCGGTGTATCCCTCGAGCAGGCAGGCTAAGGTACCGCCGCCGCCCAGCGGCTCTTCCTCAATCACGCTCTGCAGCGTTACCGTACCTTCTGGTTTGAGCCCGGCACCAAGGATGGACTTCAAGGCGAAATAATTGGCCATCAGCCCCGCCTTCATGTCGCAGGCGCCCCGACCATATAGCTTGTTCCCCACCACTTTGCCCCCCCAAGGCGAAAACTCCCATTCCGCAACCGGCTCCGGAGAGACCACATCTATATGGCCGTTCAGAAGCAAGGACCGTGCCGATGGTTCGCCGGGCAGCACGCCGATGATATTGGGGCGTTCTTGAAATTCAAATCCGGAATTGACAAAAGCTTTATGACGATGGATTTTATCATAATCAGCGGCCAGTGAGGTCACCTTCAGCCCCAGGTCAGAGTAGAGGTGGCTCATGTATTTCTGGGCTTCGCCTTCCTGGCCGGTCACGCTGGGGATGCGGACCAGCTCGCTCAGGGTGCGCACGATTTCATCACGCTTGCTTTCGATGTAGCCAAATACTCTCTGCCTGATATTATCTTTATCTGTCATGCCTCACCTTTCGTCTAGCGTTAAACGATTAAAATTAGCATTCACAGCGTTAAAAATCAACCTTTCACTGCGAACCTCGGTCATTGCCAGAACCATTCGTCCGTGATATAGTGCCATAAAATATACCGGGAGGGAGAGACGGTGCTGTTACTGAACCAAAATGACGTGATGGAAGTGCTTGATATGGCGCCATGTATGAAGGTGGTCGAAGAGGCATTCGCCGAGCTGGCCTACGGCACGGCAGTCCTGCCCCTCCGCATAAATCTGTTCACGGAGGAAGGACTGGGACTGTACATGCCGGCGTACCTCAAGGAGATGGGTGCGCTCGCCTGCAAGGTGGTGACCAGCTACGTCAATAATCCCGCAAAGCACAAACTGCCCACCATCCTGGGGAAGGTGCTGCTTCAGGACCCGGAGACCGGCGATGTCCTCTGTATTATGGACGGCGGCTATCTTACCGCGGTCAGGACCGGCGCCGCCAGCGGGGTCGCCACCAGGTACCTTGCCCGCGAAGACAAGGGGCAGAAAGTCGGTATATTTGGCGCCGGGGCGCAGGCAAGGACACAGCTTTGGGCGATGACCGTCGCCAGAGACATTGAGAGAGCGTACGTGCATGACGTAAGCGACCAAGCGGTGAGCCGGTTTATCACGGAGATGACCTCAAAGCTGCAACTCGACATCAGCCCCGCCTCACCCGACCAGATTCTGGAAGAAGCCGACATAATCTGCACCGCCTCCTCTTCGCCCACGCCCCTATTCGACGGCAATAAGGTCAGGGAAGGAACCCACATCAACAGCGTCGGCAGCCACACCCCAAAGGCCCGCGAGCTGGATACCGCCATCGTCAGGCGGTCGAAAATAATCGCCGATTCCTATGACGCCTGCCTGAGAGAGGCGGGAGATATCATGCTCCCCATTCAGGAAGGGGCGATTGATAAGTCCCACCTGTATGCAGAACTGGGTGAGGTGATTATCGGGAAGAAATCGGGCCGGGCCGATGCTCGGGAGATAACCCTGTTCAAGTCCAACGGGCTGGCCATTCAGGACGTCGCCGCCGCCAAACTCGTTTACGATAAGGCAGTTCAGGCGGGCATAGGCACCAGCGTGGACTTGTAAAATTATTTGCCGTTACCCTACTCTATACCGCTCAATGGCCTCTTCGTCAAGGTCAACGCCCAGCCCGGGCCCTTCCGGAACCTCAATGTAGCCGTCCACCACTGGCATCTTCTGCCGGGTCAGGTCCCAGCGTATCGGCGTCTCCTCCACGCAGTATTCCATGATAAAGGCGCTCTGGCGGGACGCTAGGAAGTGCAGGCCGGCGGCGGAGCCGATGGTATTGGTGTAAAAGTGGTTGACCACCTTCACGCCGTGGTCCTCGGCGAAATCGGCCACGCGGTTGGCCTCGGTAAGGCCGGTGTTCTCCACGTCTATCTGGACGATATTGATGCCGCTGCGCTCAATGAAGCTCTGGTGAGAGAACCTTCCCGCCTCACCCTCGCCGGCGGCGATGGGGAGTGGGGAAACGCTGGTCAGCTTCCGGTAGCCATCAATGTTCTCCCGGTTGAGCGGTTCCTCCAGGAAGAGCACGTTATAGTCCTGGAACTGCTGCGCCCGCCTGATGGCGGTATTGGCATCCCAGCAGCAGCCGGCATCGATGATGAGGTCGTTATCGTCGCCCACGCCCTTTCGTCCCCCTTCCACGAGTTCCAGGTCCAGTTTCTCGCTCTGGCCCATCGGCGTCCAGCCGAACTTCACCGCGGTGAACCCCTCGTTCACCCATCTCTTGCCGATTTCAGCGGTGGCTTTGCCGTCCGGGCCGAAAAGGATGCTGGCGTAGGCGCGTAGCTTCTTGTGGAAAGTACCGCCCAGAAGCTGGTAGACCGGCTGGTTATAATACTTGCCAGCAATATCCCAGAGAGCAATGTCGATGGCGGCGATGGCGTGGCAGACGATGCCGCGGCGCCCCAGCCTGATATTGCGGGCTTGGAGAAGGTGGTTGATGGGCCTGATATCCAGCGGGTTCATGCCGATAATCAGCCTGGCTAGGCCGCTGGCACTGGCACCGCTCTGGGGGGCTTCAATCATCGCTTTCACCACGTGCGGTGAGGAGTAAGCATCGCCGATGCCGATGATTCCTTCATCGGTATGGACTTTAACCACTACCGCGTCCTGCGCCGATGAGTATTTCGCCTCGGAAACTTCTTTCTCCGGCAAGCGTAATTCTATGGCTTCTACCTTAGTTATTTTCATTCTGTTGCCTCCTCATTTTTTCGGCTGGTGAGTATTTTATTTTCCTGCCCTTTTCTTTGTCAATGTACCGATATATCCCAGTTAGTTGACAAGGCGGAGAGGGAATTTATAAGCTATTAATGCTATGACGAAGGAGAGGATTGGCATACTGACCGGCGGTGGCGACTGTGCTGGCCTCAATCCAGCGATAAAGTGGGCGGTCAAGACCGCGATGGACAAACGGCTGGAATCCGAAAGAGGGGTCCAGTATGAGGTGATTGGCATCAAGAATGGCTGGAACGGGCTCATGTTTGAGGATGGTGTCGACCCCAAAGCGGGAGACTATATCACTGACCTTGACGAGCAGATAGTGAGGACCTGGGACAGGTATGGCGGCACCATGCTGGGAACCTCCCGGACCAATCCCTACAATCCCAAGAATGACCGTTCCAGGCTGGTGCTGGAAAATATCGAGAAGTTGAAGCTGGATGCGCTGATTGCCATCGGAGGTGATGATACGCTGGGCGTGGCCGACAGGGTGACGCGGGAAGGCGTCAATGTGGTGGGTATTCCCAAGACTATCGATAAGGACATGGTGGAAACGGAATATACGCTCGGCTTTGAAACTGCGGTGAACGTGATTACTGAGGAAGTTGACCGGCTGAGGACCACGGCAGGGTCGCACCGCCGGATATTTGTGGTGGAAACGATGGGCCGGCATACCGGCTGGCTGGCCCTCGAGGGTGGCGAGTCCTGCGGTGCCTATATCATACTCATTCCAGAGTGTGATTTCTCCATTAAAAAGGTCAACGACCTGCTCCTGGAAGGGAGAAAAGCGGGGAATCGGTACGAAATCCTGCTCGTCGCCGAGGGGGCCAAGCCAAGCGGCGGCACAGAATTTGTGCGGCAGGACGGCGTGGACGCTTTCGGGCATAAGATGCTGGGTGGTATCGGTGAGTTTCTGGCCGGGGAAATCAATAAAGGTACTGGCGTGGAGACGAGGAGCGTGGTGCTGAGCCACCTGCAGCGCGGCGGTGCCCCCTGTGCCTACGACCGGCGAATGGGGCGGTATTTCGGCATCGCTGCCGTTGACCTGATTGTTACCCGGGATTTCGGCAAGATGGTGTGTTTCAGAGATGGCGAGATTACCTCCTGTCCGCTTGACCAGGTTGTTGGCCGGACAAACTATGTGGACGTTGATAAAAACTATGATGTGGAGCGGTATAGCGGCCGCCGCACTATTTTCCGGTACAGAGAGTGAGGTGATAAAAAATATGAGTACATCAGTAACCGGGGACAGGATAGACGGCCTGGTGGAACAGGCGGTCTTTGGCGATGAATCGGCCAGAGAGGAAAACCGATGGCAGATTCGTGAGCTGGCGGAGTCCCAAGGCATTTATCCCGCCAGCATCCAGGGGCTATATGAGGCCGCGGGGAAAAGCGCTTACCACAATAAAACTGTCCCGGCGATAAATATCCGGGGCATGACCTACCCGGTTGCCCGGGCCGTATTCCGTGCTGCGCTGAAACACAAGGTCGGGGCCTTTATCTTTGAAATCGCTCGCTCAGAAATAGGTTACACCAAACAGAGGCCGGCGGAGTATGCCGCCTGTGTGCTGGCCGCGGCGCTTAAAGAGGGATTTCAGGGCCCTGTTTTCATACAGGGCGATCATTTTCAGATGAACCGGAAGAGATACAGCACCGATGCAGCACAGGAAACGGAGGCCATCAAGGCATTGATACAGGAAGCGGTCAGTGCCGGCTTTTTCAACATCGATATTGACGCCTCCACTCTGGTTGACCTGGAAAAGAAAACGCTGGAGCAGCAGCAGGAAGAGAATTGTCAGGTTACTGCGGAGATGACAAGATTCATCCGCGGCATTGAGCCGGAGGGGGTTACCATTTCCGTTGGTGGGGAAATCGGGGAGGTTGGCAAACAGAACAGCACGGTGGAAGACCTCAGAGTATTTATGGGTGGTTATCTTGCCAGCCTGGGAGCGGACGTCAAGGGGATCTCCAAAATCAGCGTCCAGACGGGCACGACGCATGGTGGGGTGGTGCTGCCGGACGGGTCTATCGCCAGCGTGGAGCTTGATTTCGATACCCTGAAGGAGCTTTCCAATGTGGCCCGTGAGGAGTATGGCATGGGTGGCGCCGTACAGCACGGTGCTTCCACACTACCGGATGAAGCCTTTCACCTGTTCCCGGAGGTGGGCGCGGCGGAGGTCCATCTGGCCACGGGATTTCAGAATATAATTTACGACAGCCCCTCTTTCCCTCAGCAGTTAACGCAGAAAATAAACCAGCATCTACTGGAGCAGTATTCCGATGAGAGGAAATCAGACGATACCGAGGAGCAGTTCCTGTACAAAACGCGCAAGAAAGCCTTTGGCGATTTCAAGAGAGAAATATGGAGCATTCCGCCAGATAATCTGAGAGCGATCGGGGAAACACTGGAGGAGCGCTTCATCCAGCTCTTTCAGAAACTGAATGTGGTCAACACGGTAGAGCTGGTGAATAAGTACGTGGTTAAATAATTTATAAATCCAGCGTCACTTCAGCGGAAGCATTCTTCAGGGGAGCTCAAGAGTACTCAGCTTGTCCAGTCGTTCGAAGTTATGAATGGCGTCTACCCACCGGATGGTGCCGGAACTGGAGCGCATGGCCAGAGACTGGGTGGCGGCGCCACCGCTAAAGTACCGTACTCCTGTCAGCAGCTCACCGGTGCTGACGCCAGTGGCGGCGAAAAAAACGTCTTCACTGTTGACGAGGTCATCGGTATAATAGACCTTATCAAGGTCCACTCCATCCGCCAGGGCGGCATCCCGTTCTTTTTCATTACGCGGCCAGGCCTTGCATTGAATAATACCGCCGATGCATTTTATCGCCGCGGCGGTAAGTACGCCCTCGGGAGTTCCGCCGACACCCATGAGAACATCCACTCCTGTCTCGGGCAGTGCTGCCTGAATGCCCGCCGCTAGGTCGCCGGCGGGGATCAACTTCACCCGTGCCCCGACGCTTCTGATTTCAGACAGTAGCTTCTCGTGGCGTGGTCTATCCAGAACCACCACCGTCAGGTCCGATACATTTCTCTTTTTGGCGCTGGCGATGTTCTTCAGGTTCTCCTCAACCGGTGCATTGATATCGATTACGTCCCTGGCCTCAGGCCCGGCGGCGATTTTATCCATATAGACAAATTGCCTCGGGCAGTTCATGGTGCCCCGTTTCGAAAGCGCCACCGCTGAGATAGCTCCGGGAAGGCCGTTGGCCACCAGTGTGGTACCGTCAATTGGGTCGACCGCGATGTCCACCTGCAGCTCGGCACCGCCTCCGATGCGCTCGCCGATATACAGCATAGGTGCTTCGTCCTTTTCTCCTTCGCCAATGACCACGATGCCGTCCATTCTCACGTAGCCCAGCACGAAGCGCATGGCATCCACTGCTGCCTGGTCTACCAGTTCCTTATTGCCCCTGCCCAGATAGCGGGCCGCTGCCATAGCGGCCGCCTCGGTGGCGCGAACCAGCTCCATAGCGATATTCCGTTCAATTGGCCGATGCTGTTGCGCGCTTTCCATCATCTAACCTCGCTGATTTAATATTATTGAATTCATTGTACCACCCAACCTCCCGACTCTACAGCGATGAGAAAGTCGAGCAGCGCACGGTTGAAAATATCCGGCTCTTCCAAATTGATGACATGGCCGGACTGGGGCAGGACAAGCAATCCGGCGCCGGGCAGGTTCTTTTTCATAATCAGTGCCGGGTCCAGGCACATCTCATCTTCATCACCGACCATGATAAGCGCCGGTATTCTCAGCTTTTTGAGCTCTGCCTCGAGTTCTGAAATCGGTGGCCGCTTGATGATGACCTCGCGTATCAGGTTGGCTGACCCTTCATTAGAATGGGTGGCGAGGTCATCGACAAACTCGCGCCAGCCACGCGGGTCCTTCCGTTGTAGTTGAATGCGGTTGGGTTCGTGAGCATACTGCTCAGCCAGCGCCTTCCAGCCCACCGTTTCGACCTGCTGCGCCATGCCTTCCAGCTTGGGCACAAATGTATCCCGTCCGGTGGTGCCAGCCCCGGTGGCGACCATAATCAGGGCTCTGGACATTTCCGGGTGGGCAATGCCGAAGTTGAGAGCGATATTGCCGCCCATCGAGCAACCACCGACATAAGCTTCTTTAATGCCGAGATGCCGTAAGAGCTGGTACAGGTCCTCGACGAGTATGTCCTGCGAGTAGTCAGATGCCTTTTCCGGCACGTCAGATGGGGGAAAACCGCGATGGTTATAGGTTATAACCTTATAGCGCCGTGAGAAGAACCTTACCTGGGGCTCCCAGCTCTTATACGTCCCGGCAAATTCGTGGCTGAAAACAAGCGGGAAGCCTTCTCCAGTAACTTCGTAGTAGATATTGACTCCGTTCACCTTTGCTGTGGGCATAACGTCCCTCCTTGGTTTAATGGCTGATTCCGAAGCTAGCACGAGGCTCAGCTTTCGTTATCTTATCGTGTTAAACTTTCGCTGTCAATGTCATGGAAAATCGGCACAGCTTCTGGCGAAGTAGTGGATTAAGTGCTAAAATGAGGCTTAAAATACAGGGGTGAGAAAGAGAGGAATACGGAAATGAAGTACCGAAAACTAGGCCGGGCCGGTCTGCTGGTATCCGAAATCTGTCTGGGCACCATGACCTTTGGCAACCAGATAGATGAGGCGGAGTCCACCAAGCTGATAAAGTGGGCGCTGGATGCCGGCATCAACTTTGTTGATACCGCCGACCAGTATGTAGATGGTCTATCCGAGGAAATAGTGGGGCGAGCACTCAAGGGAGTGCGGCATAACGTGGTACTGGCCACCAAGGTGGGCAGCTGGCAATCAGGCCCGACGGTGAACGATATCGGCACGTCGCGAAAGCACATCATGGATGGTCTAGAAGGCAGCCTGCGTCGGCTGGGGACAGACTATATTGATATCTATTATGCCCACCGGTGGGACCATGCCACGCCCATTGACGAGACACTGCGCGCTCTCGATGACTTGGTTCACCAGGGCAAGGTGCGCTATATCGCTTGCTCCAACTACCTTGTCTGGCAACTCAGCAAGGCGCTTTGGGTGAGCGATGTGCTCAATCTGGCGCGGTATGACTGCACGCAGCCGCCGTACAACCTGGTTACCAGGGGCATTGAGGACGAAATGCTGACGCTCTGCGTCAACGAGGGGGTGGGGGTCTGCGTCTACAATCCGCTGGCCGGCGGGCTGCTCACCGGCAAGCATGACCCGAACAAGCCCCCAGCCGAGGACACGCGGTTCGGCAACAAGCTTCAGGGAAAGATGTACAGCGACCGCTACTGGTTGGCCAGCAACTTTGAGGCGGTGGAATGTTTCCGCGAGACTACCCGGAAGAGCGGAAGGAGCATGGCCCAGTTCGCCCTCGCCTGGATACTGAACAACAAAGCGATTACCTCAATCCTCTGCGGTGTCAACTCGATAAAGCAGCTGGAGGAAAATATCGGTGCGGTGGAGCTGACCCTGACCGAAGAGGAATTAAGCGCCTGCGATGAAGTATGGCACCAGCTCCGGCCGCCCCGGTTTTTCTACGGAGCACAGCAGCTCTATCGCTGATTCAGCTTGCCGAAGGCGGCAGGGCTACTGGCTCGGCCGGAATTACCTTTCCGCCCTTGATGGCAGTAACCGGCATCAGCAGCTTGTCTGTCTTCATGGTCTCTCCCGGCGAATCGATGAGCGTCCAGGCACCGGACTTGAGTTCCAGGATAGAAACATCTGCCGCCATGCCCGGCTTGAGGCTGCCGATCTTGTCCTCCTCGTGAATGGCACACGCCGTATTGACGGTGGTCATGGCAATCACCTGCTTCAGGTCTAGCCCCAGCGCCATGAATTTCGACATATTGACGGGAAGGCTGAAGGTCCGGTCTTTCAGGCACCGGTGGTTGAGGTCGGTGCCGATGACGGTTGGCAATATACCTTGTGCCAGGCATCTGCGGGCAACATTGAAGGAGAAATTGTTGCGTCCGGTGGCCGGGTCCAGTATGACTCCGCGCTCCACAGCAGCCTTCAATTCCGGCACTATGGTGCCGTCAGGGCGCAGGACACTGCCCTGATTACCAGTATAGACATGGGCGAGAATATCGCCTGACTCCATTACGGAAAGGCATTCCGGAGTCAATGTCGCTGGCACCTGTTTATCCGTATCGCCGATGTGAATCATGATGGGCAGGCCAAATTGCCCGGCAATTTTCTTGGCCGTTTTGACCACTTCAATGCCAGCGCTGGTAACAAGCTTGCCGACCAGGCGCAGTTTGACCCCCTTGATTATATTTTTATTGGCTTCAATGGTTGCAGCCATAGCGTCTAGATCCACTTCGTCCCAGTCTTTCAATTCCGGCTCGGGAATCAGGCCAAGGGAACACAGGTGAAGGAAGCAGAAGACTTTGGTTCGGGCGGTGGGCAGGATGTGTTTGGGAAAAGCGGCGAAGGTTGTGTGACCGGAGCTTCCCCCGTCCACCACTGTCGTCCCCGCATGTTTCACCCCGGCGACATCAGGCTCAATGGCGATCTTCATAATGCCATCAAAGACGTGGACATGCATATCGATAAGCCCCGGGGTGACGATCTTGCCCTTGGCATCGACCAGCTGCTGGCCTTCCTGCGGGGATATGTCCTTGTTTACCGCGGCAATCTTGTCTCCGTTTATGGCAACATCCAGGGTGTCATCGATGTTTTGCGCCGGGTCGATCACTCTACCGCCTTTTATAACTATGTCATACATGATGGACCTCCTTTCATTTGCCGTATATCTTACCACAACTTTTAATCAATTGACAGATTTTGTTATAATGCGGACGAGCATTGAACGTTATTCCAATTATGCTGGCTTGTTTGTGAGGTTAGCCATGAGTTTGCAATTACTGAAAGGCAAAGTTGCCATCGTCACCGGCGCTTCCCGGGGGCTGGGGGAGGGAATAACCAGGGCATTTGGCGGGGAAGGTGCTGTGGTGGCCATGTTCAGTCGTGACATGAAGCGACTTCAGAAGCATGTGGCCGACCTCAAAGCATTGGGGCAAAAGGCAGAGGCCTTTCCGGTGGACGTGGCTGATGTGGAGCAGGTTAACCGGGCTGTGGCGCAGGTGGTTCGCCAGTTCGGGCGGGTGGATATACTGGTGAACAATGCGGCCATCGCGCCCTCGACGCCTTTTGTGGATATGCCCGATGAGGTCAGGGATAGCGTTTTCGCCGTGAACATAAAAGGCGTCTGGAACTGCACCAAAGCGGTGATGCCGCTCATGATAAAGCAGAGATATGGGAAAGTAATCAACATATCATCGGTTACCGGGCCGATGGTTTCGGGCAGGGGGATGACCGCTTACGCCGCGTCGAAAGGCGCCGTGTCGGCGTTCACCCGAACGCTGGCGCTTGAGGTGGCGGAGCACGGCATCAATGTGAACGCCATCTGTCCGGGCTCATTTGATACGCCGATGTTCCGCAGCGTGGCCAAACCCAGAGGCTGGGATTCGGAGGATGAGTACGTGCAGCACGTTGGACGAGGAATTCCCCTGAGCCGTCTGGGTACGATTGAGGAGATGGGCGACCTAGCGGTTTTTCTGGCCTCGGATAAATCAAAGTACATCACCGGCGTGGAGATAGTTATTGATGGTGGCAATATCATTCAAGAACATAAAGGATAGCACAAAGGAGGCATAATGGCACAGAGTGAAGTGAAGGTATCTGAGGAATCTCTACGCAAGTTCGCCAGAGAGGTATTTGTGCAGGTGGGCATGTCGCCCGAGGATGCAGACACCGAAGCTGATGTTCTGCTCTGGGCAAACCTGCGAGGGGTGGACTCTCACGGCGTGTTGCGCATCCCCTGGTACGTGGGCAACGTAGACCGTGGCGTCATGAACCCAAAGCCCAATATCAAGGTGGTCAAAGAGACGCCGGCAACCGTGGTGGTTGAGTCTGACCATGCTCTCGGGCCGGTGGTCACCGTCTTCGCCATGAACAAGGTTATGGAGAAGGCGAAGAAGACGGGCATTGGCTGGGGGTTCATCTGCAACCATACCCATCAGGGGGCCATGGGCTACTACGCGCAGATGGCATCGAAGAACGATATGGCGGGCATTGTCTTTGTCTGCGCCCCGCCCAATATGGTGCCCTTCGGCGCCAAGGCCGCCGGCATATCCAACAGCCCGATAACCATCGCCGTGCCGGCCAAGAAACACCGCGTGATGTTCCTTGATATGGCGACGAGTGTAGTGGCGCGGGGCAAAATCTGGCTGGCGGTGGACAAGGGCGTTCCCATACCGGAAGGCTGGGCCTTGACCAAGGAGGGCAATCCTACCACCGACCCCAATCAGGCGGCGTTTTTCCTGCCGGTGGGCGGTCCCAAAGGCTCCGGCTTGGCCCTCATGTTTGAGTGTATATCCAGCGTAATAATCGGGAACCCGCTGCTTGAGCCCCATCTTATGGAAAAGAGGGCGGAGCCTAAACCGGAGGCAAAGGCAGAGGCCAAAGGGAGCCACCCGGATGCTATGCCCCGCCATGTCCAGAACAGCGTGGTTGCCGCTATAGACATCGGGCAGTTCACCGATGTGGAGAGCTACAAAGAGCACATCGATAATCTCATTGACGGTATAAAGGGGCTGCCCAAGGCGGATGGTTTTAAAGAAATACTGGTGCCGGGTGAGCCCGAGGAGAGGGCTTACGATGACCGCTCTAAGAACGGTATCCCGCTTCCGGAGGGAACGATACGTAACCTGAAAGGCATCGCCGAGCGGTTTGGCATCAAGCTGCCAGCAGGACTATAAAGGAAAGGGGTATCATGGTGAATCTGGAAGAGCTGTGCCAGGCAGTGGTCTCCGGTGACATAGACGTCGCCGAGGCGCTGACGAAGAAGGCTATAGAGAGCAAGGTAACGATAGGTGATATTTTAAATCGGGGATTGGTGCCCGGTCTGCGGCAGGTCGGCGAGCTTTTTGAGAAAGGGGAGTACTACCTCCCGGAGTTGATTGTCTCCGGAGATGCCGTGGCAAAGGCGCTGGAGCATCTAGAGCCGCTGATGGGGCAGGAAGGCGCATCATATATGGGGAAATATCTTATTGGTACGGTACAGGGTGACGTCCATGACCTTGGCAAGAACATCGTGATTATGATGCTGCGGGGAAATGGTTGGGAGGTAACCGACCTGGGCGTGGATGTTTCCCCGGAGGAATTCTGCTCAGCAGTATCCACCAGCAATTGTGATATCCTCGGCATGTCTTCGCTGCTGACGATGACCATGACCAACGCGGCTCGGACTATTGAATCTCTGAAAGCTGCCGGACTCAGAGACAGGGTAAAGGTAATGGTTGGTGGGGCACCGACCACGTCAGAGTGGGCGGAGAAGATAGGCGCTGATGCGCATGCCAAGGACGGCCCCACGGCGGCAATTGTGGCGGCGAGACTGGTAGGGAAATCTTAGGAGCGAAAGATGAACGGACTGGAAAGAGTGATGACGGCACTCAGGATTCAGGAACCGGACCGGGTGCCCCATTTCGAGCGGATTGCCAATAGGGTGAGGGAGGGCATACTGCCGGGCGCTTCCGAGGAAGATATCGTCGAGCATCTGGACCTGGATGGCATCCGGTTTATCGACCGGACACATTCCTGGAGCTATGAAATGGTAGATGAGGGTAAAAGGATAAAACGCGACCAGTGGGGTGGGCTCGTGCGCTACACATCGGAAGATAACCCCGTCCCGATGGAGCCAGCTATCAAGTCCGAGACAGACCTTGACACCTATAAACTCCCCGACCCTGATGAAGAATGGCGGTACGAGCATTTGAAGCGGCTGGTGAAGAGATTCAAAGGGGAGCGTGCCATCGTCGTGGGAGTGACCGATATCTTTGCCCTAGGCCGCGAGAATTTCCTCGGTGACGTAGGCTATTTTCGCGCCATGGTGAAGAACCCCGCCTTTATTGACCGGGCCAATGAGTTTTTGCTGGACTACCAGCTGAGGTATATGCGGAACTGTATTGAAATGGGCGTGGATGTCTTTTGGGTCAACGGGGACTGGGCCATGACCGAGCGGCCGATGGTCTCCCGCCAGTTTACGGAAAGGTTTCTGGCGCCACCCCTGAAGAAGCTGGTGGATTATGCGCACAGCCGGGGAGTCCCCGTCATCAAACATACCGATGGCAATATCTGGCCCATCTATGACACCATCATTGATGCCGGTGTCGATGGCCTGCATCCCATCGACCCCATGGCCGGGATGGACATCGGTGAGGCCAAGGCCACTTTTGGCGACAAAGTTTGTCTGTGCGGCAACGTGAGCTGTGCTTTCAGCCTGGTCTCGGGGACGGAAGAAGAGGTGAGAGAGGAGACCAGAGAGGTCATCAGGAAGGCGGGGAAGGGCGGGGGGCTCATCTGCATGTCCAGCAACTCGATCCATTCTGGCGTCAACCCCAAGAACTACTTGGCCATGGTCAAAGCCATCAGGGAGTTCGGCCAGTATCCGCTCTCGCTTGACTAGTAAAGTAGTTAATGGGCGGTCAAACGACCGCCATCAACATTGATGGACTGCCCGGTGATGAAGCTGGCCTCATCCGAGCATAGAAAGGCAATCAGGCTGGCTGCATCCTCGGGATGGCCGAGGCGTCCCAGCGGTGTGAATTGCACCGCGTCGGCGTGGATGATGTGCGCCGCTTCGGTGACGCTGATTCCTCTCTCATCAGCCATACTTGCCGCTCTGGCATAATCGCTCATGTCGGTGAGGAAACGACCCGGACAGATGGCGTTGACCCTGATGTTGTAGGGGGCCAGTTCGAGCGCCATAACCTGCGTCAAGCCGACGACGCCGAATTTGGAAGCGGCGTAGGCACTTACATTGGGTCGCCCCACCTTGCCCGAAATGGAAGCTACGTTGACGATAACGCCGCCCTTTCTCTCCACCATATGCCTGGCCACCGCCTGGCCGCAGTAGAAAACGCCGGTGAGGTTGGTGGCGATATGGCGGTGCCACTGTTCTTCCTCGGTTTCCAGAAAAGGCTGTGGCATGTAGACTCCGGCATTGGCAACGAGAATGTCGATGTGTCCGAACCGGTCAATGACCTGCGCCACCATCTCCTCGACCTGCTTTCTATCCGTAATGTCGGTGGTGATGGCCAGCCCTCTTGTACCGCAGGACTCGATTTCCTCGACCACGCTGTCCAGCCCCCGCCAGCCCTCCGCCTTTTCCTCCTCGGGTAATTCGTGCGGTGGACGGTAACGCCCGTTGACCGCCACATCGGCGCCGCATCTTGCCAAGCGTATCGCGGTGGCGTGGCCTATGCCCCGCTTGCGGGCGGCCCCGGTTATCAGCGCCACCTTGCCTTTGAAATCGTACATGGCGGTTCTCCTCTGCCTACGCTATTTATCGGATATTATAGGTCAGTAGTGCTACTGAGTCCAGCTTCAGGAATGGTATAATAGCAATAAAGCGTCCTGAATAAAATCGGGGACTTTCGCAGGAGGATGATTGAAATGAAGCACATTGGCATCGTTGCCTGCAGCGCCGAGGGGGCCGCGCTCTGCTACCGCACCATCTGCACCGAAGCTCCAGAACTGCTGGGGAAATACGCCCATCCCGAGGTCACCATGCACACTTTTTCCTTTGCCGAGTATATGAAGCACATTGAGGCCGAAGACTGGAAAGCCGTTGCCGACCTTATGCTGGCCTCGGCGAAAAAGGTGGCCGGGGCAGGTGCGGACTTCGCCATCTGCCCGGACAACACCATTCACCAGGCTTTCGGGCTATTTATCGACAAATCGCCGATTCCCTGGCTGCACATCGCTGAGGTGGCGGCGGAAGAGGCAGTGCGTCATAATTACCGACGGCTTGGCATCCTGGGCACGCGTTTTATAATGGAGGGGCCGGTCTATCGGGAGAAGCTTGACGCTGCCGGCATCGGGCATATGATTCCAGGGGAAAACGACCGTGAGCGCATAAACTCGATTATCTTTGATGAGCTGGTGGCGGGGATTTTCACAGATGAAGCCCGCGCCTATTTCGTCGGGGTTATTGCCGAACTGAAAGGCCGCGGCTGCGACGCTGTGGTCCTGGGCTGCACCGAGATACCCATCATAGTGACGCCGGAAAGCTCGCCGCTGCCACCGCTGGACTCGACCCGGCTGCTAGCGAGGGCGGCCTTGAAGAAGGCGATTGAAAGCTAGGGGATAGCTTTTACATTTGTTGTTCAGATAAGCTATTTATATTCTTCGCTGAGTTTGATAATGGTCTCTGCTAATTCTTTGCCTTTATCAAGTTCTTCTCGGCGAGTATAAAACCGAGCTTCATCAAATAATATCCCTTTACTTGTACTACTGGCATATCCATAAATTCTATCTACTATAAATGCTATGTTCTTTCTTGCTTCGGGCGGAAGGAGAGATTCTTTGACAAATCTCACGTGTAAGTGGTCTTTCAGCCGTTCCATCTCTTCTCTCTGGCGTTTCTTTTCTTCGTCTGTAAACGTATCACCCTCTATAAAAACCCTAGTAATATCAACACCATTTGCAGCCAAATCTAAGAGAGTTCGACGATATAAATCACTTTGCGGTGTGGAATAAGCTGACCAGTAGTTTGTTGAAAATACCTTGTCACCAGGTTTGGCTTGCTTATATACATCAATAGCAACCTGCACTATGTGGCGAGCTTTCACTACGATTTCGCCGTCAGCTGCACCTTTTATGTATCGTATCGCTTCATCTCTCGCTGAGTGAGCAAGTCGTTTCATATATGGGCTGGCTTCCTCCAATTTACTTAAAGTGACTGGAAGGTTGAGTACCTTGTCTTCCAGTTCAGAAGCCTGTCTCTCTTGCTGAGAGGTTACACGTCTTTGTTCTCGCAAGGCAAAGAACACTGTCCCTACGAATAAACCATAAAGAATTGAAATAGGGACATCTCCAGTCACGAATCCAGCTACTATAGCTACCACCGCCGCAAGTCCGAACTCTCCCAACCACCATAACCATTCTTTACCCATATTTCACCTCCCCGCCTTTATTGAGTGTTTCATTTTATATCCAGCTTTATAGCCTGTCAATAGGGTTTGCTTTGATAAGCAGTAATGACTATAATATGAGACGAACGGAGGCAGGCGGCCTCCTGCTTTTATCGAGGAGATAATTGGATATATGAAGAAACGCGTTTTTTCCGGCATCCAGCCCACCGGCGACCTGCACATCGGCAACTACCTCGGTGCCATCCAGCACTGGGTGAAGATACAGCATGAGTACGACTGCATCTACTGCGTCGTTGACCTGCACGCCATCACCATCCCCCAGGACCCCAAAACACTGAAGGCCAAGATAAGGGAGGAGGCGGGGCTGCTCATCGCTTCCGGAATCGACCCCCAGATAGCCAGCGTGTTTGTACAGTCCCACGTCCATGAACACAGCGAGCTTACCTGGATACTGAACTGTTACATCCCGATGGGCTGGATGCGGCGCATGACCCAGTTCAAGGAAAAATCGCAGAAGCAGAGGGAGGAGGTCAGCACCGCGCTCTTCGACTATCCGGCGCTGATGGCAGCTGATATCCTGCTCTACAACACGGACGAGGTGCCGGTGGGGGAGGACCAGAAACAGCACGTGGAGCTGGCGCGGGACGTGGCCCAGCGCTTCAACTCCATCTACGGCGAGACGTTCACCGTGCCCAGGGCCGTTATCGCCAAGACGGGCGCCCGCATCATGGGCTTGGACGACCCGACGCAGAAGATGAGTAAGAGCGAGGAGCAGCCCGGGCGTGCCATCAACCTGCTCGACTCCCCGGATGATATACGGAACAAAATCATGCGGGCGACCACCGACTCGCTGCGCGAAATGCGCTTTGACGAAAGCCGCCCCGGCATAAATAATCTGCTGGTAATCTACGAGCAGTTCACCAGGCAGGCCAGGGAAGAGATAGAGGCACGGTTCGAAGGCAAGGGCTACGTGGACTTAAAGCGTGAACTGGCCGAGGTGGTGGTGGAGAGTCTGTCTCCGGTGCAATCGCGCTATCGCGAGCTGACCGCCGACCCTCAGCATATTGATATTCTGCTGGCCGAGGGGGCAAAAAAAGTCAGGCCAACCGCGGAGAAGACCCTGGCGCTGGTCAAGGAACGCGTGGGGCTGGGCTAACCCCCACCAGTACTATCCCTTGATTACACCGATTGGCCTGGTTCTGGCTACGATTTTCGAGATACCGGCATTGTGGGCGACGCCCACCACCGAGGAGACGTCTTTGTAGGCTTCCGGGGCTTCCTCGGCAAGGCCAGCCAGGCTGCCCGCCCGCACCGTTATGCCGCGGGACTGTAAGGAGTCAAGCACGTCACGACCGCTGAGGTGCCGTTTGGCTGCAGAGCGGCTCTGCAACCTGCCGGCGCCGTGGCATGTGGAGCCGAAGGTCTCCTTCATCGCCTGCTCCGTCCCCACCAGCACATAGGATGTCCGCCCCATGTCTCCGGGGATGAGCACCGGCTGGCCAATCTGCGCATATTTTTTGGGCACTTCGGGGTGGTTGGCAGGGAAGGCCCGGGTGGCCCCCTTGCGATGCACGCAGAGCTTCAGCTTCTGGCCGCTGACCTGGTGCTCCTCTATCTTGGCGATATTGTGGGCGACGTCGTAAACGAGCTCCAGGCCGGCATCAGCCTCCTTTGTTCCCAGCACACGGCAGAATGCCTCCCTCACCCAGTGGGCGATGCACTGGCGGTTGGCCCAGGCGTAGTTGGCGGCGCCGCGCATCGCAGCCAGATATGCCTGCCCCTCCGATGATTTGACCGGGCTGCAGGCAAGCTGGCGGTCGGGGAGGTCAATGCCGTACTTGGCCATGGCCCGGACCATCTCCTTGACGTAGTCATCGGCCACCTGGTGTCCCAGCCCACGCGAGCCGCAATGGACGTACAGCACCACCTGCTCCAACTCGTTGATGCCCATGGCTCGGGCAATATCTGGCTCGTGAATCTTGTCCACCAGCGCCCCCTCAAGGAAGTGGTTACCCGAGCCCAGTGTCCCCAGTTGTGGTGTGCCGCGTTCTTTGGCCCGCCCGCTGATAGCAGCAGGGTCCGCCCCGGCCATCTCGCCGTTTTCCTCGGTGCTTTCCAGGTCTTCCGGCCGACCATACCCGTGTTCTACCGCCCAGCGCGAGCCCTTTCTGAGCACTTCATTGATTTCTCCGCCCTTCAGCCTTATCCTGCCCTTTGAGCCCACGCCCGAGGGCACGCTGTTATACAGGGCGTCCATCAGCGGCTTTATTTTCGGGGTGACGTCCTCTTTCATCAGGTTGGTACGCAGCAGGCGCACGCCGCAGTTAATGTCAAAGCCAACGCCGCCCGGCGAGACCAC
>SMTZ1_10001517_pt1 | contig 23373 bp, 21 predicted proteins | sample DeeMarSWOR136_30_FD_25667 | JGI IMG/M metagenome (IMG submission 25667) | reverse complement strand
CAGATTGAAATAATTCTCCACCGGAAGTGTGCCGTACATATCATCGGTCACACATGACACGGTTCCTACTGGCTGGAGTCCTTTGTATGCCAGTACATGATAGGCTTCCTCATCCATCTGACTTCGGATAGTTTCCTCAAGATACCCCTTTTCACCGACGAGTATCTTCCGCTGCAGGAAGAACACGTCCTCGATTTCCTTGTCACTCCGTGCATGGACGAAGCGTATTCTCTGCTTCTCTGCCGAGGAGAGCGGCAATACCACGGTAAAGGTTGAGCCCTTACCCAGCGTGCTCTCCACGTTTACCCGACCGCCCATGCTGTTTATGATCTGGTAGACAATACTCAAGCCTAGTCCCGTTCCCGTGCCCGGGTCCTTGGTAGTGAAGAAGGGATTGAAGATAGTGTCCAGATGCTCCTCCTGTATACCCCTGCCCGTATCGCTGATCGACACGTATGCATTTCCCTCACGCAAGCTGCATTCGATCGTGATGCGGCCCTCTCCGTTCATGGCCTGCACCGCATTGATGAAGAGATTGAGGAATACCTGTTGCAGCTCATTGGGATTGCCCTCGATAGTCGGAATATCATCATAGATCTTTTTGACCCGTATCCTGTCGAACTGCATACCCCGTCTGGCAAGCTTGAGAGAAGCTTCCACCATGTCGACGATATTCAGGGGAACCGCCCTGTCCTCCTCCTTCCGGGAATAGCTCGTAAGATCCTTTATGATTTCCGCGGCATTCTGCGCATAGGTGATGATGTCTTTTACATAGCCAGTGGAGCTCGATTTGGTGTTCAGCTCTTCGAGCAGTATCTCGGCCGTTCCGATGATACCGTAGAGCGGGTTGTTAATCTCGTGAGCAATGCCCGAGGCCAGCGTTCCAATGCCGGCAAGCTTCTCGGAACGGATGAGCTCCTGCTGGAGCCGTTTCTGCTGAGTGATGTCCTGGAAGAATTCGAGAAAAATCTTGTCCGATCCTGAGGGAACGCTGATCGGATAGAAGTGTATGGAGAACGTCATGCCTGTCACTTTATCGATCTTCTCCATCCCGAAAGGGAGCTGCGCATAGAGTGAATCCTGCGCCATGCAGCCCTCACAGGGTCTGCTTCGGCCGAAAAATACGCTGTAGCACTTCTTTCCTATGAGATTGGTGTAGGATTTCTTGAAATACCGGGTCGAAGCGTAATTCACCGTCACGATGTTGTAGTTTATGTCCTGTATGGAGATGGGGGTCGTAATCCCGTCGAAGAAGGCCTCGAGCTTGTTCTTGCTGATGGTAAGCTCCTTGTACATGTCTTTGAGCTTCTTCTGCTGGCGCTTGAGCTTTTCGAAGGAGAGTGCGTTTTCCAGGGCAACGGAACATTGACCGGCCAGGATCTCCAGAGTCTCGGCATCGAACTGATCGTAGTACTCCTTGTGCTTGCTCCCGCCAAGGCAGATAAATCCGTTCAGCTTTTCCTTGAACTTGAGGGGCAGCACGAGGCTGGGCTGGAGATCGAGGGTTTTGTCTCCCACAGAAAGCTTTATGGTGCCCTTGAAGCCCTGATCTCCAACGGCGCCGTTTTTCCGGGCAATTTTCTTGATCACAGGCGTGTTTCTACTGAGAATGATGTCTCTTTCATCCCCAACGGGGAGTCCGCTCGAGGTTATGAGCTTGTAATTTCGGGAGGCGTGGTCCAGTACCATCATAAAGGCCCACTCGAGCTTAAAGGTGTCGACTACCTTCTGTACCGTCGATTCGCCGAGCATGTTCAGCTCGACCACGGTGGTCAGGCTCTCTGAAAAGGTTCTGAGGCTTTTGTAGTAATCGATTCTCTTTCCGAAGTAGAGTTTCTCGATAATGGAAAGGGTTCCTGTTCTGAGAGGCTGGAAAATGATTGCTGCAACCATACCGAGAAACAGCGACAGCAGGAATGAATATTCGAAGGGGATGCGTCTCATCATTTTTGAGGAGAGCCAGATGATCCCGTAAAAGATGAGCGCACTGATGATCACGAGCACGAAGTAGAGTATCCCCCTAATCACAAATGCGGAGTAGTGCACCAGCCTGAACTTGTAAATGGCGTAGAAGATGATGAAGGCGTTGATGGTCGAGGCGAAAAGATCAAAGGGATATCTGCCAACAGGCTCGTAGAGATTTGCGAGAACGCCCACCAGCAGTATAGCCGCACCGAACAGAGGCAGACGGAGTTTCTTCTTGACCTGCACATTCTTCGCGCTGTAGAGCTCTCGCAATAGGACCACGACGCCGAACACGAGGAATAGATAACTCAAAATATAGGCAATATAGGCGCCCCGTCCGAGGCTGTAGTGGAACATCTCACCTTCAATAAATGCGTCCGTGACGATGTATCCCTTGAAGTTGAGGAACAGGAGGAACAGGTATATGGGATAGCCCATGTAGAGCAGGTAGTCATACTTGCTGCTCTTCGGTTCAAAGAGATCGAGAACGGAGTGGAGAATTGTGATGGGAACTCCGAGCATGCCGATCATCATGATACGGTTCCAGAAAAGGGGCGTGAGCACTCCTGTATTTGCATGCATCATGAAGGAACCGAAGCTCCAGACGGCCATCATGAACATGTACAGGATAAAGATCCAGTGAATCTTCTCACCCTCTCGCCTGTACAGTCCGAATATGGTGAACAGGATGTAGAGTACGAAGGATATTCCTGGTATGAATGAGGATAGATTAAAAATCATTTTTTACTCTGACCGCTGTTTCCCTACACCCTATTGTACAACAATTATTTTTTTTATCAATTCATTTCATTGTGAAATTACAGAATTGTATTATACTGGAAAATATGAGGAGCATCTTCGCCTGCACAGCCGGTTTTGCGTGCCTCTTTCTGTTCGATTGGTTACAACTACATAAACGAAGCGTACTTGCCCGCCTTTGCTCCGGTATCGGATACATCGCTATTATTATCGGTCTCTTTTTACTATTAGTATCATACAAAATGGGAAGCTTTTCCTCCCTTTTCCTTTTTATCAAACTGGCCGGTGCCACCCTGTTCTTCGCTCTTTTAATCTACTCGGTGTTCATCGAGATCGGTCTGAAGTCCCCCTATGTGGAATCGGATGAGAGAACAGCCGTAATTACCGGTACCTACGGACTTGTCAGACATCCAGGCTTCCTCTGGTTTGCCGGTCTGCTGCTCATACTGATCTCAATCTACAGGGACTGGGAGTTCAGCCTCATTGCAGCGAGCATCATTGCAATGAACTTCATACTCGTGCTCATGGAAGACTTGATCCTGTTCCCGAAACTTTTCACCAATTACGGGGAATACAAAAAGACCGTACCCTTTATTATTCCCCGCATAAACAGTATCTACAGGCTTCTTAGGAACATCAATGAAGAAACAGACTAGGGCCAGGATACTCATCGTAGACGACGATCCGGTCATTCGAAAAGTGATCGGCTTGGGACTCGAACAGTCTGGTTTCGAGGTCTCAGCTGTGGACAGCGGAAAGGAGGCTCTTGCGAGACTCCGGAACGGCGATGCCGAGACCGACTGCGTGCTGCTCGATATAAGAATGCCGGAATTTTCGGGAATTGACGTTCTCGACATTTTAAAAAAGGAGTTTCCGCTCGTCTCTGTTATCATGCTCACAGCTCAGACCGATCTGGAAACTGCCGTTGAAACCATGAAGAAGGGAGCCTTTGATTACATTGTCAAGCCGGTCAGGAAGAACCAGCTCGTGGAGACGATTAAGAAGGCAGTGCGCTACAGAGAGATACAGCTGGAAAACGAGCGGCTTGCCCGTGAAAATCTGGAGTATCAGCGGTCCCTCGAGAAAAAGGTCTCTGAGAGAACCCGGGAGCTCATTGAGGCATACAGCAGGCTCAAGAAGGCAAATCTCGAGACTGTCAAGATCCTGGCGGAAACCATCGAGGCAAAGGACCCCTACACCCGGGGTCACTGCAACAGGGTGCGTGTTATTTCGTCGAAAATTGCGCAGCTCATCGGTATGGATGCCGATGGGATCGAGATCCTGGAATACGGAGCATTGCTCCATGACATCGGTAAGATCGGGATAACCGAAGCGCTGCTTAACAAGACCGGCAGCCTCTCCGATGAGGAGAGGAAATGCTTTCAGCTTCACACGGTCATCGGCGAGAACATCCTGAAAACCGTAGAGTTCTTCAAGCCATGTCTATTCATCGTGAGAAATCACCATGAGTGGTACAACGGCAAGGGATATCCCGATGGTCTCGTTGGAGAAAAAATCGGTATCTCGGCGCGCATCGCTGCAATTGCCGATGCCTTCGATGCCATGACATCAACAAGACCCTACAGAAGGGCCCTCTCCACTGAAGTGGCCGTCATGGAACTGTTGAACGGAAAGGGTAGCCAGTTCGATCCCGCCCTTGTCGATACCTTCGTTGACAACGAAGTGTTCAGTGTACTGCCGATCACTGGCGATGCCGTATCAAGTCCTCTCTTCAGTTGACTGAACCGACAAATAGATATACTATTCATCCTAAATCACAGGGAGGATGCATACATGGCAAAAATGTACTACGAAAATGACGCCGACCTGTCCCTGTTGAAGGGTAAAACCCTTGCCATACTGGGATACGGAAGTCAGGGCCATGCCCAGGCGCAGAATCTCCGGGACAGCGGCATGAACGTCATCATTGCGGAGCTTGAGGGGACGGATAACTGGAACCTGGCAAAGGAGCACGGCTTTACCCCCATGTCGGCGGAAGCGGTGTCAAAGAAGGCTGACTTCACTCACATACTACTACCCGATGAGCTGCAGGCCCGCATCTACAGGGAATCCATCGAAAAGAACATGGTTTCCGGCAATACACTGGTCTTTTCACACGGTTTCAATATCCACTACGAGCAGATCGTTCCTCCACGCGATGTAGATGTCATCATGATTGCGCCCAAGGGACCCGGCCACCTGGTACGGAGGATGTACGAGGAGGGAAAGGGCGTGCCCAGTCTCATCGCAGTGCATCAGGATGCGTCGGGTAGTGCCAAGAACCACGCCCTGGCCTATGCCAAGGGCATCGGTGCGACGAAGGCTGGTGTTCTTGAAACCACCTTCAAGGAGGAGACGGAAACAGACCTCTTCGGCGAGCAGGCCGTTCTCTGTGGAGGAGTAACCGCTCTCATTCAGGCCGGTTTCGAAGCACTCGTGAGGGCCGGGTATCAGCCTGAGATCGCCTATTTTGAGTGCATGCATGAGATGAAGCTTATCGTAGATCTGCTCAATGAAGGCGGTATGTCTCTCATGCGGTATTCGGTGTCCAATACGGCAGAGTACGGTGATTACACACGCGGGCCCCGGGTGATTGACGATCATGTCAAAGCCGAGATGGAGCGCATCCTGAAGGAGGTGCAGACAGGCGAATTCGCACGGGAGTGGATACTCGAAAACCAGGCCAACCGTCCGGTGTACAACAAGCTTAAACGCATGGGTGAGGAACATCTCATGGAAAAGGTCGGTAAGGAACTACGGGACATGATGGTCTGGTTGAAAAAGAAATAGAACATAATTCCGTATCAGTGCTTCTGCAGGAAGCGTTGCGCCTCGTCCATGGTCGGGAGTGCGGGTATCACTCCCTTCCGCGTGACCGTTATGGCCCCGCAGGCGTTTGCAAATCGAAGAATGGATTCGGCCTCTTCCTTTCTCAGGGAAGAAACCGGCTTATCCCCTTGCAGCCGCTCATTGAGCCTTAGGAGCACTCCGCCCATGAAGGCATCGCCAGCCCCCGTCGCATCGACGAGTTGTGTCTCGAAGGTGGGATACTCGAACGCAACATTGCCGCTTTTGAAGTAACAGGTTTCCTTGCCCCTGGTGACGAACACCATGCACGGCCCGTATTTCAGTATCATGTCGGTGCCTCTTGACAGGCTGTTAGTTTCGGTGATGAGTTCGAGCTCCGTATCGGTCAACTTGACGATGTCGGCATAATGCAGCCCCCTCTCGATCTCGACTTTGGCGTCATGCAAGCTTTCCCAGAGGGACGGCCGGAGATTCGGATCAAAGGAGACGATCTTCCCCGAGCGTCGAGCGATATCGATTGCCCTGATCGTGGCACTCCGCAGGGGCTCACCGGTAAAGCTTATCGAACCGAAATGAAGAACTTTCGCGTTCTCGATATAACCGCTCTCTATTTCATCCTGTTTGAGTGCGAGATCTGCCCCACAGTGGTTTCTGTAGAACACGAAATCGGGTTCACCGTTTGGTTTGACAGAAATAAATGCGAGGGTTGTGTTCACCGACTTGTCCATAATGAGCTGGTCAACGTCGACTCCAACCTCCATAAGGGTATTCCTTATCATGACACCAAAGGAATCCGTGCCCACTTTGCCGATGAAACCCGAACTCCCGCCCAGTTTGGAAATGGCTGCGGCAACATTTGCCGGCGCACCACCGGGCGCAATGGTGAAGCCTGTGGTCTCTTCCATGAGCACACCTCTCCTCGTGGAGAGAAAATCGATGAGGGACTCACCGATGGTCACAATGTCGGGCATCCCCTTCCCCTTTCCTATGTGCTGCTCAGACCCACTATGAAACGTTCAAACGAGAGCATTGCCAGTTCCCGTGGGCTGGACTTCAGCGTGTGGTCAAGAGCGTGAAGGTCCGAATAGAGCTTGCGGAAGGTTCCCAGGCTCATCCGCTGCACCAGCGTCCGGAACCTCTCCGCCTCTTTCTTTCTCAACTTGAGCGTCCGGGCAATATCTGCAAAGTCATGCCCCGCGGATTTGAGGGCAAAGGCATGCAACATTCTTCCGATCTCACGGCTACAGAAATAAAACAGTTTACCAGGCTCTTCGCCATGGTCAAGGAGGCTGTGGAAGATCGTCAGTATTTCCCGTTTCGACTTTATGAGAAGCGCCCCGGTGAGATCGAACACCGTAAAACCGTGAAGCTGTGAAACAATGTTTCTTGCTTTGCCAAGGCTCAACCGCTCCCCCTCCTCGAGATAGGTAGTGATATTGAGTATCTGACTATCCAGCTCACTCCTTCCCGTGCCACTCAGCTCGATGATATAATAAATTGCATCCCTGTCAGCCGTGATGCCGAAATCGGCCAGTTTCCGGGCTACCCACCGCTCACCCTCATTCGGAAACATGGGCCAGAATATGCACGCCCTGCCTTTTTTCATCACCGCGTCGATGACCCTCTGTGAAAATCTGTTCAGATCGGTTATGAGTACGAGAACGGATTCCTCGTTTGGCGTTTCGATGTATTCGATGAATGGGGAAAAACTTCTGATACCCTCAAGCTCTTTCACGATAACCAATTTTCGCCCGGTAAAGATAGCGTAGGTCCTGAGGCTCGACAAAATCTCTCCGGCCGGGACATCACCGCCATAATACACAGATCTGGCAACGGAGAGATCTCCCTGTTCCGGTACAACCCTCTTTGCGAGTTCCTCAAGAAATTGCTCTTTGGTTCCACGGTCCTCACCGAGGAGCAGATACACGGGAAATACTTGCCCAGTCTTGAGTTCTCTCATCAACTCTCGTGTGCTGACAGTCACGTATCTCTCAATCCCAGCCTTACAACATACCTGATGGTTCGGCGCCTGTGCAACCCTTCATTCCTAGTCGATGCCCAACCGTTTCATGATCTTGTACAGATTTGATCGCTCGACCTTGAGCACCTGCGCCGCTTTGCTGATATTGTAATCGTTCCTCTTGAGGGTGCTTATGATATAGTTACGTTCGAAGTTCTCCTTCGCCGATTTCAGCCCCTCATGCTCGTTGAATTCGTAACTTTCCACTGACAGCGCATCCTCTTGGCGCTGGGGAATGTTGTTCCTCACGTCCTCTAACCCGATATCATCGCTCTGTATGAGTATGGTAAGACGCTCGATCAGGTTCTTCAGTTCCCTGATGTTACCGGGCCATTCGTACTGCTCCATCAAAAAGCGCCGCGCATCTTCAGACATGCTCTTGCGTGGTCGGTTACTGTCACGGGCGAAATAATCGAGGTAATGCTCGATCAGTTCGGGGATGTCCTCACGCCTTTTTCGTAGCGGTGCAATATGAATGGGCACCACGTTCAGGCGATAGTAGAGATCTTCCCTGAAGAGATTTTTTTCGATCTGAACGGAAAGATCCTTGTTGGTGGCGGCAATAACTCGCACATCGATCTTGATAGGTGTCACACCGCCTATACGCTCGATCTGCAACTCTTCGAGTACGCGCAGAACCTTCGCCTGGGCTTCGAGTGTCATATCCGCGATCTCGTCGAGAAAGATGGTACCTCCATCGGCAAGTTCGAACTTGCCACGCTTGTCGCTCACCGCACCGGTGAACGCACCCTTCTGGTAGCCGAAAAGCTCCGCTTCAATGAGGGTTTGAGGAATAGCAGCACAGTTCACCGCTACAAAGGGTGCCGCACTGCGTTTGCTCTGCTCGTGTATCCTGCGCGCCACGACTTCCTTTCCTGTGCCGTTCTCTCCGGAAATGAGCACCCGTGAATTGCTCTGAGCACAGCTTTCAATGAGCTTCTGGACCTCGGCGAATGCCCTTGAAGTACCATTCACCATGTAGTAGTTGCTCTGACTCCGCTGCCGGAGAGCGAGATTCTCCTGCCTCAGCTTGTCTATCTTGATCGCATGATCGATCACGGTCAGCACTCTCTCGATGGAAAGAGGCTTCTCTATGAAATCGAAGGCTCCTACCTTTGTCGCCTTCACGGCCAGATCTATCGTGCCGTGCCCAGAGATGATGACGACTGGAAGATCACTATCATGCTTCTTGATCTCCTCCAGAACCTCCATTCCGCCCATTTCGGGGAGCCAGAGGTCGAGTAGAACAACGTCCACCGCATGTACATCGAGCATATCAAGAGCACGCTTTCCGTTACCGGCCAGAAAGACTGTGTAGCCGTCATCCTCGAGCACATCTTTCAGAGTCTCCCTGATGTTTTTCTCATCATCAATAACGAGTACCGATTTCATACTCTCAGAAACTCCATGTAAAAGATTGTCTTGCCCGGTTCGCTCTCGAACCAGATTCGGCCCCTGTTATCACGCACGATCTTTTCGACAATAGCGAGGCCGAGTCCAACCCCCCGGCTGTTCTTCGAAAAGTAGGGTTCGAATATCCTGTCCCTGATCTTCTCTTCAATGCCCACGCCGTTGTCACTGATTGCGATAGTGTACTTGCCCTTCTCATCTCCAAGGCCCTGAGAGGGGTAGCAGTGGATACTGATGATTCCATCCCCTTCGATTGCACTGATGCTGTTGTAGATGACATTCAGTATGGCACGCCGTATCTGCGTACCGTCAACGAGAAGATACACCTTATCCTCTGCATGGGAAAATCGAAAATCGATACGGCGATGTGAATCCCTGAGAAAGTGTAGTATGTCTTCCAGTATCGAGATGATATCATGTTTGCCCAGCTTAGTGTCTGGAAACCGGGCGAAGTGAGAAAATTCGTTCACCATGTCGGTAAGGTTCTCCACCTCCGATATGATCGTCTGTATACCCTTGGAGAGAACTCCCCGGTAGGAGTCATCGCGGCTGTACTGCCTGAGCAGCCGTTCTGCCGAGAGCTTGATTGGGGTGAGGGGGTTTTTTATCTCGTGGGCTATGCGCCGGGCAATGTCACGCCATGCAGCACTTCTCTCGGCGTGCTTTAAAAGCTCCTTGTTCAGCTTCAGATCGTGGGTCATCCTGTTAAATGAATCGATAAGCAGTTTCAGTTCGTCTTTCGCGCTCACCTGAATCGCATGGTCCAGATCGTCTTCCGCCACGCGCTGTGTCGCCAGTGCAAGCTCCCGAATGGGAACCGTTACCTGCCTTGAAATGATGAGGCTCAGGTAGAAGGAAAGCAACACGAAGGGCATAGTTATGACCACAAAGAAAAGGCTGACGAAACCCTTGATCGGTTCTCTCAGAATCTTGAGTGTACGGTAGCTCTGGAGCCCTGTGGAGATGGTACCCGTGTAATTCTGAATGTAATCGGGAATTTTTCGGATTAGAAAAAGGGCGGGCCCCGGTGTACCCGAAGCGCGAAAGAAGAGATATTCAGCATCACCGCTCACGAACCGTTTCCAGGAATCCGTCGGCAGCTCCCCTTTTTCGGAAAGCTCGCGAATCATGTCGGTAACCCGGTAATCCCGTATCTGGATCGTCTCGATGAACCCCGAATCATCAATGCGTATGATTCCATCGATTCGCTGGAACGCTGTTTCACGCATCTCTTCGAACCGACAATCACCGCAGGTATCCTCCAGCTCCCGAAGGCTCTCTTCGGCCAGTCTGCTGTAGAGCTCTTTTGACACTTCGAGAGCATTTCTCAAAGAGCCCTCGAAATCCCGCACGAACCAGAGATCGATACTCTTCGATATGATGTTGTTTGAGATGAAGGAGAGTGGCACGATAGGTATTAAGGTGACGAGGAGGAAGAAGAGAGTCAGCCTCAATCGGAACTTTGAACCCTCCCTGTTCCTAACACGGTCTGTGATGATCCGAACGATGTTGTAGACAACGAGAAAGAACATGACAACTGCGAGCAGAACAAGGGAGAGCAGAAGCAACCGGTTCCTGGTGATGGATTCAAGGAGGGGTATAGGCTCGACCCCAAAGATAAAATAGGTAACCGCGGCAAAGTAAAAGGAAAAAAATGAGATAATAATGACGAGAATGAAATTCTCTTTGGTGACTGCAGCTCGTCTCATGCGGTGCCTACAGCTCCTGGGCGTTCACTTCCGTCTGTATCCAACTGCTCTCGAAGTTCCAGGGATCGAAGAAGAGCAGGAAGATGCCGAATGGCGGAAAAAGACGAATCGTCTGAATCTTGATCTTTGCCCGCATATAAAGACGGTCGTTCCAATCCATGGCCGTCACATCCGTTACCAGTGGACTGGTGGCATCGTTTATTCTGTACAGGATATCACCGGAGTTGCGGGCCACGAGGGTGTTCTTCTGTCTGTTGTCATGCAAAATATATGAGTTTTCCCACACGTCGTAGGAAATATTGAAGGATTCAATGGTTTCTACAAAGGTCGTACGGGATCTTCCTATGAACCGCGCAGATGAGGAGAGCTGAAAGGTGACGAAAAACTTGGCGGTAATCCCGTTTCGAATGGCATCGATCGTGTCGTATGAGATATCACCGGTAATGGAGAGAGATGTTGTAAGTTTGCCCTGCTCTATGGTGTGATTTTCGAACTGAATGGAGAGCTCTTCCGCCCGGACATGGGTAGCCACCATGACCAGGCTGAGGACGATAAAAAAAAAGATAGCTCTTGTTTTCTCCATGAATCAATCGTTGAACCTGTAGTAGTAGCCCATTGAGACATCGCCGCCTTCCAGATCGAAGGTAAAACCCTGTTCCGGACTGGAAGTGTCATACCGCTCGTTATATTTGTTAGCCGAGTTCACAGCGTCCACCACGCTAAATATTCGCAAACCCAGTGATTCAACGAGATAGGCAATGATGAGGAACTTGGTGCTCGTATCAAAGCTTGCCCAGTCCACATTGACGATCTCTTCGCTTGATCCATACTTGGAATTGATATGAGATATGAGGAGAAGGAGCAGAACCTTGTTTGTCAGGGACGCCGCGATGAAGAGAGAACCCTTCCAATACTCCTGAACGTAAATCTGTCCAACCCCCATCATGAACCATGAGAGCAACCCTGCAATAAAGGGGTCCTTTCTCGGAGGACTCCCCTGCGTTCCCTCATAGAGCTGATAGTAGTGAATGCCGTAGTTGCTGGGGTTGTGGATTACGAGGTGCTCATAGAAGCTGTATGTACCGGACTCTGATGCATGATCTTCGGAAGGCACAGTAAGCTGGTCGACTCCATAGAGAAACGTAAACTGCCCAAGGAGCAGTACCGATAGCATGAAACAGAGGATTTTAGATCTCATGGGATCAGGTTGTCCGCTTCACATTTACTTGAAATAGACAGGCCGCGCGAGCATATTATATCCCCGTGTCTATACTCGACATTCTCTCTCGAATATCCATGCACCTCTAAAAAAAAACCCGTTCTCAGAAATGCCCCGAAAGACCGAGGCTGTATGACTGCCGCTCATAATCGAACTGTATCTCAGGCTGGAGCTTATGGGTCTGTTCCTCGTTGTATTTCCTGGTCGTGTTGACTGCATCGATGATATTGACGAAGTGGATGATGATGAGTGTGGTACCCAGCACGATGGCGGTTGTTCGCTCCGAAGTGGTTGCGCCACCTCGCTTGGAGCTGATCTTCAGTCCGAGGCTTATACCACCGGACAGACCAAGCTCCACTTCTGCAATCGATATAATCGTGCTGTAGAGAAGGGCGTATTCGACGACCATGAATGTGGCGCCCTTGAAGATGGCTCCTGCGTAGAACTGGCCGAGTCCGGGAACATACCAGGAAAGTGCCCCTGCCAGAATCGGGTCCTTCCTCAGCTTCAACTCCTCCTCACCGAAGCTCAGAGCAGGCACCAGGAGGGACACAAGCACCAGGAATGCAACAAGCACCCTTTTCATGAAGTCACCTCACTGTCGATGTCGGACTCAAGCAGTGACGATATGGTCTGCACCGCCTCCTGTTCATCCGTTCCGTCAGCAATGATCTTGATCCTCGAGCCCTCACCGGCAGCCAGCATCATGACACCCATGATACTCTTGGCATTCACCCTGTCCTCATCCTTCTCCAGAAATATATTGGATCTGAACTCATTTGCCTTTTGAACTATAACCGCTGCCGGCCTCGCATGGAGCCCTGTCTTGTTCTTGATGACAATTTCGCATTCAACCATAGCTGTTGCACTGCCGACCTATGCCTTTTTCTCCTGCTCGATACGGCTCATCAACTCCCTGTTGAACTCCTTGGCTGAATTGAAACCCAGTTTGGCTAATCGGAAGTTCATAGCTGCGGTTTCGATGAGAATGGGAATATTCCTCCCTGGTTTCACCGGTACGTTAAGAAGCGGAACATCAACACCGAGAATGGTGTACACTGATTCCTCGAGGCCAAGACGGTCATACTCTTTCTGCTGGTCCCACTCCTCGAGACCCACCACGAGCTGAATCTGCTTCTTGTCCCTTATGGCTCCTACACCAAAGAGCTGTTTTATATTGATAATTCCCAGCCCCCGTATCTCCATGTGGTGGCGGATAAGCTTGGCTCCGCTTCCGATCAGGAGTGTGTTTGCTATTGAACGGATGTCCACCACATCATCGGCGACGAGACGGTGACCCCGTTCCACAAGCTCGAGAGCACATTCGCTCTTCCCCACTCCGCTCTTTCCTATGATCATGATTCCCACACCGAATACCTCAACGAGCACACCGTGAATACTGGTGCGGGGTGCGAATGCATCCTCCAGGATCTTCGTGAGCCGTGTGGTCATCACATTGGTAGGCAGTGTAGAGATGAGAATGGGCACTGAGACATTTTCGGCCATATCAACGAACAGAGCGGGCGGTTCGTGCCCATGGGAAAAAACGCAGCATGAGACAGGGTAGCTGAAAAAGCGTTCGATGCTCTCAAGTTCGTTGTTATTGATTATCTTGACGAGATAGTGAAACTCACCCCGTCCAAACACCTGTATCTTCTCGAAATCGAAGATTTCATAGTCCCCTGCCAGAGCTAGGCCAGGACGGTTGATGTCAGGAGTCGTGACCGTCTTGTGGAGAGTAGGCTCCCCCGTTATGATGCGGAGGTGCAGGATATCGCCCTCACGTGCAAGGTCGAGTAGTTTTGCAATGGTAATGCTCTTGGCCTTTTCAAGTTGACCCATGGTATTTCCTATTCAGGTGAAGAGGAAAGGTGTACCTATCCGGTCTCCCGGAGTTCTGTCTCCGTGAGGCTCTCCATAGACCCAGCCTCCCCCATCTCATGAGCAATGGTTTCCTTCAGTGGTAGAACACGGCGGCTGGTCAGTCTGTCGCGGTACCTACTCAACTTCACCTCTATCTTATCGAATAGCATATCAATAACACTGTAAATATCATGAGTTTTTGCGAATATGTGTATCATTTTCTTCTTCACATTAATATTCACTTCTGCAAAATAGATGTGTCGCTCCCTCCTGATAATAAGCTTGAAATCAAGGATGTGGTCCGTATAATGATCGAGCTTCCCCATGTTTTTTTCGATATATTGCCGAACATCCGGAGTGATCTTTACCTTTCTGCCTGTAATGGAAACGTTCATTACGACCTCCTGAGGTTTGATGGTAAAATATTCAGTTCCTTCCGGTACTTCGCCACTGTTCTCCGCGCAATCTTTATACCCCTCTTCTGAAGAAGATCGACGATTTTCTGATCACTGAGGTGACTCCTGGAGCCCTCATTCTCAATAAGTTCCTTTATGATCTCCTTGATGCTGGTCGAGGAGTAATCGCCTTTGCCCTCGGTGGGAATAGGATTTGAAAAGAAATACTTCAGTGAAAAGACACCGAAAGAGGTCTGGGCGTATTTCGATGAGGTGATCCTGCTTACGGTCGATTCGTGAAGATCGACATCTTGCGATATGTCCTTTAACGTCATTGGTTTCAGGTACATGGGCCCCCGTTGAAAAAATTCGATCTGGCGCTTGACGATTGCCCTCATCACCCTGACAAGGGTGCTCTCGCGTTGATCAATGGAATGAATAAAGGTTTTGGCACGCTGGACTTTCTCGGAGACGAAATCTTTTACCCGTTTATCCACTCCCCGTTTCTTCATGAGCTCTTCGAAATAACGGTTTATCCGTAAGCGCGGAATGGACAAACTGTTGGGTATGACCTCGAACTCACCTTCACGCTCCTCGACAATGACTTCTGGGTTGATATACCGTATGTCTTCTGAATAATACTGCCGCCCCGGATAGGGTTCGAGGTGTGAGATCACCGTAATGGCCTCGTCCAGCTTAGACTTCGATATCCTGCACTTCTTCATAATATTAGTATATCGCTTCAGCTTGAGTTCTTTCAGGCAATCACGGATGATACGCTCGGCAACAGGATAATCACCCTTACTTCTTAACTGTATGATGAGACACTCCTGAATGTTACGGGCACCAACTCCAGGAGGATCGAGGCTCTGTACGGTACTGAGGGCTTGTTCAAGATCCTTGGGAGGGACGTTGAACTCCTCCGCAATCTTCTCGAGAGGCACAGAGAGATACCCATTTTCATCGATGTAACTGATGAGCACCTCCAAAAGTCTGAATCTTTCCTGCTCCACCTCGAGCAGATGAATCTGCTGAAGCAGATACTCCTTCAGGGTTTCCTCCCTTGACACCGTTCCCTCTATGAACTCCCTCTTCTTGTCTTCCCCGCTTCCACTGAAGGGATAGGCACTGTTGGCGATGATGGATTCCTCGTCGAAATCTTCCCGTACCTTCACGTCCTGTGCCTTTTCTACTTTATGGAGTATATCCTCTTCGTTCAACTCCTCGAGTGAATATTCCTGTCTCTCCTCTTTTTCGAGTGCAGGATTTTCCTCCAGCTCCTCCTCTATACGCTGATTCAGCTCAAGACTGGAGAGCTGCAGCATCTTGATTGCCTGCTGGAGCTGTGGCGTCATGATGAGTTTCTGTGTCTGCTTGATGTGCAGTTCCGGCTTGATATCCACGAAAAAACCTCTTTCGAATCCAAGACTCCCGCGTGTTACAGGGTGAACTCCATTCCCAGATATATTCTCTTTGCTTCCTCGTTGTTGACCAGATAGTCACTACTTCCCGAAACCAGTATTTCTCCCTCATTCATGATATACGCTCGGTCGGTTATTCGCAAGGTTTCCCGAACATTATGATCGGTTATGAGAATACCGAGCCCCTGCTTCCTGAGCCGGTCTATAATACTCTGAATGTCCAGCACGGCAATAGGATCAACGCCTGCAAAAGGTTCGTCTAGAAGGAGAAACTTGGGCTCAACCGCCAGGGCCCGGGCAATCTCCGTTCTACGTCGCTCCCCCCCGGAAAGAGTATATGCTTTCTGAGTCCGAACATGCTGGATCCGGAGTTCGGCAAGAAGCTCGTCGACCCTGCGAGACTGCTGCTTCCTCGGCATGGTTGTGTTTTCAAGAACGGCTAACAGGTTTTGCTCAACCGTAAGCTTTTGGAATACCGATGATTCCTGGGGTAGATAGCCGATTCCCTGACGAGCGCGCATGAACATAGGAACATGGGTGATATCGTTTTCATTGAGCCTGATGCTGCCCTCATCCGCCTTGATGAATCCGACTATCATGTAAAAGGAGGTGGTTTTACCCGCACCGTTCGGCCCAAGGAGACCAACCACTTCACCCTGTTCTATATTGAAACTGATCCCTTTTACCACCTTTCTTTTCTTAAAGACCTTGACAATATTGTCGACACTGATCTGGTTCATGATCCCTCATTCCAGGTTGAACACTCCCTGTATGGTGCCGAAAAAGGTAATCTTATTTTCATTCAGGTCCAGCACCATCCTGTCACAGTACACGGTGCGGATGCTGTCTTTGATCACGGTTTCTCCGACAGATTCGATCACTCTCCGTTCCCTGAAATATTTGACTATGGGTGCGGTAAAGGAATACCTGCCGTTTGTCACATAGACACCATCCATGAGCAGGAAGAGGTTGCTTTCACTGAAGAACTGCGCCATCTCCGATTTGACGACGAAGGGTTCCTCCTCGCCTTCTTCGCTGCCCTTCTGCATGTATATGACATTCCCCCTGCACTCGCTGTCGCCCGTTTCAATGAGATAGGTGAGGGCATCGCAATAGAGATCATCACCGCTCTCTGTAAAAACAACATGCACGTCATCGCGAAATAATGCGGTTTCGTCGGGTTGAACTTCCAAAGTCTGAGACTGCACAGTAACACCCTCATCGATGAACAGTACATCCTCGGTGAAGGTAAAACTCTTCATACCCCTGGACTCACCCTGACCTGCCGTGACCTTCCTCTGATCGTCGATGAAGATGACATTTCCCTGGACAGCCACATACTCGTCCCCGTAATATGCCTCGCCATAATCACCTCGAAGTTCGTAGTTTCTTTCGCTATCGTATATCCTTACGTTTCGGTGAAAGACAGCCCTCTTTTCGTTCTTCCCATAATAGATGACGATCTCTCTGGCACGAACCGAAGTTCCCTCCTTCCTGAAATAGGCATTCCCCTTCCCATTAATGATCTCGTCCTTGTAGTTGATGTTGTATGAGTCGGCGCCGTAGTAGACTCTGTCTTCGGCAAGGAAGGCATCGGCACGGAGGGAAACCCTGTATCCTGTGATGAGTATAATACAGAGTACGATGCCAGGAATGATACTAGTCAGCTCTGAAGCTCCCCTTGACATCCCTCTTGATCGTAACATAGTTGAGTGCCACGTCAGTGATCATACCGATTCCCTGCAGGGTGTCCCCGTTTTCCCGGGTAATGGTAACGAATCTGTCGGTCACAAACTGTGAATCAACACCCCTCCATTCCAGGTAATCGGTTTCCAGCATTCCTCTATTGACCTGTGATACGATGACCACGTCATCTTCTGCAACAAGAAGCGAGCTGTTCTGATACAGGACCGCTCTTTTGGAACGACCCGTTGAGACCTCGTATCCATCAATATCATAATATACAAAGGTGCAATTTTCAACACGTAACTCCTGACGATCGTCATAGAAGTCACCACGATCAAAGAAAACCTTCACCCGGAGCATGCCGTCCTCATATTGATAGTGGGTCACCTCCTCGAGGCTGTAGGAGGGAGTTTCCTCCTGCACATCCTGGATCACCGTTGACGAATCCCTTCCGTGCCGGGAACATCCCGCAGCCAGTACCAATATGAAAAACATCACCAGAGTCTTGAGCTCAAAGTCCATGAAGTTTTTACTCGAGAATAGCTTCAGATGAAACTTTATGTTTGTCCATTTCACTCTTTCCTGTACGTATCTGCCGCTCTTTGTACAGCTTGCTTTCCCGTATGAAATCTCTGAAGAGCTCATGGGCTCGTATGGGTTTTGATTTGAACTCGGGGTGAAACTGCACACCGATCCCCCAGGGGTGATCTCTATACTCGACAGCTTCAACGAGAGTACCATTGGGAGAAGTGGCTGCGATGATGAGGCCATTCTGCTCCATTTCTTCACGGTAGTTGTTGGTAAACTCGTAACGATGGCGGTGCCGTTCACTCATCTTGTCGGCACCGTAAGCCGCATGGATCTTGGTTCCCTTTTTCAGGAGCGCGGGTTGTCTGCCGAGACGCATCGTGCCACCCAGGTTCTTTACCCCGTTCTGCTCCTCCATGAGGCTGATCACCGGATGCTCAGAGTCCATGTCGAACTCTGTGCTATTGGCATCCCCGTAGCCGAGCACACTCCGAGCAAACTCTATGACCATGACCTGCATACCAAGGCATATGCCGAAGAGAGGCACTTTTCTAGTGCGCGCGTATGTAGCAGCCAGGACCTTGCCGTCTATACCCCGCTCACCAAATCCACCCGGTATGAGTATGCCGTGTATATTGTGCAAGAACTCATCGAGGTTCTCCTCCCTGAGGTTTTCAACCTTCACCTTGACGATGTTCACCTTGACGTCATTCTCGACGCCGCCGTGAACCAGTGCTTCGAAGATACTCTTGTATGCATCGTGCAGCTCGGTATACTTCCCTGCCACAGCTATGTTGACCCCTTCCTTTGCGGAGAAGAGCCTTTGAAGCATGTTTTCCCAGTCCGAGAAGACGAGATGCTTTTTATCCATTCCTGTTTTAATGAGCACGATCTCATCCAGACCGCCTTCTTTCAGTATGACGGGGACCTCATATATGGTCTGCTTGATGTCTTTTGCCGCTATGACGGCGCGTTCCTCTACATTGCAGAAGAGAGATATCTTGCTTCGCATCTCATTGCTCAGATCATCATGGGTACGGCACAGAATAACGTCGGGCTGAATACCGATCTCTCTGAGCTTGCTTACCGAATGCTGGGTGGGCTTGGTTTTCGGTTCCTGCGCTGCACCCACGATGGGGATGAGTGTAACATGGATGAAGAGGCTGTTCTCCCTGCCCACATCAAGACGGTATTGCCGAATTGCCTCGAGAAAGGGTATACCTTCGATGTCCCCAACGGTTCCCCCGATCTCCACGATCACGAAATCTGGGTTGTTGTTTTCGGCAATAATACTGATGCGGCGCTTGATCTCATTGGTGATATGGGGTATGACCTGAACCGTCCTCCCCAGATAATCACCCCTCCGCTCCTTTTCGATGACCGTGCTGTAGATTTGCCCCGTGGTGACGCTGTTGAGACGTGAAAGGTTCTGAGAGGTAAAACGTTCGTAGTTGCCGAGATCCAGGTCAGTTTCCGCTCCGTCCTCGGTGACATAGACCTCGCCATGCTGATAGGGGCTCATTGTTCCAGGGTCGAGATTGATGTACGGATCCATCTTCAGAATGCTGATCTTGTATCCCCGGTGTTCCAGAAGGCAGCCCAGCGAAGAAGCGGCAATTCCCTTGCCGAGGGACGAACATACACCACCCGTTACAAAGATGAATTTAGTCATTCCCATCTCTCCAAGCCTCGATGAAGTAGTTGTATGATTCTGTCACCACCTCTGCTACCCTTTCCTCTGTAACATTGGATGGCTTATCCGGGCGCAGATGGGCGAAGTACTCGATGTTCCCCTTCGGTCCCCGTATTGGTGAGAAAGTATAGCCAAGCACCCCGTAACCTGACCCCAGGAAGAAGACGTGGAGTAACCTGAGGATGGACCGGTGCCGTTCCTCACCCTCCACGACACCCAAGAAACCGGGATAAGGCTTCTCCAGCTCGAACTGCGGTTTGACAAGCACGATAACATCCGTCTCAGAGGTTGCAAGAGCGCGGAGGGGCTTCAGTATGTACCGTATGGAAATAAATGAAACGTCAATGGTCACGACATCGGGCAGTCTTTCAACCTCAAGCCGATCGATGTACCGGGCATTGAAACCCTCGACGAGCTGTACACGGGTATCGTTCCGCAGAGCATAGGCAATCTGATTTCTACCCACATCCACGGCTAGCACTGTGAACGCACCATGCTGAAGCAGGCAGTCAGTAAATCCTCCGGTCGACGCACCTATATCTATGCATGCCGCTCCTCTCACATCGAGGTCAAAAGTCCGCAAGGCCTTTTCTAGCTTTACTCCCCCCCTCGAAACGTATCCACCGCGCTCGACGCGTATATCGATATCGGCATCTGTGTTCACCATGCTGGACGGTGAACGGACGGTCTCCCCATTGACGGAGATGCTTCCTGCGAGTATGTAGGCCTTCGCCTTTTCCCGTGATTCCAGAAGCCTGCGCCGGACGACGAGCTTATCCAGTCTCTCCTTCATAACAGAGGTACCACCAAGGCCGTATATGCCTTCCTCCAATTCTTGTGCAGGAGAACCGCATACATCGGCCTAATCGATCACCTTCTCGTTTATCCTCTCGATGCCCTGTGCCCTTCCGGTAGCCTCATCTATGGTAATCACCACACCGTTGAGCCGTACGTCATTTTCTGCAACCGTAAATTTGGAAGGTATGAGGGTCACAAACTTCTTCAGTGCGCTTTCCTTTTTCATGCCGATAACCGAATCAAAAGGTCCTGTCATGCCTGCATCGGTAATATAGGCCGTTCCGCCTGGAAGGATCCGCTCATCAGCGGTCTGTACATGGGTGTGGGTCCCGATCACGGCACTCACCTGCCCATCCAGGTACCAACCCATCGCCACTTTCTCCGATGTGGCTTCACCGTGGAAATCGACCACGATATTGCTGGTTTCCTTCTGAATACGGGCTATCTCCTTGCGTGCAGTACTGAAGGGACTGTCGAGGGGTTCCATATACACCCGACCCAGCAGATTCATGACGGCGAGCTTGTGTCCGTTCTTTTCAAGGACGGTCCATCCGTTTCCGGGTGCACCCTTCGGGTAATTGGCGGGACGGAGAAGCCTTTGGTTGTTGCCTATGACGTTGTACACCTCACGGTTTCGCCAGATATGGTTGCCCGTGGTAATGCAGTCCACTCCATAGGAGTAGAGACGGGATGCAATCTTACCTGTGATCCCGAATCCTCCTGCCGCATTCTCACCGTTGGCAATGACGAAATCGATCTTCTTTTCGTTGATGAGGCTCGAGAGGGAGAGAAAGAGCGCCTTCCGGCCTGGTTCACCGATTACGTCCCCGATGAGAGCAACAACCATCAAACCATTAATCACACTAGACCCTTACGGTGCTCTTTTCACTTTGCATATTCCACGATTCTCATTTCCCTAATGAGTGTTACCTTTATCCGACCGGGGTACTTGAGCTCCTTTTCGATTCGTCTCGCAATATCCCTGGCCACATCCTTAGCCTTATCATCGTCCACACGGTCGTTGTTCACGATAACCCGTATCTCCCTTCCGGCCTGGATGGCGAAGGACTTTTCAACGCCTTCAAAGCTTTCAGCGATCTTTTCAAGGGATTCGAGTCGCTTGATATACGTGTCCATGGATTCGCGACGCGCTCCCGGACGTGATGCCGAAATAGCGTCGGATGCCTGAATGATGACCGCTTCGACCGATGCGGGTTCTTTGTCCATGTGATGGGATTCGATGATATTGACCACCTCGTCACTTTCACCGAACTTCTTCGCAAGCTCAGCCCCCACGGTCGCATGGCTTCCCTCGCCATCTGTTATGACTGCCTTGCCGATATCGTGGAGCAGCCCCCCGCGTTTTGCGAGTCGCACATCGGCACCGATTTCAGCAGCAATCATACCTGCAACATTGGCGACCTCCCTGCTGTGTACCAGGATATTCTGTCCGTATGAAGTTCTGAAGAAGAGACGGCCCACGTAGGGGATGATCTCCTGAGAGAGGCCCTGTATACCTAAATCGAAAGCCGCTTTCTCACCCTCTTCGACAATGACCTTGTTTACCTCTTTGGTAACTTTGGATGTTACTTCCTCGATTCGGGCAGGATGTATTCGTCCGTCCGCAATCAGTCGCTCCATGGATATACGGGCGATCTCTCTCCGTACCGGATCAAAACTGGATATCACAACGGCTTCAGGCGTGTCGTCGATTATGACATCGACACCGGTGAGCGTTTCGAGAGCGCGGATGTTTCGTCCCTCCCTGCCGATTATCCTTCCCTTCATCTCATCATTAGGCAGAGAAACAGAGGTGACCGTTATTTCTGAAGTGATTTCCGATGCAAGACGCTGAATTGTATGGGCCAGTATGTTCCGTGCCTTTTTCTCTGCAGTCGCCTTGGCATCGTTCTCAATGTTGTTTATCAGCAACTGGGCGTCGCGGCGCGCCTCCTCCTCCATGCCACTGATAAGCATATCTTTTGCTTCTTTTGCGGTAAGACCGGAGATACGCTCAAGCTCCCTGCGAACTTCCTCCTGAGCTTCCCTTATCTCTGTCTCTTTTGCATCTACCACCCTCTCCCGGTTTGTTAAGGACTTTTCTTTCCTGTCAAGAACGTCTAATCTCTTATCGAGATTTTCCTCCTTTTGAAGAAGACGTTTCTCCCATCGCTGGAGCTCTGCCCTTCGCTCGCGGGTTTCCCTTTCAAATGTACTCCGCTCCTTGAAGAGCTGATCCTTGGTCTCCAGGATTGCTTCACGTTTCTTCGCTTCCGCATCTTTCTGCGCTTCCTTTAAAATATTTTCAGCGGCAACCTCCGCAGAATTTATTTTAAGTTTCGCGATATAACGGCGCAGAAAATAACCGACTAATAAACCTAAGACGAGGGATGGCAGTGCATACTGTAGTATAATATACACCACCACATTACCCCTTTCATAGAACGTTAATTGCTACAATAGATTAATATATCAGCCCATGCAAGTCAAGAAAAAGAGGTTTATTAAATAATTTTTGTAAGTTTCTTTTTTACCTCTTTTATCTTTTTAATCATCAGGTTTGGATCCGCGAGCTCACTCATCGTCAAGCTTACTATGAGGAACCCCGCCAGTTCCTTGCCGGAGGACATGAAGGGGACAAAATACATGCTTCTGATCGTGGAAGAGTCCTCTAAATCGAACTTGTTTCTCAGTTCATTGTCAATGAAGGCATTGCTCTTCACGTAGAGTATCTTGTTCTTTGCCAGTATGTTTTTCACGAGCTTCTCTTCATCCGTGAAAAAAAGCCTTTTTATCGTGCCAGGAGTCAGTCCTCGAAAGGTAACCGGCCTGAATTGACGCTCCCCCTCCCTGAGCAGGATCGCGCCTTTTAACAGACCGAGATCGTCGAGAACGTGCTCCAGCTGATCCTTGACGTCGATTTGTCTATCCGTCCTATCATCCTCGCCGATACGCTGTATGAGATGTGCCAGTTCCTCGTCCTGCCTGACCTTCGCCTTTTCTGTGTACAGTTTCTCAGGCCCGGTGGCAAGCCTATCCTTATCTGGCCGCTGTTCAATACCTTCCGCCTTTACCAGGGATTCGAGCTCAGGGAGGGTG
>SMTZ1_10001516_pt1 | contig 23380 bp, 20 predicted proteins | sample DeeMarSWOR136_30_FD_25667 | JGI IMG/M metagenome (IMG submission 25667) | reverse complement strand
TAGAGTTCATTCGATAGAGAAAGCCGACGTAAGCGACTAAGCCCTCTTTCGATTATCTGGAAGGAAGCAATTGTTAAATGTGAAAGACTTATCGATTTCTAACTTTCCCACATAGAAATAAAGTGTAAGTTGAAGTTAATCGTATAGAAGTAATTTTGGAGGAATTATGGCTAAATATATCATAGGTGTGGATACGGGAGGAACATACACGGATGTCTGTGTCATAGACGAAAAGGGCTATGTGACAATTGGAAAGGCACCTACTACTCCTCACAAGTTGGAAGATGGCGTTATGGACGCGCTTGAAAATGCTGCCCAGAATCTCGGGATTAGCAGAAGGGAGTTGCTGAGTGATACGATTTCTTTCTGCCAGGGTACAACGATTGGGACGAATGCTTTAATAAACCGGAGTGGTGTTAAGACAGGAATGATTACCACGAAAGGCTTCGAGGATACGATATATATACAGAGAGCTATTGGGAGGGTAGAAGGATTACATCCCGATGAAGTGCGGCATCAAGCAGTTTTGACGAAGCCAGAACCTTTTATCCCAAAGCGCTTAATAAAGGGGGTAACAGAACGGATTGATTGTTTTGGGAAGGTTATCGTCCCTCTTAATAGAGAAGAGGTAGAGGCAGCAGTTAAAGAATTGTTGAATGAGGGGGTTCAGGCAATAGCTGTTGCCTTCCTATGGTCTGTTGAAAATCCAATGCACGAAGATGGAGCAGCCAAGATTATCTCCGAGGTCGCACCAGGTATTTTTGTCAACATGTCTCACAGGGTGGCACCCCTGATAAGGGAATATGGACGTTTTAATTCTGTGATGATTGACACTTACATTGGGCCAATTATGATAGAATGGTATAGGAATCTCAATGAGCGGCTAAGAGATGAAGGATTTAGTCGTGAGATGTTAACAGCTCAGGTGTGGGGAGGAGTTATGCCCTACCACGCTATGATGCCAATAGGTACTATTAACTCTGGCCCTGTAGGTGGGGTCCTTGCCAGCAAAAGGACGGCAGAGTTATTAGAGAAACCGAATGTTATTACCACTGATGTTGGAGGCACCAGTTTTGATGTCAGTGTTATAGCCGAATATGAGCCTATACGTGGTCGTGAACCTCCGATTATGCGGTATAGAGTTAATATACCAATGGTTCATATAAGTGCAATAGGTGCTGGGGGCGGAACGATTGCTTGGGTAGACGAAAGAACCAATCACTTGAGAGTCGGGCCATCAAGTGCCGGGGCCCTTCCGGGTCCAGTCTGTTATGGAAGGGGAGGGGCTCAGCCAACTGTTACAGATGCTGATCTTGTGCTAGGTATTTTAAATCCCGACTATTATTTGGGTGGAAGAATCAAACTAGATAAAGAAGCCTCTACTAAGGCCATTGAGAAACTGGGTAAAAAGATCGGTCTGAACATGTTTGAAACAGCAAAGGCTATTTTTGATTTACAAAACGCTCACATGGCTGACCTATTGCGGCTGGTAGTAACCAGGAGTGGTTATGACCCCCGTGATTTTGCACTCTTTTGCTACGGTGGTGGTGGACCGGTTCATGGAGCTGTCTATGGACGAGAGTTGGGTTTTAAAGAGATCTACATGTTTGAGAACTCTGCTGTCTGGTCAGCCTTTGGATTATCGAGTGGTGATATTATCCGAATATTCCAACGACACCGATATCTTAGAATGCCGGTGGATGTTAATGTGGTAAACGAGACTTTCGGGGAACTCGAAAAAGATGCGTTGGATGAAATGAGAAAGATCGGATTTGGACAGGAAGAGATTGTCCTGCATCGGGAGATTAGTATGAAATTCGGTCGTCAGGTGAATGTGGAAACTATTCCTGTACAAAGAAAGACTTACACAGAAAAGGACATCGATGAAATTTGTAACTCTTTTATAGAATACTACAAAAGCTTATACGGTGAAGGTACAGCCTTTGTTGAGGCAGGAATGGAGATTATGACCTTTATTGTCCATGCAGTAAAACCAGCTATTTTACCGGCTATGCCCAAGATGAAGCTTGAGGGAGAAGACTCCTCTCGCGCTCTAAAAGGAAAAAGGGATGTCTTTTTACATAAGTTAGAAAAGTTCGCTTCAGTAAATACATATGAATTTGGGAGGCTAAGACCTGGTAATTTAGTCGTCGGTCCAGCGGTCATAGAAGCCCCCACTACCACAATGTTTATTCTTTCCGGTCAATTAGGTAGAGTTAACGAATACAGAAATCTAAAGGTCACAGAAGGAGGTTAAAGATGGGAGAGAAAAAATTTCCCAGCTGGGGAGATGATGCTGAAAGAGACATTGGCGGGGGAAAGATTTCTTCTCTTAATAATATAAAACAATATGAGAAGCTTAACCCAGTTGAATTTGACATTCTATCTCATCGCCTCTATTCAATCATTAACGAGGGACGCCAAGCAGTCATGCGTGTTTCTGGCTCTCCTGTTGTTGCAGAGGGGGGTGAAGCTCTCTTTGCTGTGTATGACGCATATGGTTCAACAGCCAGTTTAGCTTGTGGATTATTACTCCACGTAATAGGTACCGAAGGCTTCATAAGGGAGATTTTGGAACTCCAATGGGATGCTCCAGGTATCTTTGACGGGGATATCTTTATGTATAATGAGCCCTTTATCGGAGGCATCCACGCCTGCGATCAGTGGACAGGGACCCCAATTTTTCATGAAGGAGAACTAATCGGTTGGCTTGGAGCACTTACTCACACTGCGGAAACTGGTGCCATAGAACCTGGTGGAATGCCCCCCAGTTCCCGGTCCTTACTCCATGAGGGTTATAGAGTTCAGGGGATTAAAATTATGGAGAAAGGAAAACTAAACAAGGCAGCTTTAAATAGCGTGCTAAGGTCCACTAGGGACCCTGCATACTATACTTTAGACCTTCGAGCGAGAATAGCCGGGCTCAATGTTGCTAAGCAACGAATAAAGCAGTTAATAGTCCGTTACGGAGTGGATAAGATAAAGGCTGTCATGCAGCAAAATATGGATCATTCAGAAGAATTGGCCAGAGCCAAACTCAGGAGCCTGAGTGACGGGACTTGGCGAGCAGTCAATTATGGTGATTGGGACATCGGACCTGGACCGAAACTTTGGAAGATAATGTTGACGGCTACAAAAGTCCGGGATCAGCTTACCTTAGATTTTACTGGATCTTCAGAAGCAAATAAAGGGCCTGTAAACTGCATGATCTGGGGTACCTGGGGGAGCATTTTCGTTGCCATAGCAAGCCAGTTATTTTGGGAGATACCTGGTAATGCTGGCATGGTAAGACCATTGAAATTGGTCGCACCAGAAGGAAGCCTCACCAATGTTCGATTCCTTACACCCTGTGCCATGTGTCCCCCACTTCCTGGAAGACATATATCAAACGTTGTTACTACTATCATAGCAAAAATGTTATATACGAACAAAGAATATTGGAGAGATATTAATGCTCCTTGGTGTTCAATGAGCTGGATGGGGTCATTTTGGGGAGGCATAACGCAACACGGTTATGTTTCAGCCGGAATGTTTGGTGATGGCTGGGCGAGGGGTACTGGTGCAGGCATCGATGAAGGTCGAGGTGATGGTTGTGACACTGGCGCATTACAGATGACCATTGAGTCTTGTATTCCTGACGTGGAAATGAACGAACTGATGTATCCCTTTTTTTATCTGTGGAGAAGAGAGGAAATGGACACGGCAGCACCGGGTAGATGGCGAGGCGGTGCAAGCGTAAGCCTTGCTGTAGTTCCACATAATACATCTTCAGTGACTATAGCTTTTCGAGGGGGTGGGAAATACGCTGAGGAAGGGCAATCTTTGGATGGAGCCTACCCACCTTCTTTGGGAGGGTCTGGTCCGGCGGCAATTATCAGGTTGAAAAACCTAAAGAAAGAGATGGCCAAAGGGGAAAAACCAGATAGCGTCGAAGATTTTGAGAATTACATTAATGCTAAAGGGGGAAGATTTAGGTACGTAAATCCATTTGAGGCCTCACAAAGAGTGACGGAAAATGACGTAATCCTTTCTTTAAATGCGGGTGGGGGAGGAGTAGGGGATCCCCTTGACAGAGAACCAGAAAGAGTACTGGCTGATGTTCAAAGATGTATTTTCTCCCGGGAGATGGCAAGGGAAGTTTTTGGTGTGATCATAGATTCTAAGCTTCAAGCAGTGGATGAGAAGGCTACAAAACTTCAAAGAGAAAAAATTAAGGCGAGAAGAAGAAAAAGGGGAAAAGTTTGGGATGGAGATAAAAAATGAGAATTCATTACTACTTAGAAGTTGATAAGGAAAATAAAATCAAATGTCTAAAGTGCGGGCATGTGATATGTAACGCCTCTGAAAACTACAAAAAACATGTCCCTCGGTCTGAGGTTTCCCCCAGTAAACTGCCTGGACAGCATCCTAGCAAGGATGATGCAATAGTTTTGTATTATGAATATTATTGCCCTGAGTGTCTTACACTACTTGATGTAGAAATAGCAGAAAAAGGAAGTCCCCCTCTATGGGATATACAGCTGAAGATTTGAATAGATTAAAAAATAAAAACATTCTAATACCAATTAAACCAATGTCAAATGATAGGGTTCGTCATCAGCGAAACAGTATGTGTTGAGAAATGAGAAATAGAACTATGGCTGTGCCTCTTTGATATGAAGATCCAATAGCAAAGAATCAAACACTAATTTAGTATGAATAACTATTTTCATTCTGGAGATTTCGAGACCCTTACGGGGATACCAATAAGATTCAAGAAAAATTTGAATAACTATATATTAAATAGCCATAAGGAGGATTGAAATGGCAGAAAATCATCTTGGGACGACCAGGTTAATTTCTTTGCAGGTGCCTTACGAAACTTTGAAAAGGGATTTGGAGACCTTTAAACAGAAGGCATTAGAATTTGGAGCCTCATTAGCCGAGATTATACCTGCTCATTTGGTGGAGATAGATGAGAGAGTGAGGCTTAAGTGCTTTATACCTTTATGTCCATACTATGACAAAAACCCATATTGTCCACCTCGGGCACCTCAGCCGGAATTTATGCGTGCAGCCTTGGGTCGATACAGCTGGGCGATCTTATTCGCACTTGACGTAATACCGGTAGAGCAATTTGCTGACCGTTCTGTAAACCCGAAACTGCGTGCTCAATGGACGAAGAAAAATATAGAGATCGCTGGCAGAATTGAAACTTTAGCTTTTGCTAGTGGTTATTACCTCGCCCTTGGCCTTTGTCAATTCAGCTGTCTAAGGGCACTGTGTGACCAAGAAAACTGTTTAGTTCTTGAAGGTGATAAATGTCCATTTGTGCTGATGGCTCGCCCGTCCATGGAGGGGGTAGGAATCGATGTTTTTCGTCTGGTAACCAAAATTGGGTGGGACATATATCCGATCTATAGAAGCATAGACCCTAGAGTGGTGCCTCGTGCACTGGCAGTAGGAATCGTTTTTATTTACTAAGCTTTCAGAGAGCGGAAAGAATTCAGGGGGAAAATTGGATGTTATTCAACAAAGGGACACATGAATAAAAGGAGGGGATACAAATGTCATACGATCTTACTGAAGCAGATAGGGAGCTGATAAACAGGATAGAAAAATAAGCGCACGATACTCAATTGAAATATCGTGGTTGTTCTCAAACGGTCTTACTGGCGTTACAGGAGAATCTTGGTATAGCGGTGAGATCCCAGGAAAATTGTCACTAAACCTCAGGAGACCTAAAACACATTCTTTTAAAACCAAAATGGAAGTTCAATGAACGAAGAAGTCATCTTTAGGAAAGAAGGGGCAGTAGCTTACATTATCATCAATAGGGAGAAGGCACTGAATGCGCTGAATAGCAGTGTGATAGCGGAATTGGAACAGATCTTTTCAGAGTTGGAGCATAAAGATGAAGTTCTCATCATCATCATTACTGGATCAGGTTCAAAGGCCTTTGTTGCTGGAGCTGATGTAAAAGAGATAAAAGAAGCAGGCGAGAAGAGAACTGAACTTATACGCAGGGGACAGGAAGTCCTCTTTAAGATCAGAAATTCAAGTAAGGTGGTCATTGCAGCAGTTAATGGGTTTGCCCTGGGCGGAGGATGTGAACTCGCATTGGCGTGCGATATCAGGATTGCCTCGGAGAATGCTAAATTTGGCTTCCCTGAAGTGAAATTGGGACTCATGGCGGGCTATGGAGGCACACAGTTACTTCCAAGATTAATTGGTACGAGTAAAGCCAAATATGTAATGTTGACAGGAGAAATGCTCACCGCCAGTGAGGCCTACCAGTTTGGCCTGGTAGAGAAGGTGTGCAGCAGCGAAAGCCTAATGAGCGAAGTTAACGCTTTGGCAAGAAAAATTGCCTTAAACGGACCTTTCGCTATTAGAGCATACAAAAGGGCTATCCATCGAGGCGTTGAACTTCGTCTAAATGATGCCTTGGGAGTGGAAATGGAGGAATATGATAAGGTGGCTCGTTCAGAGGATGCTGAAGAGGGTATTGCGGCCTTTTTAGAAAAAAGGACGCCGACCTTTAAAGGAAAATGATTGCCCAATTTTGGAAAACGATACGGGGCGCGCACGATTACAAGGTTCGAAGACTTTCCAAAGCTTGAGCATGGCGAGATCCTTGTATATCCTTTTACTGCCATGGATTAGACATCCCTCTTTCCTAAGATAAAAGCTGTGGCCACCGACACAGGCCGTATGTTGACCCATGTCTGCCCCATGGCTCACGGCTTAAGGAATATAGGATTCCAGCCGTGCTGGCGGTAATCTAATCAGGTATCTTGAGAATTCTTAAAAGAACGAAGACCTAGACAGATAATCATGATCATGAGGTATTCTTTCCTTTCCAAAGAGTCATACATGATGAAGGGAGGATAATGGTCTATAAAAAGGAGAAAAAAATGGAATATGAAAAGCTTTTCTACCCCATAAAGATGAGAGGTGTGACATTTCCTAATCGGATACTGCGGACATCCATGGTTTCCGGGCTATCAACTGAAGAGGGGTGGGTGACTGAGGAGTTGAAGAAGAGGTATCAAAGAGAAGCGAAAGGTGGAGTGGGGGCTATTGTAGTTGAGGCTGCTGTCATCCTCTCATCGAAAAGTCCTTACAATCTCCGGATTAGCGACGATCGTTTTCTTCCAGGACTAACAGAGTTAGTAAAGGCCATCCGTGAAGTGAACCAGGACGTAAAGATCGGCATCCAAATCATGCAACATCTGAAACTTTCCCGAACGGGCTGGAGACAAAAGGTTGAGGATTTCAAGACTGAAGAACTGCCCAATATTGTAAATGACCATGTAGCTGCTGCCAAGCGTGCCTTGGACGCAGGATTCCACTTCATTGAAGTTCATATGGCCCATGCCTATGTGCTTGCCTCCTTCCTCTCCCGTTCGAATAAGAGAACAGATGGATATGGAGGTAATCTTGAGAATAGGATGAAGTTACCGGTGGAGGTCTATCAGGCTGTGCGGAATCTTGTAGGAGAAAGCTATCCCCTTGGTGTAAGAATTAATGGAGAAGACTTTATCATTGATGGAAATACCCTGGCCCAAAGCACACGGATAGCTAGGAGGTTTACTGAACTTGGGGCTGATTATATCAGTGTGTCGGCAGGCAGTCGGTTTGAAGATGCAAAGACCCCTGGAGAAGGGAACCCCCTAGATCCCATGTCAGGCTATAGTGGTCATCGTATGAGTCCATGGCATTGGTGGCCAGATGGGACACATGTCTACTTGGCAGAAGGAATCCGCAAGGCGATTCGGGATGCAGGACTTGATACCCCAGTGGTGACGGCCGGAAAGATCAGAGAGCCCAGGCATGCAGAGGAGATATTGGAGCAGGGAAAGGCAGATGTGATCGGATTATGCCGGGCCCTTCTCGCCGACCCCGATTGGCCCCTTAAGGCTAAAGACGGGAGAGAAAAAGAGATCGTGCGATGTGTGGCCTGCAACTGGTGCCTTGAGGCAGATTCGAGATATGAACAGGTAAAATGTGCTCGATATCCGGAGGGCTATTTGCATGCCCCCGAGCCCTTCTTACCCAAGATGGCTAGGCCGGGTGCATTTAAAGACGAATCTTGATGGAAGTAGATTCGATTGTGATCGTAGACAACAACGATAATGGAGTAGTGGTATATGAGCATGATTGAATTTCCAAGACATGGTGAGGAAGATGCACAGAAGTATAGCCAATATAAATGGTGGTTGGGGATGGCGATCGGAGATGTTCTCGACAAAACGGCCGACCTATTTCCGGACAAGGAGGCCGTTGTGGATGACCGAGGTCGGCTGACTTATCGGGAACTCCGGGAGAAGGTGGATCGGCTCGCTGCCGGTTTAATGAAATTAGGGATCGAGAAGGGCGACGCTGTTCTGTTACAACTTCCAAACTGGAGCGAGTTTGTCTTCTCTTATTTTGCCCTTCAACGAATAGGATCCTTTCCCGTCCTCTTGATCTGGGGATATAAACAGCTAGAGGTGAGCCATTTTGCCCATCTCACCGAGGCAAAGGCTTGGATCGTACCAAAGATTTATCGGAAGATTGATTATGCCTCCTTCATTGAGGAAGTGAAGAAGAAAAATCTTGGCCTCAAGTATGTTATTTCAGTCAGGGGAGCGGGAAAGGGAGGAGCCTATACAACAAGACTGGAAGATCTCATGGAGCAGAAGCCGAGCGCGGAGGACCAGAACAGGTTGTCTAGCCGAAGGCCTGAACCGACCAATATTACGCATATCATCCCATCAGGAGGAACGACCGGTTTACCGAAAGGGATTCCAAGGACGCACAACGATTATCTTTGCAATGTGGAATATCTGCACAGAGCATGGGAGATGAATACGCAAGACGTTTGTCTCCTCATCGTACCCGTTGGTCATAATCTCGCATTGCTCAATGTTGTGGGCGCCATTTTTTTTTGCTACAAATTAGTTTTATTAGATTCAACCAGGCCGCAAGATATTTGCAGCACTATCCAGTCCGAGAAGGTGACCTATATGCCGACCGTTCCCAGCCTGGTAAAGAAGGTGATCGAACTTGACCAGCTCAAGGACTACGATTTAACCTCTCTGAGAAAAATATCGGCTGGAGGAGAACCCAGCCCTCCTGAGCTGATCCTAGAGGTGTATAGAAAACTTAGATGCACTTACATCAATGAATTTGGGATGAGTGAAGGGTTGCTTTGCCGGACGAAACTCACCGATGATGTTGAGACGATCTGCAATACGGTTGGCAAACCCTGTTGTCCCTATGAACAGGTAAAGATTCTTGATGAGGGAGGTAGGGAGTTGCCCCCCGATCAGGATGGCGAATTGGTCACCAAGGGTCCGGGCATATTTGCCGGGTACCTTAAAAATCCAGCAGAAAACAGAAAAAGCTTTACTCGAGATGGTTTCTTTAGAACAGGTGACCAAGCACGAATAGATAGCTCAGGGTATTTGAAGATAACAGGAAGGATTAAAGATATTATTATCAGAGGTGGAGAGAACATCAGTCCGGCTCAGGTTGAAGAACTTTTATGTTCCTATCCAGGAGTTGCCGATGCGGCAGTGATCGGGATGCCGGATAAAGAGTTAGGCGAAAAGGTCTGTGCTTATGTCAAGCCTGCTGCTGGAGCGGAAATTGACCCTGAGGCGATCAAAGCCTTTATGGAAAACAAGGGATCCTCAAAACTTTTGATCCCAGAAAGGTTTGAGTTTATGGAGGACCTCCCCTTGACGCAAGCGGGAAAGCATGACAAGAAGGCCTTGCGGGAGGATATCAAGCGGAAGATAGGGCTCCTCCAATAAGGAAAAGTCCATCAAAGAGAAAGAAGATTCTGTGGAAAAGAAAGAGATGAAAAAACGAGGCGTGCCGAACTCATGGCCAAAGATGTAAAAGTGATACTGACCGATTGTACTCTCTGTTACCACAGTTGTGGGACTAAAGTGACCGTGGAGGATGGAAGGGCTGTTAAGGTCCGGGGCCTCGAATCTCATCCTTTAAACAAGGGTAAACTTTGCCCTAAAGGAGAAGTAGCTCTCGATAATATCTATCATGCTAACCGAGTGAAATATCCGATGAAAAGGGTGAATGGAGAATGGGAAAGAATCACGTGGGACCAGGCCCTTCATGAGATCGCGAACAGATTTCAAAGTCTAAAGAGAGATTTTGGCCCAGAGGTTCTCGGTGTCTTTAGTGGATCCATCGGTGTAGAGAATCTGGAGATGGTGGGCCTTACTCAGAGATTCAAAGCGGTTTTTGGATCGCCGAACTTTTTCTCTGTGGAAAGCATCTGCTATCGGATGAGGATTCGAACAAGACAGATCACCTTCGGTAGATATCCAACAGAGGAACTCGATTCACGCCTCTACATCCTTTGGGGCCATAACCCAGAGGAATCTGACTTTCCTTTGCAACTGGCTATCGAAGAGAATTTGAAAAAAGGGGCAAAAATAGTCGTCATTGATCCGAAAAGGATCCCTTTGGCAGATGGTGCTGAGATGTATCTCGGGATCAGACCTGGCACAGATGGGGCGATGGCCCTTGCGATGATAAACGTAATTCTCAACGAAAAGCTTTACGATGCCGATTTTGTAGAGAATTACACAGTTGGGTTTGATAAACTCGTTCCCCATATTCAGAAGTATACTCCAGAATGGGCAGAGAAGATCACCTGGATTCCTGCAGACGACATCCGAAAGGTTGCGCGACTTTTTGCAAAAACAAAGGGAGCAGGGATTTATCAGGGAACCAATACTCAGGATCAAACAGCCAATGGCACTCAGAATAGTCGGGCTTTTGCAATTTTACAGATCATCACGGGGAATATCAATAACCCAGGTGGCTGGGTGATCAGTCCTCGTTTGAAATTGGCAAATGCGGGATTGGAGGTGGAGGGATTGCCCTTAGGTGCTGACCAATACCCCCTATTCTTTGAAGTATGGGGAAGAAAAAGTCCTTACGGCGTTGTGACGTGTGTGCCTGAAAGCGTTCCCGAAAAAATCAAGGCTTTCTTTGTGATTGGGGGAAACCCTATCATCTCGATGCCGGACTCTAATGCCTTTAAAGAGGCTTTTCAGAAGATGGAGTTGATTGTCGTCCACGATCTTTTTTTAACAGAAACAGGGGAGCTTGCCCATTATGTCCTTCCTGCTTGTTCTCATCTTGAAAAATGGGGATTGGCCTATACATACAATGTCTGCCACTGCTTGCCTTATCTCATGTTAAGGAAGAAAGCCATCGAACCCTATTATGAGAGTTGGTCAGAGTGGAAATTATTTACAGAACTTTCAAAGAAGATGGGAATGGGAGACCAATTTCCCTGGAGATCAGAGGAGGAGCTTGTGTCCTTTGAGTTAGAGCCAACAGGTTTGACCTTTAAAGAACTCTTAGAAGGAAAACCAGAAGGGTCCTATTACCAACAAAAGGAATATGGGATGGAAGGGGTGAAATTTTCAACACCAACACGAAGGATCGAAATATACAGTCAGGCATTAAAAGATGTTGGATTCGATCCCCTGCCTACATATCTTGAACCTCAGAGAAGTCCCCTGAGCACACCCGAATTATTGGAAAAGTATCCTCTGATTCTTTCAACCGGAAATAGAAATCTCTATTATACTCACGGGCAATTCAGAAGGATAGAATCTCTTAAAGAGAAGAATCCCGAACCCAGTGCTGAAATCGGGCAAAAAACCGCTTCGAAATTTGGAATCAAAGAATCCGATGAAATCATCATTGAAACAAACAGAGGAACTTGTAAGATGAGAGCCCATGTGGATGAGCGAGTAGCAGAAGGGATAGTTCTTATTCCCCATGGATGGCCTGGGGAGGCTAATGCAAATCTATTAACAGACACTCATTGTCGAGAGCCCATTATGGGTTACCCAGAAATGAAATCGCTTTTGTGTGCCATTCGGAAAGCTTAACCTATAGAATGATAGAGGAGGGAGGTTATGGAAATCAAGAAACTCGGAATCATCGGATTTGGTCAAATGGGCTCAGGCATTGGGCAAGTATTCGCCCAATCAGGATATGAGGTCATCGCGGTCGACTCGAGTGAGCAGATGATTGGAAAGGGATTGAAAGGGATTGACAAACGACTTGTGGGCCGAGTTGAAAAGGGTAAGTTGTCGCCCTCTGAAAAAGAGACTATCATGGCGAGGATCAAAACCAGTGCGAAATTGGAGGACTTGAAGGATTGCGACCTCATCGAAGAAGCGGTTCCAGAGGATCTAGACTTGAAGAAGAAGGTCTTTGCTCAGTTAGACAAAATCTGTAAGAAAGAAACGATCTTTGGGTCAAACACCTCTGGTCTCTCAGTAACTGATATGGCGGCTGCAACGGATAGAGGAGATCGGGTATTAGGCATCCACTTCCACAATCCAGCCCCGGTCATGCAACTCTTGGAACTTGTCCGAACCATTATGACGAGCGAAGAGACAATCGACACCGTAAAGAACTGGGGTGTAACTTTAGGGAAAACGGTGGTCGTCGCTCCCGATGTGGGAGGGTTTATCGTTACGCGGCTCTTTACGCCCTTCTTATTGGGAGCGGTACGAATGCTTGAGGCAGGCATTGCAACGAGAGACGAAATCGATACGTCAATGAAACTGGCTGTCAATCATCCGATGGGACCCCTTGAGGTCATTGACTTCATCGGCCTCGATACCGAATTGTCGATCGCTGAAACGTTATATGAGGAGACAAAAGACTCGAAATACGCACCACCCCTTCTACTTAAAAAGATGGTGACGGCAGGATGGCTTGGAAGAAAGGCTGGTAAAGGTTTTTATGAGTACAAATGAGAGTGGGAGATTAAATTCTTGAGATAACGAAATGTCTATCATTTCAGACAAAATGGATTTGACAGGTAAGGTTGCGATTGTGACAGGATCGGGGCGTGGTTTGGGAAAGGCGATGGCCATTGCCCTGGCAGATGCAGGTGCAGACCTCGTCGTCACAGCAAGGACAGAATCGGAAATTTTAGAGACCGCTCAAGAGATTGAGAAGAAAGGAAGAGGTGTATTGGCAGTTCGCGCAGATATCACTGACGCAGTGCAAGTGGATCACATCGTCCGGCAAACCATCGAACGGTTCGGTAAGGTCGACATCCTGGTGAATAATGCTGGTGTGGCCATCGTGAAACCCTTTCGAGAAATGTCCTTGGAGGAATGGCGAAAGACCATCGATACCAATCTCACGAGTCTCTTCCTTTGCTGTCAAGCAGTAGGATCCCACATGATTCGCCAGCGACGAGGGAAGATTATCAATATTACCTCCATCGATGGAGCGGCAGGAAAAGCGACATTAGTGGCCTATTGCTCTTCAAAGGGAGGAGTTATTCAGCTTACCAAAGCATTGGCTGTAGAATGGGCGAAGTACAATATTCAGGTAAACGCTATCGGCCCTGGCGCTTTTTATACCAAACCCATGGCAGTAGTTCTTGATGACGAGAAATGGGGTCCGATTCGGAGAAAGAAGATCCCCATGGGTAGGGAGGGAAGGCCCGAGGAACTTGGACCCTTGGTCGTTTATATCGCTTCTTCTGCGTCAGACTTCATGACAGGCGAGACGATCTTCATCGATGGCGGAGAACTGGCCAAACTCTGAAAATTACCCATGACTCACGTCTTAGATTTTCACAATCACATCTTCCCTGAAAAAGTTGCCGACCAGGTTATTAGTTCCCTTCAGAAAGAGATAGGTTTTACTCCTTATGGAACAGGGACGATTTCAGGCCTCCGAGAGGAGATGAGGGCCTCAGGCGTAAAAGCATGCGTGACTTTGGCCGTTGCTGTCTCTCCTCGTCTTGTGGAATCGACCAACACCTGGATTTTTAGTCGGAAAGAAGATAGCTTCATTCCTATTGGATCCATCCACCCACTCTTTGAAGAATATAAGTCTGAGGTGAAACGCCTTAAGGAGGCAGGAATCAAGGGAATCAAATTCAATTCTCTCTTCCAAAAGATTCACCCAGATGACCCGAGAGCTTTCCCACTCTATGAGGAAATCATTAACCATGGAATGTTCTTCATCTTCCACTCAGGACCGGGCCTGATGGCGAAGCCGGGAGAAGAAGTGATGGCTACCCCGGAAAGGATCGCAAGGCTTTTACATATTTTTCCAAAGATATCGATGGTCGTAGCCCATTTTGGAGGGTTTCATATGACCGATGAAGCCAGAAAACACCTCTTGGGCAAGGAGGTCTATATCGATACTTCTTATCCTCCAGGCCTCTGCCTTCAATCACAGGATTGGGTGATTGACCGCATCCAAAGACATGATTCCGACCGGATTCTCTTTGGAACGGATACCCCTTTTGCCCGACAGAAAGAAGATGTCCAGTATCTTCTCAACCTTCCTATCTCCATGGACCTGAAAGAAAAAATTCTTTGGAAGAATGGTAGGAAGTTACTAGGTTTACCGGAGGATTAGAAGCAATGGATTTCAACCTTTCTGGAGATTCCAGGATCTTAAAAGAGCGCTGCAAAAGGTTCTGTCAGACAAAACTTAGAGAGGTCGCCGAACAATTTGGAGAGACTTCAGATGTACCCGCTGCCATGGTCAAAGCCATGGCGGATGAAGGAATCTTTCGGTATCTCATTCCCGAGGAATTCGGGGGCTATGGAATCAAAGCTCTTCACCTCTGCTTGATCCGAGAGGAACTCGCCCAAGCCTATTCCCCTGCAGATGTCACTTTTGCCATGCAAGGATTAGGAAGCTATCCCATTACGATTGCAGGTTCTGAAGCGCAGAAGCAAAAATATTTGACGCAAGTCGGCGGGGGAGCTCTATTAACGACCTTTGCTCTTACAGAACCTGAGGCTGGATCGGATGTCTCTTCGCTTTCCACGTGGGCGGATTTCGTAGATGGGGAATATAAATTAAAAGGCAAAAAGGGATATATATCCAATGGGTATGCGGCTAACATCGCTATTGTCTTTGTCCGAACAAAAAAGGAGAATCAGATCACTGCTTTTATCCTTGAAAAGGGCATGCCTGGGTTTATAGTGGGAAAAAGAATCGGACTCGTTGCTCCCCATGATATTGTTGAATATCATTTTGAGGATTGTCGGGTTTCAAAAGAAAACCTTCTCGGCAAGGAAGGGGAGGGTTTCGAGATTGCTATGAAAACACTGCATGTCTTCAGAATGTCCGTTGGGGCAGCAGGGGTCGGAATGGCTCAGTCCGCCTTCGATGCAGCGCTCGATTACTCAAAAAAGAGGGTACAGTTCGGTAGACCCATTTCTAAGTTCCAAGGGACCGGTTTTAAACTTGCTGAAATGGCTACAGATATTGAAGCAGCGCGACTTTTGGTATATCGAGCTGCCGTGTTAAAGGATCAAGGATCTAAGGATATTTCAATGGAGGCCTCCATGGCCAAGTTTTTTGCTACCGAGATGGCCCAAAGAGTGATCGATAAGGCAGTTCAAATCTTCGGAGCTCTAGGGGTTACAAAGGGAAATCCCGCTGAGCGACTCTATCGAGAAGTCCGTGCCATACGGATCTACGAGGGTACAAGCGAAATACAGAAATTGATCATAGTTAATTCACTTCTTCGCAAATGAATTATTTAACTTAGGTCTTCCCCTTTTTATAAAAATCTTGCATTAAAAATAGCAAGATCCCAAGATTTTACAAATAATTTTTGTATATTATCTCCATATAAGTCTGAACTTAAAGACCAATGTGAATACGACTATTTTTTAATTTGTGAAAGTCAGCATTTGACTATACAGACATTGTCAAGTGTGATGATGACTTCTTCTTTGTTTATTCCATTCAAGTGTTTTTTATCTTTTGAGGCCCGTAGGTTTTTGGTCTGTAAAGAGATATTTCCCCCTTCGAAAAATTCTTTTATTCATTTTTCGGCACGATAAACAAGAGGGGAGGAACGTCCCTTTTGACCCGTCCGCGAGTCATTTGAAAAGGCTCTTCTACGAAGAGCTTGGCCTGATTGTATCCCCTCTATTTTTGGAATCTCCTTAGAAGTTATGCGGACGGTGATGAATGATGAGAAAAAGGTCAAAAGCTTTCCTACAGAGATCTTAGAATTGAGACGTCTCAGGGGGGAAGATTATTAGATCACTTTCCCGGAGCTGACAAGGGATGTCTGGTGAATGTTCGAGAAATACTCTGAAATAAAAGATCCCTTGAAAGCAAAAAAGGAAGAGCAGAATCAAAAGGCTTTGGACATCTATCCAGATGCAAGAGAACTTATCCAAAAGAGTAAGGACCCCATGGTCGAAGCCTTAAAGCTTGCCATATGGGGTAATTCCATAGACTCGATGGTGAATATAGAAGGGTTTTCAGATGAAAGGATCGCTAAATTACTCCATGAATCCTGGATCGAGTTGTTTCCTCTTAGTCCACAAAAGATTTTGAATACCTGTGGAATTGGATTGTTTTTTCCTCTAAAGAAACCATCTCAACCGTTTTGCCTAAAAAATAGGCAGGATTAATCCCTTAAATAAATTCACAAATTTAAAAAATTTATTGAGTTCCCGTGGACTAGCATTTCTAATAGGACCTTAATATATGGTGACTACTGCAATATTACTGCGGCCATGGAGATCAAAGGCTCTTCATTTACCTAATCTACTAGAAGCATTGGTAACGATGCCAGAATTCCAACACTGGACACTGCTGTTAAATCTGACATTGTCGAGTAATTCAGGTCTTATCCAGTCGGGGAGGAAATCGATGTCAAGCTTGAAAGAGTTCTTCAAAGTTGAATCCATACTCCCTTGCTCTGCAAGATGATATTACGAGGAAATCGCCAAAAAATTTCTTAGGTGAATATCCAAAACTGACTAAGATATTTGTGGTAATGATGTGTCAATAACAGAAAGAATCCTAGGGGTGAGATGGCATGTCTTTTAGGGATCGAGATGACAATTAATGAAAATAAAGAAGACAATTCTTTGTTTTGCTTTCCAGATAAGGGTTGTGATATGAGTATACTCTAACCAAAGTGTAACCGTCTTAACCTAAGATAATCCAAATTAACCCAAGCTATTCCAACATGGGTCGTGTAAGTGCTTGATTTATAAGGACTCAAAAATGATGGGAAATCGCCTGATACTCCGGTAGCGACTTAAAATCCCTCGGTGGTCCCCCACCGTGCCGGTTCAACTCCGGCCCTAGGCACCACAAATATTAAAGGGTTACACGATTTCTCGGTAACCCTTTTTCATTAGCTAAACAGGGCATCTATGCGCATTTCATGTCACATTCAACTTGACTGAGTACAAGATAAAGACCTGATTAACGAGTACACAAAGAATGAGGGTTATGCCATATCAAATGTTGAAGATTACGAATAGAAATGTGCACAGAACAAGGCAGAGTCATCACAACCCTGCCTTTTCCCTTCTCCAATTGTATCTGGATTTACCTCTTAAACAATTTCTTCCTCCCATGCCTTGTCAATCCAATCAACTCAGAGCCAACAAGGAGCATGGTGGCGGGGTCCGGAAAAGCGTTGATCCGTCCTGTTACTTCATGCACCCTCCAACTCTTTCCCTTCTTTTTCAATTCTGCCATGGATCGTCTATTTACCCCGGCACTCATTTCAGACAGCGTAAATATCCTGGTTGTCATCAATTTTAAGTTCTATTGGAGTTAAAGCATCCATCTTCTTAAACATTGAGCTAAATTTATAAACAGTACCATCGTCATTAAATATAGAAAGATGGCATTCACACAAAAGTTTATTAATATTGGCATCCCATTCGATGCTTCCTCCTTCATGGGGGCAAACCTTAGAGTATGCGACCAGTTTGTTGTGTTTGGTCTTTAGCAATATACCCCCCGTTCCCTTATAATGAAAATTGATGCTTTCGCCAGCCTTTAAATCCTTGACATTTGCGATCTTTTCCATCCTGTACCTCCTTCTTAATTCTTAAGAAAATCCTTCTCATCATTTGATTGTTCCTATTGAGGATATGTTGTCCTCTCCCCTATCGGAAAATTTCAAAGCAAATATATCGCCTAAAAAAGGCGACGGAAGGGTTGTCTTTATCGGGATAAAGATAAGAGGATCTCCAAGGAGTATAAGATCCATTAGAGGTTTCGTTTTGGCATTTTTCGAAAATCCCATTTCATAAACCATTCCAAGAGGTTGAAGTAGCATGAGGAGTTGGATTTGCCAGCTTATGCACTAATAAAAGACTCTACTAATTCTGAATGGAAACGTCAACAAGAATCATCAATTTTAACCTAAAAGGTTGGATTTTTAAGAAGAAGTTAAAAACAAGAGGGAGAACTTGTCGGAAAGGAAGGGTGTTGATAGTATCTACTTTTCTTCACTTCGATATAGAGCATGTGGTCGAAGATTACGTTTGAAATAGTGCATAACAGCCGAGCTCAACGACCGGGCTGATGCGCTGCTGATCTTCAACCTTTCGAACTCAGTACGAAAATTCAATAGAGCTGTTTGCCCCGTCAGGCTGCAGCGAGTGGTTAGTCGCCTCCAGTCTTTTACTTTCCTTTTGTTTTAAAAATCCTGATCTACTTATTTGCATCGTGGTCGTCACAATCACCAACAACGACTGTATAACCTGGAGGTGGTTCTTCATTCATTTTACCTAAAATCCATTTTTCAGGATTACCACGTCCATCTCCATCAGCATCTCGGTAAAAATAGACTTGATAATCTCCACTTGGTCGCAAAAAGTTTAGGTGAACTGGAGCAATTTTTAAATGAATAAGGAAGTACAAAGTCATGATTACAGCAATAAATACCAAACCGGTAATCACCCAGCGGGGAAAAGACGATTGTGGCTCTATTGGCCCCGGGCCACCATACGATATTGTCTTTTTGTGTAGGTTTCCTGATGACATGCCTTCATCTGCAAGCAAGACTTCATCATGATTCATCTTGCTCGTCCTTAGAGCCTTTATCGCCTTTTCATATTGTTCTCGAATATCAGGAGGCATCTCCTCAATGCTGTCGTACTCTTTTCCGTTGACGACAATCTTGGTTTCGGTTTTCCGCCGTGTGTTTGGTTCGCTATTGGTCATCGTTTTTTCAATTGCCTGCCGGATGTCATCTGGCATTTCCTCGAGTGATTGATACTTCTTGTGATTGACAATAAACTTCCTTTTTATCTTTATTTGAATCGCCATCCCTTATATCTCCTTAATATGCCCGAATTGAATCTTAGGGGTCAGATATTTTTAATACCCCGTCAAAGATTACCCTAACGTCAGCGATGTGCGGTTTCGAAGGCGAGGCGACGAGAGAGCGTAGTTTTTGAAATCCGTACCATTGCTTTGTTAGATCAATTCAAAATCTTTTGATTCACCTTGCCAAGGTTTATATTCTTTTTGAGCCCATTCCCCAATCGTCCTGCCAAGCCATTCACTTTTGTCAATCGGTTGGCAATGTAGGATTTTATATTTCTTGTCAGCTTCAATGACTATTCCCCACGAATCGAAACTTTCTTCCCCGCTTTCACCGCCATCTTTAACTTGTCTAACTTTGATAATGTTGCTTTTAAATACCTCTCGTTTCCTTTTATAGTTCAGACAATTGCGAGAGACTGTTAATTTTCCATCACCAAATTCAAAGCTCATTATTGATCCAAAATGCCAAATAACACCTCCTATAGCAAAAAACTCAGCAGCCCAAAACGGTATCAAAATAAGCAATAATACAACGTCTATCCCTTCTGGTGCCATGAAAGCACGAATTGTGAAAATAACACATGCAAATGTCCAGATTGTGAGCCAAATTGCAAAAAATATCTTTAAATCGGTCATTCCCGTTGTTCGATACTTTATCAAAGGATATCCATTAACAGTGTATTCCAAATTAAAACCTTTTGGAGGTGTTGAAATATTATATGTCATTGTATTCCAGCACTGATCTTTTGCATTAAATCAGGGGGGGCTGTAAGCCATCCGCTGGAGCGATTCGTCACGCTATTAATTCCCCTTCAAACAAGCAACTAAGTCTTCCCCTCCTGATTATGATTGCTCTGGATCAAATAGTTCGATTCTTTGACAGTTCAGTTCCGCTGATAGGGCAGCAAAAAGCGTGCCATTACGGTTAACCTCATAATTCTAAGAAATCATTTATAAATTATCACGACAGACCAAATAGAAGATGCCGCTTTTGTGCAGTTTTTTATCAGTTTATGACGTTCTTGGAAGGGTTGTATTGGTGGAAAACCTTGTGCTTATTCGAGGTAACAAGAAGAAAAAGCCAAACATATCTGAATGCCTAAATGGGATTTTTTTCGCAGAATTGCTAACCGTCTGTGCACGTGAAGAAACGAGTGGCGGGGTCGCAAACGGTCCTGCCTTTCTTATCGTCCAAAGCTACCGATTACAATTGTAATCCTTTATAAGAAGCCAAATCACAATTCCGAAGACTACAGGATGACCTTACCAAAAGGCTTGGTTGTGAACTTAAGAAGGAGTCTTCAAGAAAGAGGATTGCGAACTTCTACAAAGGTTGTAGATGGGCTTTCTATATGATCTGACGATTTGCGATTGAAAGAGAGAGTAATAGGCGCCGGCAAAGTCGTTTCCCGGAATCTGCCCATCTGTTTATTGTTTTTTCAAACATATCTGGGGCGTTTTAAAGTTTTTTCATAATATTTCTCTATACCTTCATTTTTTATTATCTCGTTGATCCGCACCCAAGCTTTATACAGGTTTTCGTCAAAGTTGGTTCTGTTACAAGGGAACTCGTCACACTGGTAGCAGAAATCAACCTGTTTTTTCTGGTGACAGGGGCGCACCCCACAGTTTTTAAAAATCTTACACTGCTCCTTACGGCATGCCTTGCAGTTTTCCGAAGCAAAGTAATCCAGCATTTCCTTGAAATCAGGATATTTTTTAAAAACCGGTTCACCCAGTAGGGTTTCATATCGTTTGGCATAGATCTCGAAATTCCCGAGTTTTTCTTTGAGTTTCAGACTGTACTGGCGGATATCCCCGTCTGCATGGGCAAAGCATTTTTCACAGCTTAGTCCGCAGGGGGCCAATGACGCCTTAATTTGTTCATAATCCATAGATTGGCTCCTTTCGTTAAAAAAATAAAACACCTAACGAAAAACTAACCGACACAGGGTTATCGTTGTGAAATATGGCTTGTAATATACACCTTTTTCTAAGATTAGGGAATAGAATGTTTCAGAGGAAGGAATTTCCAACGTAAAAATTATGTCATTATAAATATATTTCAGGTTATTCTTACGCGATGGCCTTCTCACCATTTTTCATGGGAGGGAGAGACGATAAAGCGGAAGGATCGCCCCCCTAAATTAAAAGCCAAGAAGTCTCTTGGCATTGTCTTCATAGATCTTTTTTCTGTCCGATTCGGGTATGTCCATGGCCTCAATAGATTTTATCGTATCTTTGAGCGTACCGGCTCCATATTCGATTTCAAAAGGGAAATCGGCTCCAAAAAGAATGTGATCGGGACCAAAAAAGCGGTAAGCCGTCATTAGGGCCGGCGTAGTCCCCTGAAGGGCAGTGTCAGCATAAAACATTCTGTAATAATCGAGAAGAGGTCTTTTCAGTCCCTTCCCAAAAGATTTGCCGCAGAATCTTGCCAGGCCATCGATACAATGAATTCTTCCCTCAAAGTAAGGGACCATGGCACCGCAGTGATGGGTGATGAATTTCAAATTAGGATATTTGTCAAAAATACCGCTGTAAACCAGACGTGTCATGGCGATAGTGGTTTCATAAGGCCAACCCCAGAGACACCATATCCAGTATTTTGACTCAGATTCACTGGCATAGTCTGGTGTTTGTTCCCGCCGAGGGTGTAGCCAGATAGGGAGATCAAAGAGGGACATCCTTTCATAAATAGGTATAAACTCGGGAAGATCGAGGGGTTTCCCATTCACTGGAGTATGGAGGATTATCCCTTTCATTCCTAGCTCCTCGATAGCCCGGTGCATCTCCTTCAGGGCGGCATCTATATTGTTCATTGGAAGAGTAGCCACTGCAGCAAGGAAGCGGCCCGGATGCTTGGTGACCACTTCGGCCATCTCATCATTGGCCAACTTGGCTAACTCAGCTGCCTTTTCGGGCCTAGCTATGGCCTCAGGCACTGGGCCAACGGTTGTTATCACTTGTAACATCTCTGGATAATCATCCATGAGTCTGAACCGATGATCTAAGTCAGTGAGGGTAGGTACCTCTAACATGAGAAACTTTCTACCCGTTTGTTTGTAGATAGCCTCTTTGTATTTCTTAGGCATCAAGTGGGCAAATATGTCTATCTTCATCTTTTGAATATTGAAGCAAAAACGCTAGCGAGGGAAAAATGTTTCCACTATCAAGATTTAACTCGCTGCATTTATCCCGGCTTACAGGGCAACATTTTGAACCATTTCGCGAGTTTTTCTCCAATCTTAATACAAGATGGTTCATAAATCTTCTCTTTTGTGTAGTAGTCTATGCTTCCGAGAGAGAGTTGTCAATCTTTGAGTTCAGGATGGAGTCCTCGGGAAAAGAGATTGCGGGTTTCACCTGCTTATCTGCAGTTGAGACATGTATTAAGAATCGAAGATTTCCGGTGAAATCCTCAGCCCGGGTAAATATATGAAAATCAAATCCAAACATTTTGGATATTCTGAAAATAGCACATTTATAGAATAATGAACCCTGCGAAATCCTAATTCCCAATCTATTTGGAAGGCACTTCTGTTTGCCTCTGTTGTCGCTTCCTTAAAAGGGATTGGCACAGGTTCACACATTGTAAGAATCAATGTTGCCAGCCTCGCCGTCGATGGTGGCGAAAGTAATTTGGAAAATAGAAACCAAGCGAGATTATTATTTTCGTCAGCTCTCTCATGCATTATGCCAAGAGTTAGTAACATTTTAGATCGGCCTACCCATGGATGACCCTTTGCTCGGAGCTTTTCTACTTGTCTTGACATTCGGCAGTGCCCGGAAGTATGATGCACCAGAAAGCTCAACTATCCAACTTCATGAAGCATCCGGAACCAGTACGAGTCGCCTTGCAGAAGTACTTGAACATGGTCGCCGAGTGTTGCCCCGGATTACCTTGGAATGCTGGAGAAGAAAAAAGGGAGAAAAAAGCCCTTCCATACTCCCCCTTGAAGAGGAGCTAAGGGAAATTTAGAGAAGAAGCGGAGATCTTAGTCTATAAAAGAAGGGCAAATCATAATGCCAACTGAACTGGATATCTTTCTCCAACCCCGGAGCGTAGCCGTAGTGGGAGCTACAGAGAGGCCTTTATCGTGGGGGTCGTTCATTATGGAAGGCTTGCTTGCCTTTCATTACCCGGGAAAGATCTATCCCGTGAATCACCAATCCTCTACGGTTTATGGGATCCACGCATATCCGGACATTAAGTCGATCCCCGATTCCGTTGAACTGGCTGTACTCACAGTTCCGGAGGGTTCGGTGGAAC
>SMTZ1_10019608_pt1 | contig 23384 bp, 22 predicted proteins | sample DeeMarSWOR136_30_FD_25667 | JGI IMG/M metagenome (IMG submission 25667) | reverse complement strand
TGAGCTGGGAGGAGAAACAAGAGTATTTGGCAAAGTTGTCGACCGAGCTTAAGTCTGAAGGCAGCAACGTCTCAGTAGAAGAAATGGATACCGAGATTTTGTTCGATAGGTTATTGATAGAGAAATACACTTATGAGCTTGTGAAGGACATCGAAGTCAAAGAGGAGGAAATAAGGGAGTATTATAATCTTCATAAAAGGGAATTTTTACGGCCCCAGAGGGTTGAGGCTAGCCAGATACTGTTGGAAACCGAGGATCAGGCCATCGAAGTCTTGGAAAGAGTGAAGAATGCTTCTGAGGAAGATTTCAGAAAGATTGCCGAGGCAGAATCCATCGGTCTGGAAGCTGTTAAAGGAGGGAAGATGGGTGTGTTTGAAATGGGCCAGCTTCCCTTTGAAATGGAACAAGTGCTATTTTCCCTAGAAGAAGGAGAGTTAAGCCCAGTTGTCGAGTCTTCTTACGGTTATCACATTTTCAGAGTGGATAGAAGATTTGAGCCGGAGTTGATGTCTGAAGAAAAAGCTTTGCCAGGCATAAAAGTAAAAATCTTGGATTTGAAAATCAACTACAGAATTTCTACACACATGGAGTATTTGAAAAATAATATAGAATGGAATTTCTATCCCATGAATCTATCTTTCCCTTATCAAAGGGATAATACATGAAGAAAAGAAGTGCCATCCTAGCCTTTCTCTTGGTGTTTTCTGGGGCAGTGTTTCTCATCGGCCAAGATGTCATCGAAGAAATTGTAGCCGTCATAAACGATGACATTATTACCCTCTCTCAATTTAGAGCAGAGCATGAAGATTTTTACCGGGCTCTTAGCGCTCAATTTAAAGGGGAAGAGTTTGAAAAGCGGTATGCTGCCATGAAAGAAAATCTTTTAGAAAAAATGATAACAGATCTTCTGCTTTTACAGGAAGCCGGGAAAATGGAGGGGATTAACCCAGATGAACAACTGAGATTATGGCTGGAAAACATAAAAAAAGAGAATAACTTGAATTCGGATGCGGACCTAATCCGGGCTCTCCAACAGCAAGGCATTGATTTTGAAGAATGGAAGAAAAAGATGAGGGAGAATATAATGAGGGAAGCTGTTATTTATTCAGAAGTCCGTGGAAGTATTGTCGTCGACGACTCAGAAATCGTTAATTATTATAAACTTCATCCAGAGGAGTTCACAGAGGTTCCAGAATATAAACTTAGAGCTATCTATCTTTCAGCTGAAGGAGAAAACGAGGAAGAAGTCGAGGCTAAAAAGCGAGAAATCAACGAGAAAATCTCATCTGGAGAGGACATGAGCTCTCTAGCCGGCAAGTACTCTGAGGGGCCAGAGAAGGAAAATCAAGGAGAGTTGGGAAGCTTTAAAAAAGGTGAATTAGAAAAGGACCTGGAACAAGCTGTGGAGAACCTGAAAGCGGGGGAGATGACTCCCTGGCTGAAGGTTCGAGCGGGCTGGTTCCTGCTGAAATTAGAAGAGAGAAAAGAGAGTCGCCTTAAATCCTTCGAGGAAGCCCGGAGAGAAATAGAAGAGAAGTTTTTTAATGAGAAAAGCCAAAAAAAACTAGAAGAATTTTTAAAAGACCTCAAAGAGAAGAGCCATATAAAGATTCTTATACCCAATCCTCTCGATTATATTTAGCACTCCTGTAGGGGCTTGATTTATCAAGCCCGCACTTTTAAAAAAGGGGACATAATGTCATTGCGAACGGAGTGAAGCAATCTCATAAAAAGAGAGGCATTTTCCCCTAAGAGATTGCCGCGCTTCGCTCGCAATGACACTCTTACCTTCAATATCACTACAGAAAGTGTTACCTAATTACTGAGCATATAGGACAGGCTGCTTTTTTAAACAGGGGTCAGGTCTTGCTTTTTGCTTTTTCTTGAGAGGTCATCCCCCTTGATTCCTTTGTTCTCTTGGGCGAATTTTGACTTCTCACATTTTCACTTTGACACTGCCTTTCGGTGCTCTCCTGTTTATGTCTGACAATAATATGTCAAAATTCAAGACTTAGATCCTTCCTTATTAGTTAGTTTCTTATGATGAAATGTCCAAAGAAGGCAAAAAGCAAGACCTGACCCCTTTTTACTACTATATTATCAGATAACTTATAAATATTTTTTTCTTCGTTCCAGATTTGACTGGCATCGAAGTTCACGCCAAGGGTAGTGGCCAGCATATACGCCGCTAAATCCTCTGCATATTGACCTGCTTCCTTCTCGTTTTGGCCAAAGCTGTGATGTTCGGAAAGATAACCATAATGATTAGGTGCATTAGGAATGGCCAAGCCTACCGAGGCTTGTATCAAGCGGTGGGCTTCATCTGTCGCGCATTCGCTCATGACCAAAAAAACAATTTGTCCCGGCTTAAGCAACTTCAATCCCTCCTCTTTTGAGCAAAGTTTGCAGGAGGGAAGATACTCGAAGTTTTAACAAGGTTAAAAGGAGCGATGGAAGCTTCTCTAAGAGCTTGCTCAAAACTGGCCAGTTTTTCCTTATGCTGTCCTTTTCCTTTGGTTAAAAATACCCTTGTTGGAATGACTGTGCTCATGAGTTACAATTCCTTTCCTGAAAATATTTCTTTATGAAGCTTATTCAAGTTGGAGGTATTAATAAGACGTTAGCTTCTCTTCTTTCTTCGGAGGATAAGGCTCCGGTTCTTTAAAATCTATTTTCCGAGAGACTGCCCATTCTCCCAACAGAACATAATGGGATCCTTTTGACCTAGCAAAGAGCTTAACTAAGGTTGGCTTCCAATGCGGACTGTTCCTGAAATGGCTAACGGATTTTCCTTCAACTCCAAGACTGCTTCTCATAAAGATGACATCACTCACTCCTCCCGGCGGAATAGGCTTTCCTGGAAGGCCTGGCATGAAACCATCCCCTAAGTTTTTAGATTCATCATTGAACCTGAAAGTCGCAGTAAAACTTATATATCGAATTGCTTCTTCAGTGAGGTTTTTTACGCGGAAAGAAATTGCCGGAACAAGTGTCAATTTTGGAGGCCAGGGTTGATAGTATTTTTTTACCCATTTTGTTTCCACATCCACTATTTCAAGAGAGGCTTTGAGTTCTTCAGGGGATGGTGCTTTCTGACATCCAGTCTGAATAAAGGCTGAAATGAATATTGCTATGATAAGAGTTTTGACCAACAGCGCTTTTTTCATCTAGTTCTCCTTTGTTCCATTTTTTAATATAATTGAGGACAGGAAATTATTCAATCTTTTTAATTGGGGACAGGCCCCATTTTCTGATGTTCTGTCCACAAGTTGAGAATATCCTCTCTCTTACAAAAATGGGACCTGTCCCCATTCTCTGCATTCGCTTGCAAAAATTGAATTTTTAAGTAGCATAGTAAAAAAATAGTCCTTTGAGGAAAGATAGATTAAAAATTAAAGTTTCAAGATCATGAATTCAGCGAGATGAAAGAAAAAATCCTTCGTCTAAACCTATACTTTGGCCTTTTTGGACTCATATTTTCTGCATTTCTCCTTGTTCTCGATGTATCTTTTATGAAAACTTGGTTCTTTTGCTGTTCCTGGTGGTCCTTTATTCTTGTAATGGACAGTTTAAACTTTAGGAGAAGAAAAGCCTCGCCTCTTTCCGACTCTGTGAGGAATTTTCTTTTTTCTGCTTTCATTTCTGTTCTCGTCTGGCTTGTTTTTGAGCTTTTTAATTTGAGGGTGAAAAACTGGACCTATCACGATCTACCGCTAAACATGCTTGAAAGATGGATTGGCTATTTTGTGGCTTACGCTTCTGTCATCCCGGCAATGAAAGAGATATCCCTGTTCGCTCAAAGCTTCTTATCCAAGAAGAGACTTGCCTTGTTTCGGATAAGAGGAACACCGGCTCTTCTAAAATCGTGGTTTTTTTCAGGAATAATATCGATTATATTAGTCCTTGTTTGGCCTCGAGTTTTTTTTCCTTTTGTCTGGCTGTGTTTTATTTTTCTGCTGGAGCCCTTAAATTTTTGGCTAAATAATAAAACTTTATTGAAGGACTTAGAGAAAAGGGATTGGACCCGATTCTGGAGCTGGTTATTGGCCGGCCTTGTGGCCGGCTTCTTGTGGGAATTCTGGAATTTTTGGGCAGGGTCTCACTGGGAATACTCTATTCCCTATCTAAATTTTTGGAGGGTGTTCCAAATGCCCGTTTTCGGTTATACAGGTTTTCTTCCTTTTGCTCTTGAGGTTTTTGCCCTCTACCAGCTTCTTTTTGCTCTGTATAAAAAATTACAAAGGAAGGTTATTCTCAAAAGTATGTTTATTATTCTTTTGCTTCTTGTTTACGCTGGCGCCTTTTATCTGATTGATACTTTTACTCTAATTCTTTAACTGCAGGGGTCTGATTTATCTGGGGGCTTTATATTTTCTCCCTTATCTTCTTAATTATTTGGTTAGCTGGGAGGCGAAGACGGGTTCGATATTATATTTCTCCACAAGATGGAAGTTTTCCCTTAGAACTCTCAGAGTTCTTTCTGTTGGATGGCAGATGCCTACAGCTTTCCCTCTTCTCTGGGCCAGGCGAAAAAGCTCTATCATTTTCCCTTTTATATAATCCTCACGATTTTCTCCATCAAGAAAAACGTGACGATAGGCTGAAGGGATTCCCAATGTCTGGGCTACATCATAAGCTTTGGACCTGCTTGTGGTGCGACTATCGACAAAAAAAAGATTTCTTTTTTTTAAAGGTTCAAGAACAATAAACATAAGAGTCTCGTTGGACGTAATTTTCGATCCCATGTGGTTGTTTACGCCTGTGACATAAGGAATTTGATCTAGGTTGGCCTCCACCGTTTTTAATATTTCCTCTTCACTCATTTGGGAGAGGATGATTCCCTCAATGTGGTTTCCTCCCTGGCTATTGACGGATTCAAGAGGAAGATGAAGCATAACTTCTAGCTTGTTTTGGTGAGCAATTCGAGCTATCTCTTTAGCTAAAGGGCTGTAAGGAAGAATAGAAATTGTCAAAGGTTTATCGAGCGAGCAGATATCATTGATTGCTTTTAGACTGTAACCCATGTCGTCGATGATGATTGCCACTTTGTTCCTGGCCCTTCTTGGAAGAAGTTCTGCTTTTATTTTTTCTTTTTGGCTGGCGAAGAGAATACTCAGCCTTTGCTTTCTTTGCCCTTTCACCTGCCATAGATAATAATTTTTTTCTGCACCAAGTTGCTCTTCTTTTTCTTGGACAGAGGCGCTGACTTTATTGAATTCTTTTTCTAGCAGAGATTCCAGCTCTTTGTATTTTTCTAAAGGGAGCTCAATCATAAGATGGAGAACTCCCTTTTTATCCCTGTACTGTTGATTTGAATCATAGGGTATCTTAAGCAAGGCTAAGCTCTTAATGACAATCTGATCCAGAGCTTCTTGACCGGGCAGAGGTTCCTGACTAGGTGGAGCTTCCTGACTCGATAGAGCTTTCTTTTTTTTATCAAAAGAAGAAAACAGATAAGATTTTTCTCCATTTTTCCAGCCGATGTAGTCTAAACCGATTGCTGATAAAAGCACCATAAGAGAAAAGATAATGAAAGTGGAAGGAGGAATACGGTTGGCCTTTTTTCTTTTCTTAGACCTTCTTTTTTGCATTAATTACATTTTAGGCTGGAGATTAAAGACTTTTTTTAAGATATGTACTAAAGCTTTGGTCTTCCCCATTTATTTTTATATCAGGCTTAATTCCTTTTTCCCACAACTTTTCTCCTGACCTAAGGTAGAAGATTCCCGAGGTGAGCAGCAACCCACTCCCGTCATCCAGGACAAAGAAATTTTGCTTGGCCACGAGTCCTAAAGTTGGAAGCCCGATGATTTTGGCCCTTTTAAATTCTTTGAGAACTCCGGCTACGGCCTCTGCCGGTCCGATTGTCGCCTGATTTGTCCAGATAACCAAGGGCAGTTTTTCAAGTTCAGCATCGTCCAGGCAGGAAAGAATCTCCTTGGTTCCTCCTTTTGTTTCAAAGTAACCTATATTCGGAGATTTCAAGAAGAGATTGATGAGTTTTCTGGCTTCTTCAATATCCCCTTCGTGGCAATTCCTCAAATCCAAAATAAAAGTCCTTTTCTCTGGCTCTAATCTGGGGATGATTTCCTCTCTTACCTTCCTTACGCACGGAGGATAAAGCTGATGGATCTTCAAGATTCCGCTCGTGCCCTTAGTTTTGGCAAAGGAAAATGGCTCTTCAAACAGCAATGTTCTTTCAATATTTACCTCTTTTGTTTCCTCTCCTTTGAATACTCTGAGCTTTATGGTGTTCTTATCTCTATCTTTAAGATAGAGATTTGCTTCGGTCATACTCATCGTGAGAGTCGAGCGTCCGTCAAGAGAACTGATAAAGTCGCCGATTTGGATTCCTTTCTTTTCAGCAGGAGAATTCTCATTAATTCCGATGACCTGGGGAAAAGAACCGTAGCTTTTGTAAAGGATAATTCCTATATCCTTTAGATTTGCCTCTTTGTGCTGGCTATACTTGAGCATGCTCTCCTTGTCTAAGTAGCTGGAGAGAACGTCCAGGGAATCAACCATTCCTTTAAAGGCTCCCTTCATTGTTTTGGCTGGGTTGGCTTCTTCAATGTAATCGCTTTTGATCAATTGGATAACTTTTCCGAGAAGCTCAAAATTCCTGTCGGGAGAAAGTTTTGATAAGAGTCCAGGGAGAAAGCTTTTTTCCAACAAGAAGAAAAGAAAGACGAAGCCTAGGACTGCAAAAAGGAGAATTCTTGCTCTTTTTTTGGTCATTTTATCCTTAAACGAGTTTTTGATTTTATCATCTTCATTTCAGCCATTGCAAGGGATTAAGGGGCTTTGTCTTGAATCGAATCTCAAAATAAACCGAGTCTCCTTCAAAAGAGCCGATATCGCCGACAAGAGCGATTGGTTGTTCAGCTTTAACCAAGGCACCCTTTTTGACCAGGATATCTGAGCAATGACCGTAGAGCGTATAGTAGGACATGCCGTGATCGATGATGATGAGGTTTCCGTATCCCTGGAAGTAGTCAGAGTAGACGACTTTGCCCGGATGAATAGACCTGACAATAACATAGTTTTTTCTGGGTGAAATTTCGATTCCGTTGTTCATGGTGGTCGTATTAAATTGAGGATGTCTCTGGAGTCCAAATTCTGTAGTGACTTTTCCCTCGATAGGCCAGGGAAGCTTCCCTTTTTTCTCATAAAGCGGAATTAAATTAATAGGGACGGAAATTTCTTCTTTAAGTAATTTTTCTATCAAAATTAACAACTGTTGAGCCCTTACTTTTAACTCCTCTAAAGTTTGAAGATGCAGCTTTTTGTTTTTCTTTATCTCAGTTATGAGATCTCTGTTCTTTCTTTCTTGAGCTTGGAGTTCTTTCCTTTTCTGCTCAGCATTCTTGATTAAGCGCGAGGCCTCCTTTTTTTTTGCCTGAAGCTCCTTTTCGGCTGTCTCCAGTTGATTCAGGTTCTCCATATAATTCGAGATTATTTTTTCCTGGTACTGAGCCAAAAGAGTCAAATTCTTATTCTCAGAAATAAGAGTTCCTACATTGTCTGCCTGAAGCACGAACTGGAGAAAGCTGAATTTTCCGAATTTATAGGTGGTGATGAGTATTTTCTCGATAGATTGCGTTTCCTCTTCCAGCTTGGCTCTTAGCTTGGGAATGCTTTTGTTTAGTGAGGAAAGCTCACGATTAGCTTTTTCCAATTGGATAGCGTAAAGAGAGATTTCTTTTTTGATCAATCCTTTATTAAATCCAATCCTGCCCAGCTGGGAAAGAGTGGTTGATTCCTTTTTTTCTTCCTCTTCTATTTTCACTCTTAACTGCTCTATCTGTTGGGAGATTTTCGCCAAGCGCTCTTGGTATTCGGAAACATCCTGCTGGCTGTAGGCATTCATAGAGATAGCAAACATCAGGATGATCGAGACACCGATGAAACGAAAAGATTTCTGAAGCGTTTTCTTGCAAAACTTCATTTCTTAAATAATACTCTCTACAATCCCGATAATCAAATATAAATGTAAGCATCTCCATTTACGTGATAACTGGTAGCTATGTTCAGGACAAAGGTTTTGGGAAATAGTTGCAGCGACCATTGAAGAAAGCCCCAGCGAGTCAAAAGCAACTCGGATCAAGGCTTCGCTCTCCTCTCCTTCGGAGAGAAACCATGCCCGCTCAGCCTTTCTCACGGTTTTTTCACCATACAGCCTTCGCCAAGCGAGGGAACCCGACGGAGGAGGGCGTCGAGTATGTCTGAGCGGAGCGAGTTACGCAGACGCCGAGAAGGGCGAATGGAGAATGGCGTTAAAAATCTGAAGGGAGCTAGGCTATTTCCCAAAACCTTCTCCAGTCACGCATTTGGAGATGCTTCCAATATAAATCCTATCCTGCCGCATCCTTTTTGTTAGTTACCACGCATTTTCGGTATAGAGGCTCCCAAGGCTTTGGCAAAGATGAAGCATTCAGGAATTTAGATCTCCCGTTTCTTTCCATAAAAGTACTTGGTTGTCACTCTTCCGACTAATCCAGCTAAAATAAGAAGGGACAACAAGTTAGGAAAAGCCATGAAGGCATTTGCTACATCTCCTATGTACCAGACTATGTAGCGGTGAGGACCTTGGATGATAGAACCGATGAAAAGCAGGATGATGAAAGCAAGCCTGTAAGGATAGATTATCCTGACCCCAAATATGTATTCCAGGCATTTTTCTCCATAGTAGCACCACCCGAGAAGTGTAGAATAGCCAAAAAGAAAAGAACATAAAGCAATGATGTATCCACCAAAAGGTATGACAGAGCCAAAGGCATCTGCTGTTAGGGCTGTCGATGTTAGAGCTCTTGGGTCGCCGTAGGCAGCGGTTTTGAGGTAGCTTCCGGTGATGACAATGGTCAGAGTCGTCAGCGTATTAACGACCAAAGTATCGATAAAAGTCCCGGTCATAGCGATGAGCCCGTTTCGAGAGGGATCTTTGGATTTTGAGGCAGACTGGGCAATGCCCGCTGAACCCAATCCAGATTCGTTGGAAAGCAGACCTCTCCTGATGCCTTGGCTTATAGCCAGCTTGATAGTTACGCCGACCATACCTCCTCCCACGGCTTTTACAGAGAAGGCGGATGTAAAGATTGTGGTGAGAGCTTCGGGCAGGTTAGTGATCCTAGCCAGGATGATAACGATGGCTCCTCCGAAATAAAGAATGATCATGGTCGGCACCAGTCTCTCGGATACCATTCCGATTCTCTTAATGCCGCCCAGAATAACCGCTCCCACAATGCCTGTGATAACCAGTCCGCTTATCCAGAAAGGAATCTGGAATTCTCTGTTAAAGACCAGTGCCATGGAATTGGACTGCATCATGTTCCCTGTGCCCAACAGGCAGGCTACAGCGCCGCAGATAGCAAAAAACATGCCCATGAATTTGGCCAGCTGCTCGTTTTTAATGCCGTTACGGGCATAGTACATGGGCCCGCCGGACATCTCTCCCCGTATATTCTTAATCCTGAATCTGACTCCTAAAAATCCCTCAGCATACTTTGTAGCCATGCCGAAGACACCGGCTATCCACATCCAAACAGGAGCTCCTGGCCCACCGACAGCGATGGCTGTAGCCACCCCGGCGATATTGCCGTTGCCAACAGTTGCAGCCAGGGCAGTCATCAAAGCTGCATAAGGAGATATGTCTCCTTCTTCTTTTTCTGACTTATCCTTTCCGAGGGCTCCACGCAGCACCATCTTCAGAGAAAGGATTAGCCTTCTAATTTGGATGAGGCGGGTGAGATAAGTCAGCAGGATTCCTGTCCCTAAGAGAAGGGCGATCATCCAGTAACCCCACATGAAATCACTGGCCTTCGTGATGAAAATGAGTACTTTATCTAAAATAGAGAGGGAAATAGTGAAGCTAAGCTCCAATGTTTCGGCTATATCTTTTATCTCTATCTCTTCTTCGAAGGGAGTCAATTCATAAAGATCCATTTTGATGATGTATTTTCCTGGCTTGAGATCGCTGTATATAAAATTTCCTTCAACATCAAGAGCAGTCTCGGAAAAGTATTCCTCTTCAAGGGGCTTGAGAAGCACGATCCCTTCAGTGTACGGCTCTCCTTTAGGAGAAAGGATAACTTTGCCCTTTATATCGGCCGCTTTTAGGGTTTGAAGGCTCATCAAACACAGAAAAAAGAATATGATGGCTAAAGTTTTTTTCTTCATTGGCTTCCTTTATCCAGAAACAATTTTCTTTATGAAGATAAGAATAAAAATTATGGCTAGAGGGGAGAGAAATTTAAGAGAAAAAACCCAGAGGGGCCTTATCCTGAATTTAGGATTTCCAGAAAAGATTTCTTTGATCGCGTTTTTAACACCCCAGACATAACCAACGAACAAACATATCAACAGGGCGCCAACAGCCAGGGAGATATTGCCGAAGATAAAATCAAACTTGCCGAAGAAATCTATCCTGGTGAAAAATTTCATTCCTCCAAAGGAAAGAGCGGATGGGACTCCGATGACAAAGGAGAGAAACCCTACCACGAGAGCTGCTTTTTTTCTTGGCCATTCCCGCTCATCAACTAGATAAGCCACCGGAACTTCAAGGAGAGATATGGTCGAAGTTAGAGCAGCCACGCATAAAAGTGAGAAAAAGAGGACCGCAAAGATATAACCGCCCGGTATTTGGGAAAAGATAATAGGAAGAATCTGGAAAACAAGCCCAAAACCTCCAACATCGCTAGGCTGGCCGGAAAAAGCAAGAGTGGGAAAGATTATCAACCCTGCCAGAAGGGCGACCAGAGTATCCGAGAAGGTGACCCATCCCGCCGAAGAGACGAGATTATCGGATTTAGAGATATAGCTGCCGTAGGTGATCATTGTTCCCATGCCCAGGCTTAAAGAGAAGAAGGCTTGACCCAAGGCAAATAGAATGACTGTGCCGCTGAGCTTTGAGAAGTCTGGTTTGAGATAATAGGTCACGCCTGTGGAGGCGCCGGGAAGCGTTAAAGCCCTCACCGCAAGAAAAATTATAAGCAGAAAAAGGATGGGCATCAGAACCTTAGTCCATCTTTCTATTCCTTTTTTAACTCCTTTTGAAATGATATAAGTAGTAATTCCGATGAACAGGAAAAGTAAAAAGACAACTTGAAGAGGATCAGAGGTAAATTCTGTGTATATCTTTTCAGTTAGTTGACTTGTCACATCTCCGCTGAAAGCTCCAGTTGCAGTCTTGACAATGTAGCCTATCGTCCATCCTGCTACAACAGAATAGTAAGATAGAATACAAACACCTGTTATTACTCCCAGGTAGCCGATAAATTTCCAGGGTGAGCGGGGTTTTATATATCCGATGGCTCCGACAGGGTTTTTCTGAGCGTGGCGTCCGATGGTCAATTCTGCCAGCATCACTGTGAACCCGATTAGAGCGACAGCCAGGATATAGACCAGGACAAAAACTGCTCCTCCGTTCTGACTTACCATTGTCGGAAATCGCCAGATGTTGCCCAAACCTATAGCCGAACCTGTCGCTGCGAAAATGAAAGCTATTTTGGACCCCCAAGTTCCTCTCTTGATTGTTTCCAGGCCTTCCATTCCAGTCTCTTCTATGAAGACAAGAAAATAGAAATAAATGCCTGCAATAGAGATAAAGCCCGATGTTTACTGGATAGGAGTGAACGACCGAACCACTGACCTATTCGAAGGTTTATGGCCTATCACCAAGGAAGGCGTTTCTTACAATTCATATCTTATAGACGATGAGAAGAAAGCGATTATCGATCTGACAAAATCATTCAAGGGAGATGAATTCCTTGATCAAATCGATGGGGTCACAGATATCTCGCAGGTTGATTATGTAGTCGTAAACCATATGGAGCCCGATCACTCAGGTCTTATAAGGACGTTGAGAAGGATTGCTCCTCGAGTCACTTTTCTGGGCTCAGCGAAAACGAAAGATATGCTGGAGAGTTTCTTTTCCATAAAAGAGAACGTTCAGGTAGTCAACGATGGAGACACTCTTTCTCTGGGCAAAAGAACTTTGAAGTTCTTGGCAACGCCCTTTCTTCATTGGCCTGAAACTATGATGACCTACGAGGTCTCTCACAGGATTCTTTTTCCTTGCGATGCTTTTGGTGGCTATGGCGCTATCCGAGGGGCTATCTTTGATGATGAATGCAAAGACTTTGATTTTTACGAGAAGGAATCCCTCCGCTATTACGTTAATATCGTGGCCAATTTCAGTGCAAGGGTTTTAGGTGCTATCGAAAAATTAGCTGATCTTCCGATTGATGTTATTGCTCCATCTCACGGTCTAATCTGGCGCAAGAATCCTTCTCTTATAGTCAACCTATACAAGAAGTGGGCGGAGTATGCTGGTGGAAAAACCGAGCCCGGCATAACCCTGATTTATGGCTCCATGTATGGATTTACAGAATCCATGATGAATGCGGTGACTCAGGGAATATCCCGAGAAGATGTTCCCCTTGAAATCTTTGATGCCTCCCGAACTCATGTGAGCTATATTCTCCCTTCCCTCTGGACAAAAGTAGGGGTCATGATAGGAGCTCCCACCTACGAAGTGTCCCTCTTTCCTCCAGTTGAAGGAGTGTTAAACATGGCTGCTCATAAGCACATCAAAAACAAGAAAGTAGCTTATTTTGGAAGCTACGGATGGAGCGGTGGGGCGAGAAAGAATTTGGAAAAAATTATAAATCCACTTAAATGGGAACTTACCGATACCCTGGAATTTAAGGGATGTCCTACAGAAGAAGAGCTAAAAAAGGGAGAAGAATTTGGAAGACATTTCGCGGAGTTGATAAAAAAAGAGACATAAAAAGCATCACAGTTTCTTTTTTTCACTTCTTCTTTTAAAAGCTGAAGAGAATTATGTTAAGATACGGATGGCATATTTCCCAGGGGGAACAAAATGGCCAAGACTGACTGGAAAGACGAGTTAGCAAGTTTTTTGGATGACCTCAGAGTTATCGATGAATGCAAGGTGGAAGCTCCCGAAAAATTTAATCAATTTTGTGAGTTCATTGCCGAGTCTTCCTTTGAAGGTTTGTCTGAAGAGTTGAAAATTTATGGGATAAAATCCAAAATCCGGAAGGAAAAAGGAAAATCGATCGCTATTGAGGTGAATTTTCCTAAATCGAAGGTAGATAATTTCCACTACGTTATACGCCTTCCCAATGACGCCCTGGATCTCAAATTAAGACTGCTTATCAAAGGAAGGAAGAATAAGAAGAGTCAGATTGAGGAAAAGGAAATGCCTTTCATGAAACATATCAAGCCCTCTGATGTCCTGAAATTGCCCAAAGAAGAACTCATCCTAGATGTGATTAAACAATATAAAAAATTCATTTCTGAGGCATTAATCTATCCTGAATAACGCAGGGGCTTGAATGAAAAATATTATCTTTTATAAAGTTATTACAGGGAATATTGGCTAGTATGATTGATCATGAATATCTTTCCCTAACATAATCACTTATATCAGGAGAGGAGATTCAACATGAAACTATTATCAACAATACTTATAGGATTCGCTTTATTACCTTTTTTTACAGCGTGTTCTGAAAATCTCACATCACTGTCAGCTAGTGGGGAAATAACCATTACATCTCTTACTTCAGATTTTAAGGTTGCACCAAATACGACTTTTTCCGAAGGGATCAACTTCTATAATGTAAGTATCGCATCTGATCCCAACAATGGTTTTCTTGTCACTTGGGTTAATGAATATCATAGAGGCGCCAGTTTTTTGTTACAGAATTATGGTTGTCGTATATCACAAACAGGAGAGGTGTTGGACTCAGAAGCCATTCATCTATGTAACTCTAACTGGCCGCATTATTGTCCAAGTGTTGTTTTTGCAGGAGGCAACTGGATTATTTGTAGTCAAGAAGGGAGTTTACTTGAATATGTGCAGGCAATGAGATTAACGCCATCCGGAGATATTTTAGATGATCCTCCCGTGAACATATGCGATTCGATAGGAATGGCTACAATCTTATACCCTACTATCGCAACGAACGGCCAAGAAATTTTATGTGTGACGGGTATTGCTGGTGAAGGACTTTATGGATCTATATTTGATCCAGATTTGAACATTTTGGTAGATAGATTTCTCATCTTTGAACAAGGAGTAGTAGGTTCTTTTCCCAGAGTCTCCGCAAATGGAGATAATTTTTTCATAACTTTTCTGGATTGGGAAAATGAAATGAACATCAAATTGGTGATAGTAAATACAGAAGGACAAATTCTGTCAACTCAGGATGTAAGTGAAGACTGGGGTCCTCCGGATAATATTGAAAATAGAGGTGTTCCCACCATAACTACATTCAATAATACTTCTTATATTACATATTTCGATAACCTAGCGTTTTGGGTAAGAAGGTATTCTTCTGATGGAAACCCTCTAGATTCAAGCTCAGAAAAAGTTCTTGAATCTCAAGACTTTGATCTTTTCTTGGAAGAATATAGGGGTACCATTCAAAAAGAAGCATACATAGATCTGGTATGGGCAAATCAATCTTTTTGTTTTTTTTGGCCAGAGACCGCTCTTGGAATGAAAATGATGAGCTTCAAACCCGATCTGTCGACATATAAAGACATGCCTGTTCTTTTAAATAGTCAAAGCCAATTATGTTTAGAACTTCATTGGGACGACTGGCCGACCTGGACGGATTCACATTCATTAATACGAGCAGCATCCATTGGAAATAGAGTTCTAACAACCTGGATAGACGAAAGGGAAGGATTCGGGCAGGGAAGAGTCTATGGGAATTTGTTCGAGGTTACCACAGATACTGGAAATTAGAAGGTTCTAACCCAGTACCGCCCATATGTATTTTTCGTATCAAACTCATATATTAAGCGAAAAAAGGCGTGTTTGATTATTAGACACTTACCTAGGACGAACCACACCCCATCCATAAAGATTTAATTTTTCATCCAAACACTTGATTTTGACGCGTTTGATAAATCAGACCGCAACATCATAAAAGCATTGAAATAGAAGGATAGATTTGTTAATTTTTATTTCTTTTAAATGAGAAACAAAAAATTAGCTCCGGGAATACTCTCCATCCAATTACTGGTTTTAATGTCTTATTCTTCCGTTGCCATGCTGATTCTGCTTTCGCTTTATTTTGAACACTTAGGAGCGAGCCCACGGCAAATCGGTTTTCTACTGGGGATTTTTTCCCTGTCTGCTTTTTTATCTCGCCCATTTGTTGGTTGGCTCTTGAGCAGGTACAATCCTAGGAAAGTAGTCGTGGCTGGGCTCATTCTTGTCCTGATCATGACAACCATGTACCTCTTCATCCAGGAACTAAATTGGTTCGTCGTATTCATAAGGGTTTTTCATGGTATTGGCTTTTCCGTCTTTATTCTGGCAGCTTTATTGATCGCTGTTTTGATAACCCGCGAGGAGGAGAGGGCTTATGCCATTGGAGTGGTGTCAACAGGTTTTATGCTTCCTCTCCTGATTGTTCCCTTTGTGGGAGAGGGAATTATTGAAAGATTTGGCTTCTTTTTCTTTTTTCTCTGTGCTATTTTCCTGGCTGCGATTCCGCTCTTGTATGGCCTTTTCTGGAAAGTCAAACTTCCCCAATTTCCTGAAGACTCAGGAGTCAAAAGTGTCGGTTTTCTTCGTCTCCTAAGACAGAGAAGAATTTGCTTGATTTTTTTTCTAACTTTAATCTTTGAGATTGGCCTTAGCTCCAGCTTGAGTTTTGTTCCCCTTCTTGCTCACGGAGAATCTCGGATGTGGGCTGGCTATTATTATACTTTCCTGAGCTTGACCGCAGTGTTTATGCGGCTTTATGGCGGAAAACGATTTGTTTTTTGGGGTAGCCCGAAATTACTTCTCCCTGCTTTTTATTTTATTTCCGGAGGAGGGATCTTAATCTATTTTGCTTCCAACAATATTCTCCTCGGACTCTCTGGTGTTATCTGGGGCATCGGGGTTGGAATTCTTTACCCTCATTTAACTGCTCTCGTTGTCGAGGGAGTTGCTTTTCGAGAACAGGGGAAAGTTTTGAGTCTTTTTGCATCTTCCGTAGATTTAGGTTTTGCCTTTGGCCCTCTATTTTTCGGTTGGGTCTCCCAGTACTCTGGGCTAAGAGAGTCCTTTGTTATTCTTGCTCTCTTTATTTTTCTTTCCTCGTCTATCCTGATTTTGTGGGGCAGATCGTCCCTGCTTAAAAAAAGCTAAAAAGGCAGTAAAAAAGGGGACTGAGTCAGAAGCGCCAGATAAGACGTAATTTTTCCCGCTTATCCAGGCGAGTTATTCCTTCGTTCTTTGCCGCCTCTACGGCCTCGTTATATTCCCCTTGGGTGATTCTTCTGCCTAAAGGAGAGTTGTAAGAGATTTTGCCGCAGGGATAAAATTGGTCCATGATGTTAACATAGGTGTTCTTCGAGATTTCCTGAGCCAGGAAATGCATTACTTCTTTAGTTCCAGCCAATCCCTGAGGAAGAACAAGGTGTCTCACTAAAAGTCCTCTGAGTGCTATTCCTCTCTCATCCAAGAGGAGATCTCCTGCTTGACGATGCATTTCCTTAAAGGCAAGCTTTGCCATCTCAGGATAGTCAGATGCTTGTGAGTACTCTTCAGCCACCTTGCCATCAGCATATTTGAAATCAGGCATATAAATATCAAAGACTCCGTCCAAAAGCTTCAGAGTCTCGAGAGAATCATAACCTCCAGTATTATAGACAAGAGGAACCTTAAGCCCCTTTTCTACAGCTATAGGAAGGGCCTTCAGGATTTGAGGAACATAATGGGTGGGAGTGACAAAATTGATGTTGTGGCAGCCCATCATTTGCAGTTCAACCATCATCCCCCCCAACCTTTCATAGGATATCTCCCGTCCTTCGCTCCCATGGCTGATAGAGTAGTTCTGGCAAAAAAGGCATTTTAGGTTACAGTGAGTCATGAAAATCGTACCCGAGCCATGATGGCCAACGAGAGGTCTCTCTTCTCCGAAGTGGGGGGAGTAGGAAGAGACCTCAGGAAGCAATCCTGCGCCGCAGTATTTTTTTTCTCCTTTGACACGGTTCACCCCGCAGTTTCGAGGGCAGAGGCTGCACTTCTCCAGTAATCGGAAGGCCTTCTCAATTTTTTCAGGAAGCAGCCCTTCTCGGTATGTCTTGAGATAGACTGGTTCAAAATTTTTTGACTGCATGTTCTTCATAGGCAATTATAGCAAATTTGGAGTCAGACTTTGCCAATTTTAATTTTTTTTGAATGTTCAATATTTGGTTGTATTTTTTGATTAGAATAATTAGAGTTATCAGAGTCTGATCCCGATGAATGTAAAATCTGGCTCCTTATACAGCATGATTCCTCGACTGGAACAAATTCCTTTCCTCGTCCATGGCTTCGGAAAAAGAAAATGGGAGGACGATGATTATAAAGATAGACCAGAGTGGAAGGATTTTAGGCTCGTCTTCCTTGATCAAATTCACTCCAATATTATCCAAGTAATAAATAATATTCCCGAAGAGAAATTAAAAGGAGATGCCATGATCACTGGCCTCCCTTTTCTCCTTCTCATCATAAAAACAGCTGATTGCCTCCCTGCACTAATTGTGGATGAGTCCCAGAAAGTAATTGCTGCTGTCCACTGCGGGTGGAGAGGAACATCGAAGAGAGTGGTTCAAAAGGTTATTCAAAGGATGAAAGATGATTACGGCTGTCATCCCGCATCGCTTCTGGTGGCTTTGGGTCCTTGTATAGGACATGAATGCTATGAAGTTGGTGAGGATGTCTATCAGAGCTTTGAGCAAGAAGGCCTTTCTACAGAGTTTTTTCGAAATCATCCTCTACGACGGCGCCAATATCTTTTCGATCTAAAAGGAGCAAATATTTCTCAGATGGTAAGTGCAGGAGTAGACGAGAAGAATGTTTTTTCCACAGACATCTGCACTCATTGCCATCAGAGCCTTCCTTCATTCCGCAGAGATAAAGACAGGGCGGGCAGAACGCTGAGCTTCATCGGAATGTCATACTAAGGAAGAATTTCAAGCTCCGTTATAAATGATTATTAAGTCCTAGGTTTTGGGAAATACCCGAAGCGACCATTGAAGAAAGGCTCAAGCTGTATGGTTCCTCAAAAGCAACTCGGATCAAGGCTTCGCTCTCCTCTCCTTCGGAGAGGAACCATGCCCGCTCAGCCTTTCTCACGGTTTTTTCACCATACAGCCTTCGCCTGGCGAGGGGAGTCCACGCAGTGGACCGGCGAGTATGTTTGAGCGCAGTGAGTTACGCAGCCGCCGAGAAGAGCGAATGGAGAATGGCGTTAAAAATCTGAAGGGGAGCGAGGCTATTTCCCAAAACCTTTTAGTTGCTTTTTAAATTTATTTTTTTTATTCTTTAGCTTGCAATGGCCGGCGCATATTCCGAGATTTCAATTCCAGAACTTCCTTTATATAAAAAAGGAAAAGTCCGTGACGTATATGAAATAGAAGACAAGCTCCTTATAATTGCTTCGGACCGCATTTCTGCTTTTGATTATGTTCTTCCTTCTCTCATTCCGGATAAGGGAAAAATCTTAACGCAGCTTTCCAAGTTTTGGTTTGAGTTCACTTCACTCGTTTGCCCCAATCATCTGGTGACGGACGAGATAGACAAGTTTCCTCGAGTGCTCCTCAAATATAAGGATATCCTGGAGAAAAGATCCATGCTGGCCCACAAGACAGAAGTGATTCCTGTAGAATGCGTTGTCCGAGGATATCTCTCCGGTTCAGGATGGAAAGATTATAAAGCCACAGGGAAGATTAGCGGCGTTAAAGTTCCTTCTGGTTTGAGAGAAGCCGACAGATTGGAGGAGATAATCTTCACTCCTGCTACAAAGGCTGAAGAGGGGGAACATGATCAAAACATATCTTTTAAGGAGATGCAAAAGCTGATTGAACCTGAACTTGCCGATAAGGTAAAAAAGATAAGCTTGGAGCTCTTTCAGAAAGCATCCTTTCATGCTCTCTCTAAGGGGATTATTATTGCCGATACAAAATTCGAATTCGGGCTTTTAAAAGATGAGCTTATACTTGTTGATGAAATCTTTACTCCAGATTCTTCTCGATTCTGGCCATTGGCCAGCTATTCTCCTGGACAATCTCCGCCCAGCCTGGATAAGCAATTTGTTCGTGATTACCTGGAAAGCACAGACTGGGATAAAGAATCCCCGCCCCCTCCATTGCCCCAGTCCATTATCGAACAGACATCGAAAAGATATCTTGAAATTTATAGTCTTTTAACAGGAAAGAATGAATTATAATGCAAGGGCAAGTCGATCTGCATATTCATTCCAACAAAAGTAGCGACGGCAGCCTTTCTCCTTTTCATATTGTCCAGCTCGCAAGAGAGAATAACCTGGAAGCTATTTCTATTACCGATCATGATACAGTTGCCGCTTATCCTCAAGCTTTACAGTTCGGCGAAGATGCAGGCGTTGAGGTTATCCCTGGCATCGAGCTTACAACTCTTTTCGGCGGCCGCGAGTTTCATCTTCTTCTTCCCTTTGTAAGCTGGAAGAAGAAGATCATTTTCAAACTTATCGCTCAGGCTTCGAAGAAAAGGATTACAGAGGCCAAGGAGCGTGTTCGTAAACTTCAGGACATCGGATTTGATATTAGCTGGAAAGAGATAGCTAAAGATTCAAAATCCACCCCTCCCTTAGGAGTGACAATTGCCCAGGTTTTGCTTCGCAAGGCTGAAAGGAAAAAAAATCCCGCATTCGTGAAATATTTTAGCGAAAAAAATCGACTCCTTGCCCCTTATCTTTTTTATGAAGATTATTTCGTGAAGGGTAAACCAGCATGGGTTCCCAAGCAAAATCTGAGCTTATTGGATGTTCTCAAGGTTGCTTCCGAGACAGAAGGCGTTCCAGTTCTTGCTCATCCTGGGGCATATTTTCAGAAGGCTTCCAGAGAAGATATCGCAATTCTGAAAGAAAGCGGGCTTGAAGGGCTAGAAGTTTACACTTCTTATCATGATCCTTCCCAGACAGAGCTTTACAAGAAGATTGCTGAAGAGCTGGATCTTGTTCCGATAGCCGGGTCTGATTTTCATGGAAAAATAAAACCTCACATTCCCTTTGGATCCCTGAGAGAGGGTCAATACTGGATGGTAGAGGAATTGAGAAAAAGAAAGAAGTGAACTGGCGTGAACTGGATTGATGTTATTTTGATCAGCATTTTGGCCTTGACCTCTATTCTGGGCATCATTAAAGGACTTGTGAAGCAGGTTTTTGGCCTTCTTGCAGTGATTATTGGGTTGATTTTGGCCCTTGGTTTTTATTCCCAGGTCTCCTGGCTTTATCTTAGGTTTGTCTCTAACGAAATCCTGGCTCATTTTTTGGGCTTTTTAACCATATTTTTAGTAGTGCTCTGCCTGGGGTGGGTTTCTTCATATTGTCTCTCCAAGTTTATAAAAGGGCCCTTAAAGCTCCTCAATAATATTTTAGGAGGAGGATTAGGACTCCTGAAAGGGATTCTCATCTGTGGTGTTGTTGTTTTTGCTCTCCTGGTGTTTCCCATAAGCAAAAAGGCCTTGAAGGAATCTGCGCTTTCCCCGGTTTGTCTTCAAATAACCAGGGCTATAATCAGCCTTATACCTCAGGAGCTTAAGGAACGATTCAAGGAAGCTTATCAAGAAATCACAAGAAGGGTGGAAAAAGATGGAAAGAAAATCTGACAAACTCAACATTCATCAAAAACTGGAGATCGTAATCGATGAAATGGTGGAGCGAGAATTGTCTCTGAAAGATGCGCTGAAAGAATTCGAAAAAATCTACATCGAGAAAGCAGCGAAAAAATACAAGGGGAATATGACAAAAATGGCCAACGCCCTGGGGGTTCACCGCAACACCCTTCGTAACCGGGCCAAATCTTTAAAGATTCTTAAGAAAATTTAGCACTCTCCTGCTAAGAGTGCTAATTTTGCCACTTTTTTCTTGACAAAAAGGGGGAAATTGAGCTAAGATTAGCAATCTTCCAGAAAATCTGCTAAAAAAATTATACATATTAAGGAGGTTTAAATGAAGGTGATACCCTTACACGACAGAGTTCTTCTAAAGAGATTAGAAGAGCAGGAAATAAAGAAAGGTGGAATAATCATTCCTGATACTGCAAAGGAGAAACCCCAGGAAGCAAAAGTAATAGAAGTGGGGAAAGGCCGTGTGACAGAAGAAGGAAAAGTTATTCCTCTGGATGTTAAGAAGGGTGATAAGGTCCTCATCGGAAAATTCAGCGGGACCGAAGTGACCATAGGTGATGTTGAGCATATTATCGTTCGTGAAGAAGAGATTTTAGCTAAAATCACCTAATTTTTGCTAGAAGGAGGAAAAAATGGCAAAACAAATTACACTCGGTGAAGATGCCAGACAGGCGCTAAAAAAGGGCGTCGATACATTAAGCGACTTGGTCAAGGAAACATTAGGCCCCAGGGGAAAAAATGTTGTTTTGGATAAGAAATTCGGTTCCCCAACCAGCACCAAGGACGGCGTAACAGTGGCTAAGGAAATTGAGCTAAAGGATCCCCTGGAGAACATGGGAGCCCAGCTTGTAAAAGAAGTTGCTTCCAAAACTTCAGATGTTGCCGGGGACGGAACGACAACGGCAACCGTTTTAGCTCAGAGGATCTTTTCTGGGGGATTGAAGTATGTGACTGCCGGTGCTAATCCTAATTTAATTAAAAAGGGAATCGACAAAGCCATAGAAGAGGTTGTCAAAGAATTGAAGAAGCTAAGTCGGGATGTGAGCGGTGAAATGATTGCCCAAGTCGGAGCTATTTCAGCCAATAATGATGAGTCTGTGGGCAAAATCATTGCTGAAGCGATGGATAAGGTTGGAAAGGACGGCGTGATAACCGTGGAAGAAGCGAAGGGTTTGGAGACTACCATGGAAGTGGTTGAAGGAATGCAGTTCGACCGCGGCTATCTTTCTCCTTATTTCATCACCGATCCTGATAGGATGGAATGCGTCTTGGAGAACCCTGTTATTCTTCTCCATGAAAAGAAAATCAGCAACCTGAGAGAGCTTCTGCCTCTTCTTGAAAACGTGGCCAAGATGGGAAATCCCTTGTTGGTCATTGCTGAGGAAGTTGAGGGTGAGGCCCTGGCAACTCTTGTAGTCAACAAGCTCAAAGGCACTTTTCACTGCTCTGCTGTAAAGGCTCCTGGATTTGGTGATAGGCGGAAGGCCATGCTGGAGGATATTGCCATTCTCAGCGGCGGGAAGGTTATCACTGAAGACATCGGAGTGAAGCTTGAAAATGTCGGGATTGACTGGCTGGGTAAAGCCAAAAAAGTGGTTATTGATAAAGATAACACTACGATTGTTGAGGGTGAAGGAAAAAAGGAAGATGTCCAGGCCCGAATAAAACAGATCAGAACTCAGATTGAGGATACAACGTCTGATTATGATAAGGAGAAGCTTCAGGAAAGACTGGCCAAGATGGTCGGCGGAGTTGCCCTGATTAAAGTCGGTGCTGCCACCGAGACTGAGCTTAAAGAGAAAAAGGCGAGAGTCGAAGATGCCATGCATGCCACCAAGGCCGCAGTTGAGGAAGGGATTGTTCCTGGAGGAGGAGTTGCTCTTTTAAGATGCCAAAAGCTCCTCGATGCCTTAAAGTTAGATGATGACATGCAAATCGGTGTCAATATTATCAGGAGGGCCTTAGAAGAGCCTCTTCGTCAAATCGCAGACAATGCAGGTCATGAAGGCTCTATTACTGTTGAGAAGGTGAAAGATATGGAGCAGAACATGGGATTCAACGCTCTAACCGAGAAGTTTGAAGATTTAGTTAAAGCTGGTGTTCTGGATCCAACAAAAGTTGTCCGGATAGCCCTCCAAAACGCTGCAAGCATTGCAGGATTACTCTTGACCACAGAGGGATTAGTATCTGATATTCCTGAAGAGGAGAAAGGACCCAAGTATCCCCCACCACCCGGCGATATGTATTAATATTCGGGGTCAGGTCTTGTTTTTTGCCTTGGGATTGGGGTCAGGTCTTGTTTTTTGCCTGTCTCAAAAATCTCATAAAACCACATCAAAATTTCATAACTAGGTTGAAAGCAAGACAGATATATACTATCTTCAGAATGATATTTTATTACACTCCCCCTGCTTATTTATGAAATGAGGGAGTAGCTCTTTAATCCTCGGGGTCAGGCCTTTTCCAACGGAATGCCATAAGGACAAGTTGCAGGAAAATATGTTTTCCCGATGGCAAGGCCTGATCCCACAAATTAAATTGCGTTTATATTAGCAAAGGCAAAAAACAAGACCTGACCCCTTTCTTTCACAAGACCTGACCCCTTTCTTTCCTTTCTTTTTTTTGGCGCTTTTCTATGGTATATAAACAGAGTGTTCAAATATTTTGACCGCTATATCATAAAAGAGATAGCCCCTCCTTTTTT
>SMTZ1_10006018_pt1 | contig 23386 bp, 15 predicted proteins | sample DeeMarSWOR136_30_FD_25667 | JGI IMG/M metagenome (IMG submission 25667) | reverse complement strand
ACTCCTTGAAGCGATCAGTTTCATATTCTCCTCCTTTCTGGCTCTCAAACTAGATAATCCTTCTAGCTCTGTCAATCATTCTTAGTGAAATGTCCTATTATGTCCTTTTATGTCTTATTATTTCACATCTGTGATGTTTTTCAGACTTTCAAATGTGGAATAGGCACATTTCTGGCGGTTATTATAGGCATGGTGAGCGGATTTTTGAAACATATTCTCTGAAGGATGTGCCCACTACAGCCGCTGATCTTAAACTGGTTGGCTACGTGTTCATGCTCATTGCCGCCTGGTTTATCTGCGGAATTGCCAGCCAGCCTTTCTTGAAAGCCCTTGAAGGCGAGGCCCCGGCCACCCCCTTACTCGTTATGATATTCTTGGTGTTGGGATGGCTTTTTCTATTCCTGGGTCATTACAAATCCCGCCAACAATAGGGTTCAGAGAGACCATAAATAGTCAGCCACGAGCTAATAAGAGGGGATTTATACTTCTCTAAAGCACCCAGGCGTATCCCAACTTCACGAATAAGGTCCTGTCAGATTGGGTGAGTCCAAATGCCTGGCCGCCAAAATAATTATCGCTGTATCCAAGGAAGAGCAAGGTGCGGGCGTTGATCTTGTAGGAAAACAGTAACTGAGTGAAGAATCGCCTGTACTTTGGATCTTTTTCGAATGTGTAATTGCTGACATTGTAGTCGTAATCGACGTATTGAATGATAGCGCGGAAAAATGTGCGGACATTGAACTGATAGATAGCTGTCGACTGGAGGATGTTTGCCGTGTACAAGCGTGCATCCTGAACGGTCATCCGCTCAAAGGTGTGAGCCAAGGACAGACGTAGGTGCTTGCCGAGATTGTAAGTTACATAAGGAGTCAGCCTGAACCTTTGTCCCAGCCGTGTGTTCTCATAGTCGATTTGATCTCCAAACACGGTGGACATTAATAACTGCAGGTTGCTGAATGGCCAAAATCCTCCTTCGATCGCGAAGAAGGTTTGATCGAATTCACGGTTATTGTATCCCTCTCGGATTCTCCATCCTCTTATGAAAAGGCTGGACTGCATGGTTCCATTGTAGGCAAACCAGAGCGATGCCCCCTTATTCAGCAAATTTCCATCCTGGTCCTCAAAATAGTTCACCTCGCTTCCCACCATGAACAGGGACCACCACGAATCCGGGGGCGCGTTCCACCTGTAATTCAGACCTCCCTCCGCATTGCGGTAGTTAACCCTGGGGTAGTAACCGAGGTCAGCGCGGAATTCTGGACCGGCTTCCTCATAGTCTGCCCACCATCCCCAGGTCCGGCTGTTATGATCGTACTCGAATGAGATGAGCCGGTCGCTGAAGGAACCACCGGGTTGGTTGTTATCGCTTGCGACTTCAGCGGGATACCTGGTTTTGGACCCGAGGACCAGCAGTTGGATCTGATTGGTGCGGGTGAACCGGAAATCCAGGTCGAACCCGTACACTCTGTTGTAATAATCCTGCCCTTCACGGTCGGTCGCCAATAGCCCGACTGTGTATCTTCTGCCGAAGTCCTTCTTGTAGCGAAAGACCGAAGATGTATTTGCCTGACTCAATGAGGTTGAGCTGGATCCCTGACTCCCGGGAAAGATGAGGTTCGTTATTTCATCGCGGACAACATACCCCCCAAGAGTATGGGTCCCTTCCTTTCCTGTCAGCTTCAGCCCCCAGGTCGGGTCTCGCATCATCCGTGTGTAGATTACTGTTTCAAGAGCTCTAAAGAAGTCCGTTCCTTCGGTGAAGAAAGGTCGCCTTTCAGGATAAAAAAGTGCGAATGGCTGGTTGATGTCCAGTTGCCAGGCATCGGCCTCGACCTGACTGAAGTCGGGATTTGCCGTTGCATTGAGCGTTAAATTCGGCGTCATTCCCCATCGAGCTGTCAGTCCGACTTCCGCGTCCTGATCCCGCTTTTCGAGGTCGCCCTGAGGGAAATCCGGTCGATCATCCGTACGGGCTCCGATAACTGTGGGATTGATTTCAATGTTAAGTCCGGGACTGGCGCCCTCAAAGCCCTCTATCTTGACAGCTTGACACAAATAACAGTTGTTACTCCGGTCCCTTGGGAAAAGTCCAATGTGGTAGGCGTGTTCACGGGGATAGCGGCGCACGGCATCGAATCCCCAAACCTGTGATCCCTCCTTACGCTGGAAGCGGATTGACGAAAAGGGAATGGCAATTTCGACTGCGTAGCCCCAATCAGTGACCCGGCTGGAACAATCCCAGATCGTGTCCCATCCAGGGTCCTCATTGGTTTGAGTTTCAATTTGGTCGAACTGCACCCCCTGAGCGGTCACGATGAAATCAAAACTCCGTCGGTTATCATTGAACGTATCAAATATCAGGGCAATCCAGTCGTCCCCACCCAGAGTGTCTCGGTCTCTCAGGTGAGCTCGAATGGCCGATGGTTTGGGATCGAAGCAGCGGAAGGCCGCATAGAGGTTATCCTTATTGTAGGTGAGGAGTACCTCTGTGCGCACAGGCGGAGTCACATTCTCTCCAGGCCGGACTTCATATTTCAATTCCAGCACCAGTGCGTTTTTCCATGCCTCCTCCTCCAAAATGGCGTCAACTCGGACCTCGGATTCGGTTTTGGGCACAAGGTAGGGATCCTCGACTGTTCCTGTTCCGTGGTTTCTCGGCCCGCTGTCTTGCGGGGCTGCCAAAACCGGGAAAAGCGTAGAGGCCAGGAAAACTGATAAGCTGATGACGAATACTCGGTAAGGTTTCACAGACTTCTCCTCTTTTAATCTTGTTTATTGTCAGCGCTTCAAACAGAAAACTCCTCTGAAGCTAAACGGCGACTCTCGACAGTGATCTTAAAAATGTCATTTATTAATATATACGCGCGGTGTTCTGAAATGGTTTCCGCTTTATTTATCTTCGCTAACTCCTGATTGGTTTTGAATTTTTATATATTCTTTAGCAATTTTTGTGCCAGTATCTGGTTTACAGGAAGAATGGATATTAAAAATGATTAAAATATGTCCGCTTATGAAACAGGGAGTGTTCGATAATGGCTCATTTGAGTTTTCGGTGTAATTAAGGATAATGCTTCTGATGTTGATGAGAATTCAGAAATTTAAATGAGTGTATTCAGCTTAACGCATTAATCCCAACTCTTTCATCTCATCCTCCAGGCCTGTCATCTCCCAGCGGATGAGCGACAGCGGGATCATCCCGGATGCGTGAAACCGGTCGAAAAACCGCTTGAGGCTGAATTCTTCTCCCCTTTGCTGAGCGCAGTCTTCGATAAGCTTCTCCAGATGCACTTTGCTCACGATGTAGCTTGTACCGTACCCTGGCTGTTGAAGGTAAAGTTCCTCATCCACCCAGACCGTGTTTCCTTCCCTTGGCATCCAGCCGCGGGGAGTCCATTTGGCGGCATAGTCGACTGCCTCTTCCAGGGTGAACTCGTTGCTGTGCATTTTCAGGTCGCCCATGGCTCGCGCGGCCCGGCAGGCGACCAGAATATGGACGAGTTCCCGGGCTCTCGGTCGTTCATCCAGCAGGCCGGCGTGCATCATCATCTCTTCCATTCCTGTGGCTAATCCTTCGGCCCGCGAATCCCATATGTTATAGAGAAGGGGGATACTCCGGATCGGGCTGGAATGCGGCTCATGCTTCATCCTCGCCAGGTCAAACCAGTGTGTGCCGTGACACCTCATCGGGAGCGAATCGTGATAATCGACCTGGGTGAAAAAATCGCGAAGCCCATCGTGGGGGATGAATCCGACATTTCGTTTGAGTGTGTCCTGCAGATAATCAGGGACCGTCATGATTTCCTCATCCCGGAGGAATTGCATAAAAGCTTCATCGAAACGCTGCTGGTATTCCTCTCTGGAGTTTGGCGGTTTAAGCTCGGGAAGATGACGGTTTCGGTTTTCCTCCAGCTTCAGGCAGGCCTGCGCCCGATTCAGCTCTCGTTGGAGAATTACCAGTTGTTCTTCCCAGGTGTACGGATTGAGATGGACATTTTTCATGTACCAGTTGTAGTTTTCGATGCCGATGCCTGAGGGCGCTGTCATACCTTCCTGCTTCTCCTCTAACCATTTACGAAACTCATCCACAGCCACCTTGGCCTGTTTGATATCGGGGACGAGATCAGGATGGTCCGCGCTCAGGCGCTGGGCAAGATTGCCCAGGAACACGCTCTCCCTTTTTTTCAACCTGATGCCGAGAAACCAGAGGTCTTTCGCTTCCTCGATCAGATTATTTTTCGCCTGTTCCAAAACCTCTGGTATGGCTTGAAGATGCATTCGAAAATCATCGAGTGCCTCATCCGAAAGAGGAAAGGTGTATTTCCATAGACAGAGCGTTCCATACCGCCATGGCCCTTCCAGAGCTGGAACATCTGATGGAGACCGGTAATAGACCGAATAAAAGCATGGATTTCGCGACCAGGGACGGAGAACTCTGTGGTCAAAATCCAATCCGTTCATCTCCGCCCGGGCGATGTGATAGTCGACCTGCTGGGAGACGGGCCATGAGCTGGGATTGATCGCAGTCAGGCGGTCTTGAAACTCCCTCAGCCCAAGCCTCTGTTTCTCCATCGCGGCCGGGGTGTAATCGGGAACACAATCAACAATCCCGGGTTTCTGAAATTCACGCCATTCTTCGAATAGTTTAACCAGGTCTTCATAATCATTGCTAGAGACGACGTCTCTTTTTTCTTCCTGTGGAGTGCAGCCAAAAAATGAAAAGATGATAAAAAAGATGAATACTCCAGCGAAAAGATTGTGTTTCGTCATGATTCTCATCTCCTTTTTACTTGACCTTGGCTTTTAGTCTATCGGGATTTCATCATTTGTCAATCGCACACAAGCCCTCTGACTTCGGCTTCATTGCTCTGAAAAAGGTTTTTAATTCCCCATTATTAGGCGTCATGGTTTTTATGAAAGGCACACATCCAACTGTAAGCTCTCATTTGACTCTGCCGTTTTGTGCGTGGTACATTCAATCCAATCAGAATACCAGCGGATTCAATGAAGATTTTTCAATGGGAGGCAAACATGAAAAGAACATTTATATCTGTTCAGATTTTTCTTCTCATTTTGATTTTAACAGGCCCCTCTTGCGTTTTTTCCGATGAGCAAACGAAAACGGATTTTTCCGAAGCCATCCGAATGATTGAAACATGGCTTGAGGCTCAGCGGGATTATGACCATCTACCTGGCCTATCGGCCGCCATAGTCACGGACCAGGAGATACTCTGGAGCAAAGGCTATGGGATGGCCGATGTTGAAAAAGAAGTTCCCTCCTCTCCCAATACCATCTACAGTATCTGTTCGATTTCCAAATTGTTCACGTCTGTAGCAATCATGCAGCTCCGCGATGCCGGGAAACTCCGGCTAGAGGATCTGGTTGCTGATCATCTCCCTTGGTTTAATCTCCAGCAGCAGTACCCGGACACGGGCCCCATAACCATAAGATCCCGATCCCTTCTCACTCATTCTTCCGGCATTCCTCGTGAATCGGACTATCCCTACTGGAACGGACCCGATTTCCCCTTTCCCACCACAGAGCAGGTGAAAGCTAAGCTCGGCATACAGAAAACCCTCTACCCCCCTTCGACTTATTTCCAATACAGCAACCTCGGATTGTCTCTACTGGGAGAGATAGTGGCAGAAGTCTCTGGAATGCCTTATCAGCAGTACATCGAAGAAAACATACTGGAGCCATTGCGGCTGGCCGAAACGCGCACAAAACTTCCAGAATCCCTGTGGAGGGGGAAATTGGCCACTGGATACTCTGCTCTCAAGCGAGACGGCACTCGCGACATGCTTCCCTTATTCCAGGCCAGAGGCATCACTGCTGCCGCCGGCTTTTCCTCGACAGTCGAAGATTTGGCCCGGTTCGCGTCCTGGCAGTTCCGCCTTCTGGAAAAAGGAGGAGAAGAAATCCTCAAAGCATCCACCCTCCGAGAAATGCAGCGTGTACACTGGGTGGATCCTGATTGGCAAACGACCTGGGGACTGGGCTTTTCTGTCAGGGAAGTGGATGGCCGGACAATGGTCGGTCACTCAGGAGGTTGCCCGGGCTATCGGACTATTCTGAATATCCCCCATACAGATACGCAACAGGCATGAGAGAAATCGTGAAGAAAATCACCGGCAAAGCTAAACAGGAAAAAACAAGGATTAACCTCGAAGCCTATACAGGGAATTACAGTGCGCAGCCTTGGGGGGGAGAGACGGCCATCCTCCCATGGCAGGGTAAACTGGCTGTATTCGGATTACCCTCTGAAAATCCATTCAGGAGCCTGACACTGCTGAAACACATTGAGGGCGATACGTTCCGCCGTTTACGTGGAGATGAAACCCTTGGCGAAGAAGTAGTGTTTGAAAGGGATGAGACTGGAAAGGTGATCCGGATGTGGCAGCACAGTACTTACTCGGATAAAATTAAATAATATCAAAAGCAGTCATATTGGACTGCTTTCCTTAAAATCGGCTCAGATATTTGAAAAAAACACTCATGCAGGCTTTTTTGAGGTTGCCAGGAAGAGACTAGCTGAGTAGAAGAGCCATTGAATAAGATGATGCGAAATTAATTATTTGGCATCATTTCCTGAATCCTTTTTGTCGCTTGTGTCATCCAGATTGTCCTCATTCGATCCAATGGGAATCCCGCATTTCAGGGGGGACAATAATTAAAAGCAATCTGATTATAATATAATGTGCCAAAATTTATTCTGAGTCAGCAAACTAAAAAAATCGGATTGAATCGAAAAAAAATGAAAAAAATACTTGACATATTGTTAAGTTATCAGTATTATCAAAATGATAATAATATTAAACTGTTATTATAAACGACGCAGGAGGTGATGGATTGAATACCTTCGCAGATGCCAACAAAAAATTTCAGAAAGAATTAAACTCAGGCACGGCAGCGCTGGTGCTTTTGAGTATTCTGGCTGGTGCTGACGAGCCTATGTACGGGTACCGAATCGCCAAGTTCATGGAAGTGGATGATGAAAATGTCCCGATGATGAAACAAGGCGCACTCTATCCTGTTCTGCGGTCGCTGGAAGGCAGCGGGCTGCTGGAAAGTCATGTCGACCCTTCTGTCTCTGGGCCGCCGCGGCGCTACTACAAGATCACAGAATCCGGCCTCGAGATATTAAAGAGCTGGACACAGATCTGGGACCAGACAAAATCTTTTGTGGACGGGATCCTTAAAGGGAAGGCCGATGTGTAAAGATGTCAATGAATATTTAGAGAAGCTTAAGAAAGAACTCGAAGGCTGCGACCCAGCACTCATTCAGGATGCTCTCTCGGATGCCGAAGGACATCTAAGGATGGCTCTTGAAGAAGCTCTTTCCGATAAGCCCAGCTTTTCCGAGACAGAGGCTATGGCGTCTATCATCGAGAAATATGGCCACCCGAAAGAGATCGCTTCCGCTTATCGGGCTATTGAGTCCCGGACTTCCCCAGCCCTGGCTGTTTCCCGAACAAAGGAAACGCGGTCCTCATGGGCGCGATTCTTTGGTGTGCTGGCTGAGCCCAAAGCATGGGGCGCATTCTTCTACATGCTTTTATCTTTTATCACAGGCTTAGTTTTCGGCGGTTGGGCACTGATTGCCGGACTCATCTCACTCTCTACGCTCGTGTTCATCATCGGGATTCCTATTTTTGGACTGTTTCTTCTTTCTATCCGGGGCATCGCTCTCCTGGAGGGCCGGATCGTTGAAGCACTCCTGGGTATCCGGATGCCGAGAAGGCCCTTATTCCATAATAGAAGCCTGAGTTGGGTGGATAAGTACAAAGCCTTAGTCAAAGAGGCTTATTCCTGGAAAGCTTTGCTGTATGCAGTTCTGCTCTTTCCATTAGGGATCATATACTGTGGAGTATTTAGCCTCCTTCTTGTTTTTTCCCTTTGCTTTATAATAAGCCCTGTATTGGAACTGGTTTTTCGCATCCCCCTTGATTTGTTCGGTGATAATGTCTTTACTCCTATCTGGTTCCTACCTGTTGTCTGCATAGCCGGATTTTTTCTCCTGCCACTGACCTTTCATCTTGCCAGATGGGTGGGGAAGGTCCACGGCAAGTACGCGAAATCGATGCTTGTGAGAGCTTAAAGGATGGGACCATGTATAAAAAAATAGAAGAATATCTAGACAAACTCAAAAAAGAGCTTAAAGGCAGTGACCCTGCTCTCATCCAGGACGCACTGTCTGATGCTGAGGAGCACTTGAGGACTGCCCTTGAGGAGTCTGTCGATAACACTCCCGGCATCTCTGAAGAAGAGGCCCTGCAGCCCCTGGTTGAAAGATATGGTGCGCCTTCTGAAGTCGCATCTGCGTACAAAGAGATCGAGTCCCTGGTGCGGCCGGCCTTCGCGGTTTCAGAAATACAGGTCCCCCGGACTCGTCGTCCGAAGTTCTTCAGCATTGTCGCAGATGCAGGAGCATGGGGTGCTTTTCTGTACTTCCTGCTTGCAGGCCTGACCGGCTGCATATTCGGCCTGTGGGCATTTATGGGAGCGTGCCTCTCATTTTTCTTGCTGATGCTGATTATCGGGATTCCAGTGACCGGCCTGTTCCTTCTTTCCATCCGCGGGATAGCCCTCGTAGAAGGGCGGATCGTGGAGGCTCTGCTAGGCGTCCGCATGCCGCGCCGGCCCTTGTTCTTAAAGAGGGATTTGACCTGGAGTCAAAAGTTTAGGGCCTTGATCGTTGAATCCCACACCTGGAAGGCTTTAGCCTATATGATCCTGCATTTTCCCGTTGGCGCTATCTATTTTGCCAGTGCTGCCACACTGTTTGCTTTTTCATTGAAGTGTTTCCTCTATCCCTTATGGTATTGGGGTCTTGGCCGTCCTTTGATCACTTTCAGCCAGCCGGTCTATCCTCCGATGTGGTCTATCCCCTTAATCTCTGCGGCCGGAATTATGATGTTGCCTTTGATCCTGCATCTGGCCAAATCCGCAGGGAAGCTTCACGCAAGATTTGCCAAGTTCATGCTGGTGAGAAAGCAAGAGGAGATCAATCATGTTTAAAATTACTTTGAACTTTTCGGATAACTTTTTCGTCAGCCATAAAAAGGCCACTTAAAAGATGTTCATGCTGGCTTGAAAGCAAAAGGAGAATAATCATGTTTAAAAGTTACTTTTTAATCGCTTTAAGAAACCTGAAAAAACAGAAGGCTTTTTCCTTGATCAACATCGTGGGAATGGCCGTAGGAATGGCCGGTTTCATCCTGTTTGCCCTATTGGCGGGGGTAAAGCTCAATGCCGATAAATTTCATGAAAACGCCGACAGGATATACAGCGTGGTGCAGGTCGTTCTACCGGAAAATAAAGAGGAAAGACATCTTGCTTTTACTCCCGGACCTGTTGCCGAGGCCTTGCGCATGGAATTTCCGGAGATCGGGGATGTGGTCAGGGTCGGTCCAGGCGGGAAAATGACTTTAAAACGGGGGGATGAAAGTTTTTTCGAAAACAACATTTTGTTCGTTGATCCCGGCTTTTTCTCCATGTTCAGCTTTAAAATGGCCGCGGGCAGTCCGGAAACCGCACTCGCAGAGCCGTTTTCGATGGTCATGTCGGAGGCTGCGGCACTCAAATATTTTGGAGACGAGGACCCGATAGGAAAAGTGTTGACGCTTGATAAAAACGTAAATGTAACAGTGACGGGTATCACCCGGAACATTTCCAGAACTTCATCGATACGCTTCGACTTCCTGATTTCGATGGAAACCAGCAGGGCTCTCTCCGGCGTTCTGGATGACTGGACGCTTAACCGCATCGCGACTTTCTTGCTGGTTCCTGAGGGATTTGACCGGGCTCGCTTTGAGGAAAGACTCCCCGCTTTTCTGGCCAAGTACTTTGAGAATTACCCGGAATCGCCGCAGAAGATGTATCTCTTTCCCTTTCTTGATTTCCGGCTAAAATCAAGACACATCACTTCTTTCGTGGCGAGTAGTGATCCCATCAGTGTGTACATCACGTTTTCCATCGGCGTTCTGCTGCTGGTTATCGTCAGCATCAATTTTATTAATCTTTCCACAGTGAGGTACATGCACCGGACAAAAGAGATCGGACTGCGTAAGGTGGTCGGAGCCAGGCGGACCCAGTTGATAGTCCAGTTTTTAGGGGAATCCCTGCTGCTCTCCTTTATTGCGATACCAGTCGCCATTCTCCTGTATGAGATTATCCACCCGATTTTCTATGCGTATATGGGAAATTTTGCGCTCGTCTCATTCATCCCTCAAGTCTCAAACTCCATCTGGAACTACCCGTTTCTTCTTCAATATCTGGTAGTGGCGGCCATCCTGACTGGAATTTTTTCCGGTTTGTATCCCGCCTTCTTTCTTTCCAGTTTTCAGCCGTTGCAGGTCTTGAAAAAAAGCTACCAACCCGGCAGGAAAAAGAAGCGCGGCAGCAAAGTCATGATTGTTTTCCAGTTCGCGTTTTCCGTCATCTTTATTGCCAGTGCCAGCATATTGAAGCATCAGTTCGGGCACTTATGGGAAGCTGATATGGGATATAGCCGGGAACGGGTGGCCGTGATCCAACTTGAAAAGGAAGCCCGCAACAAACTCGAGGTGATAAAGACCGAGATATCCCGTCATTCAGACGTGATTCAGGTTTCCGCGGCGGGAAACGTGCCCCTGGTCTGGGAACCTGAACAGCCTGTGCGACCTCCGGGTGTTCACGAGGATGAAGCGTTGACTATGAAAGCGTACGGCATTGATTACGGCTTTATCGAAGCTCTCGAGATGCAGATGAAACAGGGAAGGAGTTTCTCAAAAGGTTTTGCGGACAGACACAATTTTATTCTCAACGAAACAGCTGTCCAGAAACTGGGATGGGAGAGCTCACTCGGGAAACAGTTAATAGTTGGAGACCAGACCGGAACAGTCATCGGCATCGTGAAGGATTTTCTGTTTGCAGATATCGATACTGAAATCCCGCCCTCGGTTTTGTATTTGGACCAGGAAAACCTGAATGTCATGCTCGTGAAATTTTCTTCCTCAGAAAGGTTTCCCGATCTTCGTGAATTTATGAAAGAGCAGTGGCAGGGTTTACTGCCGGGTCGTCCATTTGAGTGCCAGACTTTGGCATGGTATTCCGAGAATACTTTTGGCATTCTCACCAAAATTGCGGATTTCATGAATATGATCGGACTGACAGCCGTGCTTTTTTCCAGCCGACTGACAGCCGTGCTTTTTTCCAGCCTGGGCCTGTTGGGGCTGGCCACCTATTTGGTCGAACGGAGGACAAAAGAGATCGGGATCAGAAAAGTGCTCGGCGCAACATCGATGAATATCATGTGGAAAATAAGCAAGGAGTTCTTAATCCTGGTCGCTGTTGCGAATGTCGTCTCCTTGGGACTCTTGCATTTTGGGTGGCAAAAGGTTCTCCAGACGGGCTTAGTGTTTTTCACCAACGTTAACGCTGGCACCTATCTATTTGCGCTGCTCGTGACTGTGTTCACCGCGTTTCTGGCTGTAGCCTCGCAGACTCTGAAAGCCGCCTGGGCCAATCCTATCGAATCACTGAGATACGAGTGATAGGACTTTAACTATTACATTTAACGACATTCTACTCTCAAGATCTTGCTATACTGCTCCTCTTTAATACACAAAACAGGATCATCTATTTGACACATCTCAAATAAATATCCTAAAATCGCTATTTGCCAGAGGAAGAGATGGCGATTGAATGTCCTCAAAGTAAGATTAATAATCCTGATGATTCCAAGTTCTGTAAGGAATGTCAAACTCCCCTCAAGGCAATGACTCTGCTTTTCCGATAAAAACCTTTCAGTTCAAAATGATAAGGAGAAGACTATGAAAGCAATTGTATGTACAAAATACGGGCCACCGGAGGTTCTTCAGCTCAAAGAGGTAGAAAAACCTGTTCCAAAAGATAATGAAGTGCTAATAAAAATTCACGCAACAACAGCACATATAGGGGACACTCGAATACGAAAGCCTGACCCATTTGCTGTAAGACTTTTATTTGGTCTCATGAGGCCAAAAAAAGTACCTGTATTAGGTATGGAGTTAGCAGGAGAAATTGAATCAGTAGGCAAAGATGTAAAGCTGTTTAAGAAAGGTGACAAGGTTTTTGCATTAGCTGGTTTTGGTTTTGGTGCTTATGCTGAGTACATATGTCTACCTGAAGAACCTAAAGAAGGAACGGCTGAAAAAAAGGGATTGGTTGCTATAAAACCTGCTAATTTGACCTATGAGGAAGCCGCCGCTGTTCCCGCTGGAGGACTTACAACAATAAAGGTTATTCAAAAAGGAAATATCCAGAAAGGACAAAAAATTCTTATCTATGGAGCTTCCGGAAGTTTAGGTACTTATGCGGTACAACTGGCTAAGTTCTTTGGAGCAGAGGTTACCGGGGTATGCAGTACCACGAATTTAGAATTAGTGAAATCTCTGGGAGCTGATAAGGTGATAGATTATTCCAAAGAGGATTTTACCAAAAGCGGTGAGACCTATGATGTTATCTTTGACGCTGTAGGTAAGACTTCGCGTTCACGTTGTAAAGGCTTGCTAAAGAAAAATGGAATTTTTCTTACTACAAACGGTTTAGAAAAAATTAATGCGGAAGATTTAATTTTCCTCAAAGAGCTTATTGAGAAGGGAGAGCTAAAACCGGTCATAGATAGACGATATCCCTTGGAACAAATTGTCGAGGCTCACAGGTATGTCGACAAAGGACACAAGAAGGGAAATGTAGTCATAACTTTGCAGGATTGACATTCTTCTGCTGAATTTTATCAAAGCCAATAAAAAATTAAGAGAAAGAGGCGTGCACTGAATTTACAAGACGTTTGGATCCCCTATTTCATCACTCATGTCATTACTATTTCATTGATCATTATCTGTTACAAATGGCCCAAAATTGGAAAGGTGGCCTGGGGAATTATCTTCATTCTCGCCGGAATATTCAATATATATACAGGGAATTCAAATCCACAAGCCTATGTAGATTATGGTCAACATGCGGTGAGCCTTTATCAAAAATTAATTTACGGCCTATTCAGCTCCTACACGTCATTGATCGTTTCCTTGATTGCTTCGGGTCAGATTATTGTGGGAATTTTTCTGCTCATGAAAAGAACACTCTTTGTATTGGGGATATTGGGCGGAATCATGTTTCTTGTCGCCATCTCTCCGTTAGGCATAGGTTCAGCATTTCCATCTACGCTGTTGATGTCGATCAGCTTGGTCTTATTGTACTTGCGGTATAAAAAGGCTTGAGCAAAATACTCCTTTCATTCCAGCCAGCTTATTCTTCGTATCCTATGCGGTCCATTAAGTGCGGTGATAGCCTATATATCCTTTTGTCAGGAGCCAGGCTTCTTCCTGAAGATCAGGGTGGTGTATTCTTCAAGATATTTGCTCTTTACCAGCGGGCAGCCTGATTTCATGACTGCTGTCTTGACTTCATAGGAGTATTCGTACTGAATGCCGGAAAGCAGTAAATAGCCTTCAGGCTTTAAAAAAGAAGTGAACGTGCCGGCCAGAGTCAGGAGAATGTCCCCGTAAAGATTGGCCATGATCAGGTCGAAATCCTCTTCGTTCAGAGCTTCCAGCTCTCCCTGTAGGGGGCGCACGACTTTGTCTACTCTGTTCAGTTTAATATTTGAGATCGTTGTTTTGATCGCATCGGAGTTTGGGTCAAGAGCTGTCACAGATAGAGCCCCCATCTTGGCCGCGGCAATAGAGAGGATGCCGGTCCCACAGCCAAGGTCCAGGACCTTTGAGCCAGGGAAAACCGGAATATTTTCCATCTCCTCCAGGCAACTGCGCGTGGTTTCGTGCTCTCCTGAGCCAAAAGCCAGCCCGCGTCCGAGTATAATCGGAATTCTCTGTCCTGAATGGCTCCCTTCCGGAGAGCGCAGTATGATGAAACGTTTTCCTATTTCGATACTCATATTCTTCAGATAAATTGTCATCGCGAGCCGCTGGATAGTGCATGTGAGCATCAAGCAAAGCGATGTCATTGCGAGCGACCGAAGGGAGCGCGGCAATCTCAACCTTTTGTTTGGAATAAGATCACCATATTCCCTTCTCTCTTCGCAACGGCGTCTAAAGTAACCTCGGCTCGTGAATAATCCAGGTTAATTAGGGGAATTTCTTGACATTTACGGAATTTCAAATTTTTTATTAAAAAACACTGAAAATGATTGATTCAAAAATCTCTTTAGATCTGGATCGAAAAACGGCATTCTTGTCCCCCCATCATGATTGAATCTTCCAGCTTCACTTTCACTGATTTCCCGACAACAGTTTCGAAACTTTCCATCAACCATCCCCGGGAACAGTTGCAGAAAGTGTTTGATAAAAGAGGTTTAATACTTCCGACAAGCGGGCATAAACACTTGCTGTAAGTGAGGCGGACCGTATTTCCTTCTTTGTGGACGTTGTTCGCTCCGACCCATTTTTTCATCCTGGCCAGCCAGCTATCCAGGTTTCCCTTTGATTTTAAAGCTTCCTTTTTTGCATGTTTTCCCGCACATGCCTGGCCGCATTCTTCCAGCACCTTGATTTTTGACTCCTCATCCAGGTGCTTATCCATGTTTTTCATCAGGTTCGAGAGCCATTCATGAAGGAATTCTTGTTTTTGTATCATTTTTCTCTCCTGTTGAGTGTTATTTTACGCTTATAGAGATTAAAATGGAAAGAGTGCTCGTTGTTTAAATTGCCTAGTCATGCAACCTTTGTACTGCGTTTGACGTATATATATTTGAAGCCAATAGAAATGGAGGAAAAATGGATCTGCTGACACGCTTGGAAGAAGCCATACTCATCGCCATACTTAAGCTTGGAGATGACGCATACGGAGTGCCCATCAACCGGGAGGTCTCCAAGGTCTTCGGAAGAACGTACACCATGGGAGGGCTTTATTTTGCGCTGGACCAGCTGGTTCGCAAGGAGTATCTGATGAAACGATCTGCGGACCCAATACCGCAGCGAGGCGGCAGGAGCAAGACCTATTACAGGCTGACGCTTGAGGGAAGAGAGGCCCTGGAAGTCACCCGTCAGCATCAGGTCAGGTTGTGGAAATCTGTTCCTGAATTCGAAAATGTCAAAGGGAGCTGATAGGAAACAGATGAAAAGTCCCAGACCGCCCCGGATAGCTGCCTGGCTTCTGGCGCAGATATCCGGTCATGAGAGCGGGCCCTCCATTGTGGGGGATTATGAAGAGATATTTCAGGAGTTGGCAAACGAGCAAGGCCTTCATGCGGCCCGCTCCTGGTATTGGTCGCAGGCCCTGAAATCCCTGCCCATGTTTATCACCAATCTTATCTTCGGGAGTACTGCCATGCTCAAAAATTATCTTAAACTGGCCTACAGGAATATCCTCAGACATAAAAGATATGCCCTCCTTAACATCATTGGCCTTGCCGTGGGACTGGCCGCTTGCCTGCTTATGGCCGGCTATGTCATTCACGAACTGAGTTTTGAAACCATGCACCCATTCAGGGATCGTGTATTCAGGATAAATGGACGCATCCCCATGGGAGGAGAAGCCTTTCTCAACGCAGTGGTTTGCGCTCCTTTCGGCCCGGCTGTTGAGGAATCCATCCCTGAAATCGAAGAGAGCGTCCGCATCCTCAGGCGGCACGACGTGCCGGTGCGGGTGGAGGACAGGGATTTCAAGGAAAAGAAGATGTTTTTTGCCGAACAGGAAATCCTCGAGTTATTCTCTATCCCCTTGGTCCGAGGCGACCCAAAGACTGCCCTGGAAGCACCGTTTACCGTGATCATCGACGAAACTCTAGCCCGGAAATACTTTGGTGACGAAAATCCCTACGGAAAAACCATCCGGTTGACACTCCAGAGGACATACGACTTTCAAGTCACAGGATTAATGAAGAATATGCCTTCCAACACCGTGCTCAGGAGGCCCATGATCGCCTCTTTCGCCACGCTCCACCAAACCCACGGTGAAGCGGTTAGGAGATGGGAGAGCTGGGGGATGATCACCACCTTTGTCCGCCTTCGGAGGGGGGCAGATGCGGCAACAATCGATGAGAAAATAACGGCTGTGGCACGGTCCCATCTTGGCGAAGACGAAAAAGATGCCTCTTATTACCTGCAGCCTCTGGGCAGGATTTATATAGAAAATGCAGCCTATGGAATGAACAATGACCTGGACGCATCGGGCAGTATCACCCGGTTGTATATTTTTTCGGCCATCGCCCTGCTCATCCTGCTTATAGCTGCGATTAATTTTATCAATCTGTCCACGGCGAAGATTGCTGGAAGGTTGAAGGAGGTGGGTATTCGCAAGACCTGCGGAGCCCTGCGTTCTCACCTGATTAAGCAATTCCTGATGGAATCAGTTCTCGTCACTGCAATGGCTATGGGGTTGGGGCTTTTCCTCTTCTCTTTGTTTAAACCCCGCCTGGACGTTTATCTCGGGAAAACCCTGAACCTGGGGATTCTGACAACTCCCTGGATTCTTCCTGCCGTCGCCGCCATGATACTGGTTGTCGGTTTCCTTGCCGGATCCTATCCGGCCCTTTTTCTCTCCCGGTTCCCGGCGGCGGTTGTTTTCCGGTACGGCGTTCCCAAGGGTCCCTCCAGGTACGGCCTGCGGAGGATCCTGGTGGGAGTGCAGTTTTTCATTGCCGGTGCTCTTATTGTCAGCACTCTGGTCGTCGTCAAGCAAGTGCGTTATTCTGAAACAAGAGACCTCGGATACAATAAGGATAATCTGATCGTCCTGAGCAACAGGGATGCTTCCCGTCTCAAGAACGCCAGCCTAGTCAAGAGCCAGATCATGCGCCGAACCGGAGCTCTGGCAGCCGCTTCTGTGGATAACTTTCCCTCAGCCCAGAATCGCAACATCTCGACTGTCCGCATCGAAGGGAAAAGAGAGGAAAAAGGCACGATCTTCCAGTCCCTGGAAGTGGATGCGGATTTCATTCCAGCCATGGAATTGAAACTGGTCGCTGGACGGAATTTCGAACAGGGACGGACCGCTGACAGGGAAGCTGTTTTGATAAACGAGACTGCTGCCCAGAGCTTGGGTCTGGAGGATCCGATCGGGAAATTCCTGTATCGGGGAGATAATGCCTTTCGTATCATTGGTATTCATCAGGACTGGAACACAAATTCAATCCATTCCCGGATTTACCCCACTGTTTTGTTTCACGCTGATGAGACGGCAGGCGAGCTCGTCGTCCGGCTCCCTTCGGAGAGGACTCAGGAAGTCATTTCCCGGATTCGAGAGGTCGTGTATGGGCTTTTTCCCGAGCAGATCTTTGATTATGCTTATGTCGATGATCTCCATCTCAGAGCCTACGATGAAGAGAGACGGCTGGCATCGCTTCTCATTTCCTTCTGTCAATTGACTGTTTTGGTGGCCTGTCTCGGAATCTTTGGTCTGGCGGCGTACAGCACCGAACAGCGGACCAAGGAGATCGGGATTCGCAAGGTCCTGGGTTCCAGTGTCGCGGGTATCGTCATACTGTTTACCCGCAACTACGCCCGGTGGGTGTTTGCTGCCAATATCTTCGCCTGGCCGGCTGCCTATTTTGGAGTGAACAAATGGCTTGAGGCCTTTGCCTTCAGGACACCTGTCGGTCTCGGACCGTTCATCTTGGCCGGATTGATAACCCTGGCTGTGGCTCTCATCTCGGTTGTCTTTCAGACTGTGAAGGCAGCCCTGGCCAATCCGGTTCAATGCCTGAGGTACGAATAAGCCTTTTTCTTCCCCAAGGCACAGTCGCTCTCAGAAATAGTTGCCCATCTCCTCGCCTGCGATCAAGAGTTCCTGGTGGATATCAGAAGGAGGAGGAGGACGCTCGGCCAATATTCTTGAGAGAATCTGGAGTGGCTTTCTGTCAATGTGCAGGGCGGAATCTATTCATTCGCTGATTGTCAGGCTGTTTTTTTTGTGGCCCCTCTTTTTATGCGACTGAGCTCCCCATTTTGCTTGTGATATGTTTATCCCTTGCCGCCAGATACGAGAGTCGCGGAGAAAGACCGGAAATTTTTAGCAAGCGCTAAAATAAAATTCTAATAATTCGGCTTTTTCTACTGCTTCTTGATCAGGATTGGTTTGCCAAGTCCGAGTTTCTCCAGAGGTTTCATCTGCGTCGCTCCATCACCGACAACAAGATAGATCATCCGGTCAGGATTGATGTACTTTTTCGCCAATTCCTTGTGATGCTCTGCAGTTAATGTCTTGACGAATTCTTCCCGCTGTTTGATGAAATCAAACGGACGATTATACGTTGCAATACTGTTCAACATCCCGAGCAAGCTTCCCAGAGTTTCAAAGTTTCGGGCATTGGATTTGACCAGAGCGTCTTTGGTGAACTTCAAATCTTCAGGAGCGATTCCCTCCCTATACTTCAACATCAAATCTCTGAAAATTTGGACTGATTCCAGTGTGGCTGGTGACTGAACCGATGAGGACGCGACAAAGGGGCCTGGATTGAGAGAGCCGCTGAAGCCTGTGCGCGCTCCGTAGGTGTAGCCTTTCTCCTCCCTCAAGACCAGATTCACAAATCCGTTGAAGCTTCCTCCCAGCTTGTAGTTCATGACATAGGCGGGGTAATAATCCGGATCCGTTGCGGGCATGGAAAGATACCCAATATTAATAACTGACTGCCGAGCCCCAGGGATATCCACAAAATAGACATTCGGCTTCTCCTGAAGAGACGGGAGTTCAAACTCTGGAAATGCAACCTCTTTAGCTGCCCATTTCTCTTCGAGAGATTTAAACGTATTGACTGCTTCGTCTTGGGAAATATTGCCGACTATAGACACATGTGTAATTGATGAAGAAAAACTCTTTTCGTAGTAGGCTTTCAGGTCATCTATAGTAATGGCTTCTACGGATTCCACTGTTCCTAGAGTCGGAATACTGAAGATGTGTTTATCCCCATAGATAAGCTGGTTAAAAACATTTCGAGCAACGGCTGTCGGGCTGACTTTGCTCCTGTTGATATTTTCAATAGTCTGTTTTTTGACTCGGGCGAATTCTTTTTCATCCCAACGGGGCTCCAACAGAATTTCTTCCACAAGCTGATAGACATCATTAAACTTGGAAGATAAACAATTCACCGACACTGTGATGGCCTCCCGGCCAGTGTACATATAAATATTAGCGCCTAATTCCTCGATGGCTTCTTCCAGTTCTATAGGGGTCTTATTCTTTGTCCCTTCCATCATCATATCGGTTATCAGATTGGCAACACCGACTTTACCCATGTCATCCAACAATTGACCCCCTTTGATGGTCATAGAAAACTGAACAAGTGGCAGCTCGGTATGCTCGATTCCATAAATATTCATTCCATTGTCCAACTCATCCTTCCAAATGGTCGGGAGTGTGATTTCGGGATCAGGGCCTTTTGGCGGTTCGACGTTGCGGTCGAATGAGGTTGGAAACGGCTCAACTTTGTACTCCTCCACCGGCCTTTCCGCGGCAATTTTCTCAGCTTCCACAGCCTCCTCGACAATGGTGAAGGGCTCTGAGCCTTCGACAACCAATTCAGTCTTCCCTTGGGGAACAAAACTTGTCATGACATAAGGTTTGTCTTTGATGTATGTCTCATAGACCCGCAGAATGTCTGCTTTTGTCACGGCCTTGATTTTTTCGAGATCTGTGGTGACATATCCCGGAGAGCCAGCGTATTCGTTGTATTGGGCAAGTTGGAATGATTTGTAAAGAATGCTGGACATGCCGTTGTAAAATTGTGTTTCAAGTCCTGCCTTAATTCTCTCCACATCCTCCTCAGTGAAGGATTCCGTCTCCAGCTTTTGGAAACTTTCTGCAATCGCGTCTTTGACATCGTTGAGATTGACATTGGGGAAGGTCCGGATTCGGATTCGAAACTCTCCGGCAATCTCGTTGCTCATCTGGAATCCAGAGACAGAAGGCGCCAGCTTTTTCTCCTCCACGATGACTTTGTAAAGAGGCGCTTTTTTTCCGTATGAAAAGAGCTGCCCCAGAAAACTCAAAGCATAGGCATCCGGATGATACTCTTGAACAGTGGGAATAGCCATGTTCAACTCGGGTGCGTTGGCAAAGTTGTCCTCCCAGTAGGCCATCTTGGTTTTATCCAGAGTGACAGTCTGGGGTTGGGGATCATCTACCTTTACTCCGGATTCAATCTCGCCAAAATATTTTTCGATCCACTGTTTTGTCTGTCCCCGGTCAAAATCGCCGGCAACAACCAGGGTGGCGTTACTGGGACGGTACCACTTCTGATGGAATTCATGAACATCCTTCAAAGTGGCCAGGGTCAGGTCCTCCATCTCTCCAATCACTGTCCAGTTGTAAGGATGTCCCTCAGGATAGAGTAGCTTTCCGATGATATGCGTGGTGTAGCCGTACGGCCGGTTCTCTCCCTGTCTTTTTTCATTCTTGACGACATTTTGCTGATTGGCAAAGGCTTCTTGAGTGATCTTGGGACGCAAAAAGCCCAATCTATCTGCCTCTAACCACAGGACCATCTCTAAGGCGTTGTTAGGGACAATCTGGAAATAAATTGTCCCGTCTCTGCTTGTGCCTCCGTTGAGCATACCGCCCGCTTCCTGGATTTTCCTGAAAAACTGGTCCTGCCCGACATGCTGGGACTCCTGGAACATCATGTGCTCGAAAAGATGGGCAAAGCCTGTGCGCCCTGGGACCTCACGGTTGGACCCCACATGGTACTGAACAGCGACAGCCGCGATGGGATCGGACGTGTCCTCATGAAGGACGACTTCCAGACCATTGGCAAGGGTGTACTTCTCATAATCGATCTTGAGTTCTGCTTCTTTCGGCTTGCACCCAAATGGAACCAAAAAGCAAAGCGCTAAAATGAAAATTAAAGCTCTCAATCTTATATGCATGATTCCCTCCTTTTTAATTTTTGTATTTCCCTGAGGAATACATTCCTCCTGCGAAGAATTTTTATTCTATCTCTAAAAAAAAATAAAGTAAAGATTCATGATAATCAGGCTATTTATTAGAATTTCTATTTTGTTCCATTTGAGAAAAATAAGGAACGAAAAATCTGTGAGAGGTCGATGAAGCAGTTAAATGGAATTTCTGTGAGACAATAAAGCCGCGCTCTGGTTATCGCCATCTATCGCCTCAAGAAATTCCTGAAGAATACGGATTGACCGCTTACCGAACGTTTTGACCGTTTGTATATTATGACTTTTCTAAAGATAGAATCTCTGGTACATATTCCATGCGGTTGAAAATCCTGTCGAAGCTATAGAAAACATTACAATATCCAAGAAAATTGTTATATCATTCAATACAACCGGATAAGCAAGGAGAGTCAAAACGTTGATCAGTTTAATTAAGAGACGTCATCTGTTCTGGTTTCTTCAGACGGGCGGTTGGCTTCTTTACTTCGGGATCAGCCTCATCTCTGAGGGAGTAAGAGGAAACCTGACAACATTTATATTGGTCAGATATGCGACAGCTGCGACCGCCGGTTTTCTGGCTACTTCGGCTCTCCGCTATTTCTACAGAAGAATAAAAATCCGGGAACGCTCGATTTTTTCTCTTTCTCTCATAACCATCATTTCTTCCATCCTGGGAGCGAACTTATTGATATGGATAGCGAACTTTTTAAGATATCCGTACTCAGGCATAAAAGCCCTGACCACCAATCCGACGCTCTTGTCCTATCTGCAAAGAGTCATCTGGTGGTTAACGCCCCTCATCGGATGGAGCGCTCTTTACCTGGGGATAAAATTCTGGCAGGAATGGATGATCCAGAAGGAACAGACAGAAAAGGCCAATTCCCTGGCTCAGGCTGCTCAACTTCAGATGCTCAGGTACCGGATGAACCCTCACTTTCTGTTCAACGCCTTGAACTCCATCCGGGCCTTGATATCGGAAAATAAATCATCCGCCAAGAGAATGATCACTGAACTTTCGGAATATTTGCGCTATTCATTGGTATCCAGAAACCAGGAGAACGTTCCGGTAAAAGAAGAAATGGAATCTGTCCGTCATTACTTCAACATCCAGAAAATAAGGTATGAAAATAAGCTGGAGGTCTCGTTTGATATCGACCCGGCTGTTGAAGAATTCCCCATAGTCAGTTATCTTATCCATCCGCTTGCAGAAAATGCCGTAAAACATGGAATGCGCACCAGTCCCATGCCTCTCAAGATTCAAATCACAGCCAAAGACCATCGGGGAAGCCTCTCTATTGAAGTCCGCAACTCCGGAACCTGGATCGAGACCACAGACAAAAAAAAGGACACCGTTATCCATACAGGGTTGGACAATGTGCGCCAGCGCCTGATTGAATCCTATCCGGGAAGACATCATTTTGAAATATTCGAGAAGGAGCGTTTTGTTCATGCAAGATTGGTCATCGAAAAAGAGATAGGGAGATAATCATCAATGGATCTTGCCAGATTTAAAAATCGAATACCGGCGTTCTGGATTTTGCACGCGTCGGGCTGGCTGGCTTACGCCGGCTTAGCAGCTGTTTTCTCCTACACAGAAAAATGGACGGATATCCCCCGGATTCTTCTTTTTTTGACACCTTTCGCTGTGGGTTTTATCACCTGCATTCCTCTTCGCTATTTTTTCAGGCGGATTCGATTTCACGAACGTCCATTGATATATTCAATATTGACGGCTCTTGCGGCCTCTTTTATCGGGGCGAATATTTGGTTAGGGATAGACGCTGTAATCAGCCTTTTCATACATCATCCAATGGAGCCTCAGATGACGCTCATCTCTGTTTACGTTCTCTCTGTTATCTCGAGAGGAATACCGCTCCTGATTTGGATATTTCTTTATTTCGGGATAAAAATCCGGATAGAATGGAGACGGCAAGAGGAAAAGATGGAAAAAGCCAATTCTTTGGCCCAGGACGCACAGCTCCAGATGCTTCGCTACCAGTTGAACCCCCACTTTCTGTTCAACTCCATGAACTCGATAAGGGCCCTGATCGATGAAGATGAGACCAAAGCGAGAGAGATGATCACGGAGCTCTCTGAATTTCTGCGCTATTCTCTGGACAGCAAAGATTATTCGAATGTGCCGCTCAGGAATGAAATAGATGCCATCCGGCACTACTTTGCCATCCAGAAAAAAAGGTATGAGGACAAACTCGAAGTTATCTATGACGTCGAACCTCAAGCCGGCGATTATCCGGTCCTGAGTTTCCTGATACATCCTCTTGTCGAAAACGCCGTCAAATATGGAATGCGCACCAGCCCTATGCCGCTCACGATTCATTTGAAGGCCAAAACCAGGGAAGGCATGCTTACGATTGAAGTCTGCAATACAGGAAAATGGGTCGAACCAGCCCAGGAAGAGGAACAGATGTTCACCAGTACAGGTACAGGTCTGGACAATGTGCGCCGCAGACTCGAAAATGTCTTCCCCAACCGCCACCGGTTAGAAGTCTTTGAAAAA
>SMTZ1_10004505_pt1 | contig 23392 bp, 15 predicted proteins | sample DeeMarSWOR136_30_FD_25667 | JGI IMG/M metagenome (IMG submission 25667) | reverse complement strand
CGCTGAACTGTATAAAAAGGTCATCGCCATGGATCCTTCCGACGCTAATGCGCACGCCTTTCTGGGAGCTGTGTATACACAAATGAGACAGCACGAAAAGGGGATTGCTGAAGTGGAGAAAGCTGTTGCTCTTAATCCCAATGCAGCAGATGCGCATTGTTTTTTCGGCTGGGTTTTCCATTTTAACGGGAGGAACGAGGAGGCCATTGAGGCGATCAAGAAGGCGATCCGTCTCAACCCTTTCCCTCCCAACTGGTACTTTTGGCAGTTAGCAATTCCCTATTCCTATGTGGGGAGGTATGAAGAGGCGATCGCAGCATGTCAGAAAGCTCTCCGTATTAGTCCTGATGATCTGTTTGCCCATATTCGCCTTACATCCACATATAGTCTATCTGGCCGTGCGGAGGAGGCACGTGCAGAAGCAGCAGAGGTTCTGAGGATAAATCCCAAGTTTTGTTTAAACCATTTTGCAAAGACATTGGCTTACAAAAACCCTCATGACAGGGTGCTGCTTATTGATGCCCTTCGCAAGGCCGGGTTACCTGAATACCCACCCCTCCCCCTGCCCGACAAACCCTCCATAGCCGTGCTGCCCTTTGTCAACATGAGTGGCGATCCAGAGCAGGAGTATTTCAGTGATGGGATTACGGAAGAAATCATAACTGCACTCTCCAAAACACCCAAGTTGTTCGTCATAGCCCGCAACTCCACCTTCACTTACAAGGGCAAGCCGGTGAAGGTGCAGCATGTGGGGCGCGAACTTGGTGTAAAGTATGTCTTGGAAGGCAGTGTGAGAAAAGCTGAGGATCAGGTGAGAATCACGGGCCAGCTTGTGGATGCTCAAACAGGCCATCACCTATGGGCTGAGCGGTATGATCGGGATCTGAAGGACATTTTCGCTATTCAAGATGAAATCGCGATGAAAATAGTGACGGCCATGCGGGTGAAGTTGACTGAGGGTGAGCAAGCCCGCCTCGTGGAAAAGGAAGTTAAGAACCCTGATGCTTTTTTGAAATATCTCCAAGCATCATCGCTGTTGCACCATGGCACCAAAGAAAACCTCATACGGTTTGGCCAATTGGCACAGGAAATCGTTGATATGGAACCTGAATACTCGATTGGATACAGGCTGCTGGGTCGGTATCACTATTTCCTTGCAGATATGGGTATATCACCCCAGGAGAATTTTAAAAAGGCTTTTCAATTTGCACAAAAGGCGCTTTCTATGGATGAATTCGATGCAGGTGCACACGCCTTATTGGGCCAGGTCTATTTATTGATTAGAAAATATGAAAAGGCAATTGCATCAGGCAAGCGGTCTGTAGAGCTTCAACCAAATGGAGCCGGTTTTAATGCGGATTTAGGAAGCACATTAAGCTACGCCGGGCGTGTTGATGAAGCGATTGCTCATATTAAACAGGCGATTCGTCTCAACCCTTTTCCTCCCTTTTACTACTATCAGTATTTAAGCCGATGCTACCTCCAGATGGGGCAGTATGAGGATGCATTAGCAGAATATAGGAAAGCGCTTCAGCGCGCCCCGGACAATCCCGCTAACCATCTTTCTATAGCCATCACTTATGCTTTATTAGACAGGGAAGAAGAGGCACGTGCATCAGCCGCGAAAGCCTTAGAGTTAAATCCCAATTTTTCCGTTTCGTGGTATTCCAAAATTTCGAAGCATAAAGATCAAGCCTTTGCGAAGCACGTTGTCGACGCCATGCGCAAGGCTGGATTTCCGGAGTGAGGATTGATTATCATCTAAAACTTTCTATAACTCCAACTGATCGGCAAAAATTAAGGGCTCAAAATAGGGTCCCCTCGAACGCCTCTCATCCTACTATGACTAGCACCACAACGCTCAAAAATCGCTCGATTTAACACTACCCAAATTAAGTGAAACAGTGGCTTTCCGTTGGGAAGTTTAGATATCACAGGTTTTGATGTCCCCTAATTCCCACAGATCTTTTGGCGTTATCGAAACATTTTAATGAAAATTTGGCCGTCTATCCCAAGCCATGGGACCTGCCTATCTATGCACTTTACATCAGCCAATTTGCAAAATGATACTCAATAAGCAGGAAATGACTTTGGGTTTGGTTCATGGCCTGTGCCATAAAGTTCCTCCCGCAAATTGAAGCCAACATAAGGACCGTAACTTGCAGGGATGAAATCGGATTTCGGTGGTATCGCCACCCAAAAATCCAGGGTAGCTGGTGAAAAAATGATGGATTGACGGTTATGAACAATAGGATTCCAGCGCCAGGTGATCCTGGAAGTTCTGACAAGTTCGATCGCTTTTCCAATGTCCATATCTTTCAAATTTTCCTTCAGGAACTGATTTCCGAAATCCAATCTTTTCGTGGAAGGAGACGTAATGTTTTTAGAAGGGATCGTGCACGCATGATTGGCCATTGCCAGATAACCGTTTTTCATATTGATGCTTGCCATTTCCTTATTGGCAACTTCAAAAATTGATGCGCTTTTTCTACTTGAGACAAAAAGGAGTCGTGCAGGGTATACCTTTTGTTCCAATAAAAATTGTCCAACATCATCAATTGATTCTGAATATTGAAGCACAAATCTTGATAAATGGTTAATCGGGATGGTGTCCCACTCTGTTTGTTTAATATGAATATTATTTTCAGATACAGTGATTCCCTTTTCATTCATGCCGGTTTCACCAGAGACCATTCCGGGATTCAAGACCGCTGCAAAGCCATATCCCTGTTGAGGCTTAATAATGTAAAGGAGCATCTTCTTGGCGTATGGACTGTTCCTGCTAATATCAATTTGTCGGGCGGTTATTATTTGCGAATCAGCCTGCTTGAATGAAAATGCAAAACAATTACTGTGCTCAGAAATAGTGGCAAGGGTGTTTAAAAAAAGGATTTTATCATATTCAATACCTGAACCGTCAGCGATCCCCTTCATTTCAAAAACGTATTCCTGGGGAATATATCGCTCTAAGCTTCTTGATAACGGTAGCCATTTACCATCTGACATATTTTTAAGCTTATCATAAGCTTCCCAATAATATTGGTGAGCATCGATGATCTCATTTTTACATAATTTTCCATGGGCAAACCCTATCTCATATGGTGACCCCGTCAAATAAACGACGCCGATCCCGGCCTTTATGTATTTTTTGCTTCTGTCATATTTTCCCTCTTCCATAATCGGCTGATTGAGTAAATCCTGGACGTTCATTTTTTGCCAGCCACAGCCGGATGCAGCGAGAATAAACGCGGTCAATAAAAGAGAAATGAATAATGTACAACTCCTTGTATACTTCATCGGTAAGCCTCGAATGTTGATGGTAATACATTGAGAATATCACAAGAATAAGAGAAACTGTGACATGCAATAGAGTAGCTCAAATTCCCTGTCTCGACCCAATTCCATTACGACTACCATTTGTAACATCAAAAATCGGTCGATTCAAGGTAGCCCAAATAAATCGCTATCTGTGCGATTCAAACACATCATGTGAGCTGCTTGAAATTCCAGAGCGGTAAGAACATTTGTTTCTGGAAGCGCTATGTCATTCGACTGCTATTTATCACTCCCCTGATCCAACTGGGCCAATTCCTGCCTAACTTTATCCGGCTCACCTAGAGTGCCGAGCTTTTCGAAAATCTCCAGAGCGTTGGTCAGATTCTTTCTGGCTTGCTCCCTGTTCCCTTGCCCTTTTTGAAGACGGCCAAATCCCGAATAGGCAAGCGCCAATTCATTTTCAGCCTTGACCTCTTGAAATATAGCAATACTTCGCATGAAATGGTTCAGAGCCTGCTCAGGATTGACTTTCGAGATGGTTTCACCCAACAAGCGGCAAGCGTACGCTATAAGAAATCTCATTCCTGTTCGCTCAGCAAGTTCCAATCCTTCGTGCAGTCTTTGAGTTGCGGCGCCATTGTCCCCACATCGCCAGTGGCCCTCTCCGAGAGTTATTATCGTGTAAATCTCAGCCGGGGAAAAGCGCACAGCATGGTACATCGAGGCAAGATTTGTAGCAAGTTCTATCCCCTTGTGAGGATCGCCAAGCCGACATAACGCCCATGCAAGGCCCGATTGGGCCCAAACCTTGTCAGCAGGTGTGGGGGCAACTTGGACCGCTTGCTCCCCATACTCAAGCGCGTTACTCAGATCATGCTACTGACATGGCAAATGCTGCAAAAGAGATAAGACTGTTGTTTGAGTATTCTTCAGCAACTTTTAGCCCCTTTTCGGCCTCTTTCACTGCGTTATCCCAACTACCTGTATGTGAATAAGCCCATGAGGCGCCCGTTAAAACCAAAACATATGGGCGAAGTTTAAAGTGCTTCTCCATTAGACGAATGGCGGTCTCTTTCAAGGTGAGCACCTGTGTAAAGTCTCCCTTCCACAAATGGCTCCACTGCAATGGACAATACGCAGAGCCAAGGTCTTCATGTGCACCTGCACCCTCGCAAAGTTCGACAGCATCGGTAAGGGTTTTGATGGCTTGATCCAGATGGGCAAACCACCATTCACATGCACCTATCCTGGCGTAGAACATTCCTAATAACTTCTGATTACCCAACTTGGTGACCATGACTTTATATTGGTTCAATAAATCATAATATTCTGAAAATCTTAGTAAAAGCTGAAAGACGTCCCACTGGCCGACTAACAAGGAGATCCGTCGCTGTTGGTTCGACTCGGTCTCGGGTAAACTGTCAAGAATCTCCATGGCCTTATCAAAATATGACATGGCCTCCTGCAAAGCATTAACCCTCGCAGCCTTCTGGTTGGCCCGGACTAGATAATCAAGGGCCTTTTCCCTGTTGTTACTCAGCACATAATGATGGGCTAGCATTTCGTAGTATTCCTCAAGCCGGTCTGGGTAAAGGTCTTCTATCGCGTTTCCAATCTTTTCATGAATCTCCTTTCTCCGTTTGATAAGTAAGCTGTTGTAGGCTACCTCTTGAGTCAAGGCATGTTTAAAGATGTATTCCAACTCCGGGAAAAGTCTCTTTTCATAGATGAACTCCAGACCTTGAAGGTTGAGGAGAGAGGATTTTAGCTCCTCTCTCATTCCCATGATTGTCTGCAGAATGCGGTAGGCAAATTCTCTGCCAATCACCGATGCCACCTGCACAATCCGCTTGAGACTTTCCTCCACATGATCGATGCGGGCCGCAATGATCCCTTGAATGGTATCAGGAACCTCAATCTCGGACGCCTGTCTGGCTAAAACATACTGATGATCCTTCCTTTGAATTGAGCCATTTTCCAAGAGGCTGTGGGTGAGTTCCTCCACGAACAGGGGGTTGCCTCCAGCCCTGTCAATAATCAGTTCCCTGAGTTCCGGTACCACCTCTCCACCCTCTAGAATGTTTTGCACCAGTTTGGCACTACTTTTGGTGGAGAGCTGGTCCACGCCGATCTTGCTGTAGTAGGATTTGCTCCCCCATGCGTGCGTATATTCCGGCCGGTAAAGAAAAATCAGCAGAACCTTGGCGTTTGCCAACCAGTCCACAAAATAGCCCAGGAACTCCTCCGAAGATCTATCGATCCAATGAAGGTCATCCACAACAAGAACGAGGGGCTGCCTTTCGCTCTCTCGAACGAGCACGTCTCGAATGGCCTCAAAACACCTCTGCCTTTTCTGTTGGGGCTCAAGCTGCAAATATGCGCTATCCTCGACCTTGAGGGACAAGAGCTCTTGGATAGGCGGCAGGATGCTTTTAAGTCTCTCATCGAGCTGGAGGATCTTTTCCTCCAGTTTTTTGTTAATAACAAAAACCCGGTCTCCCTCTATGATCTCAAAATAGCCTCTTAGAATGTCCGATATGGGAAGGTAGGGCATGGAACTCCCGTAGTGCAGACATCGGCCCTCAAGATAGGTGTATTCATCCTTTGGAAGGATGCCCTTCAACTCCAGTAAGAGTCTAGATTTCCCAACCCCTGCTTCCCCCACGATCCCCACCACCTGGCCAAATCCAGAGCATGCCTTTTTAAAGGCTTCCTTGAGGATTTCCATTTCTTTTTTCCGGCCTACAAATTCCGTAAGACCCTTTGCAGCAGCGGCTTCAATTCTAGTCTCAATCTCGCTGGGTCTTATGAGCTGGTAAGCCTCCACTGGCTCTTTTTTCCCCTTCACCTGCACCTTGGCCAAACGCTCGAACTCAAAGTAATCTCTGGCCAGCCTGTGAGTGTAAATGGTCCCCAGTATTGTCCCGGGCTTGGCCATATTCTCCATTCTCGAAGCCAGATTGGTAGTATCTCCAACAGCCGTATAATCCATTCGGAGGTCATCGCCGATGGATCCCACAATCACCGGACCCGAGTTAAGCCCTATGCGCATGAGAAAGTCCACCCCGCAGTCCTCCTTTACCTTCTTCCCATACTCTTGGATGCCTTTCTGAATGGACAACGCCGCATAGCAGGCCCTCTGGGCATGATTTTCATGGGCAACAGGTGCACCGAATAGGGCCATTACACCATCACCGGTGAACTGGTTAATCGTCCCTTCATATTTATGTATCTCATCCATGAGGATCTTGAAACATCCATCCATTATTTGGTGAACTTCTTCCGGATCGATTTTTTCAGAGATTGACGTATAGTTGGCCACGTCAGCAAAAAGGACTGTAACTTGCTTCCGTTCCCCCTCCATGGCACTGCGGTTCGTGAGGATCTTTTCGGCTAGGAATTTTGGTGTATAAGATCGGGGTTGGTTGAAATCGATTGGAGGTGCTTCTTTGGGGGCTTCCAGATTATGGCCGCACTCATCACAGAATTTACTGCCGACTCTGTTATTAGCGCCACATTCGGGACAAACAAGCCCGAATCTGTGGCCACATTCATTGCAAAATCTAGCGCCTTCCCGATTCTCAAATTGGCACTTCGGGCATTTCATGGATCACTCCCCAAAACAATCTTCTTGCCCATTAAACTTTCTCATACAGTGCCCTGGTCTCCCGGTCCATGGCCGCCAGATGCTTTTCGGCCTCTTGAGGTGAAACTGCCCTCAATAGACCGTCCGGTTCCTGAATTACCACACCGCTGTGCAAGAGCATTGTGTAGCGCTGCTGACGAACTTCCTTATCAGGATGGCAGATAAACTGGCAGTGGCCGCAGGTAAACTCAAGCCTGTTACCGGGTGTCAGGGGATGATAGATGTTGCATCCAAAGTCCTGTTTGGGCCTGTTTTTATACGCAAGGGCTGCGTCCTTTAGGGCCGGTAAAAACTCTTCATCGTTTTCAGGGATGGGGAACCTCGCCGGCGACCAGGTGGACCATTTGCCAGATCGGTGCAAACCGCTAAAACCGCCGCAAACATAATCACAGCGGCTGTATGAGCGACGCTTGGCATAGGTGAAGTCAATTCCCCCCATGGTGACGGTTGCCTTCTCATCTTTGGAAATCAGCCCGGAGGGGCAAGCCGCTATACACAGGCGGCACTCATCGCAGTAACTCTGCTCAAGGGGTAGCGCATCGGTTGGGATCAGTTCAGCGGTTGTAACCACTGAAGACAGGATAGTGGCCGCACCGTATTGATCCATGATGATATTCCCGGATAACCCGAAATGCCCAATGCCGCTACGAGCTGCCAGATACCTGTGGGAAATGGGAGGCAGTTCGCTATAAGCTCCGCCCGGCACATCTTTACGGTAGACCGCATTTGCAATAATCGGCACGGAGTTGTATCCCTTCATGTTCAGATACTCCGATAATTCAAGGGCAATGCCACTGGCCATGGTGTTGACCCGGTGGTTGTTGATATTCAGGCCGGCCATGTCCTGTTTTTTCAAAAAGGCCTCGATGACACCCTGATCCAGGGGCAAGGCGAAGACGACGGCTGACCTGGCCTCCGGTAAGACATAGGACAAATCAGTGGACGGGGGGCCGCCTTTAAGCATTTCAGGTATGGCAATGCCCACGGTAACGGCGCTTGCGCCTAATACCAAATCTTTTACAGTGTTTGTAAGCCTTTCGACTTTGTCCATTTTCATATCCTGGCCAAATTTTTTTGATATTGACGTAGAATGGCATGACACGAATAACAAATAAGAACTCCTCCTGGGGCTCGAGGCTTGCACATTTTGAGGAGCTTCTTCATGAGCGACCTCCTGAATGGAGGTTTAAGGTTGGCTGAGAAATATCACTTTCAGAATAGGGAAACTGGTTTGAATGTCAAGGAAAACCAGGTGCCCGGGATCTGCCAAATCGGGATTCTCTGCACCATTCGCGCAGGCGAAATCCACAAGTCCTTGGGGTCCCCAGAACCATCCGAGAGTTAGGACTAGCAGCGCAATACTGAAAAATCGGTCGATTTAACACTTCCCAAATTAAGTGAAACAGTGACTCAGCTGGCGATCTAGATATCGCAGGTTTTGATGTCCTCCAGTTCCCACAGATAAGTTGGAGATACATCAGGTTTTAAAACGTCTAAAATCCCCGTATTCACCATGTTATATCAAAGGTTCAGGCATGTACACCTGAATGATAATATCACAACATCACCTTTTATTCGGTTTTTATCAATTTGGAAAGATTATCTGGCGGGAATTTGGTAGAGCGATTTCAGATTTTGCCGTTGGATAAAAAATGATGTCAATGAATCATATCCAAGATTCTTCTGCCTGCAAAAAAACTGGGGTATGTTATTGAATGGATTATATATCACAGATCAAAAAAGCCTAAAATTGGCATTCCAAAATCCCGATCAAAGCCGGTCCAAAACCTCTTGTATTTATCTGGCCAATAGCCCTTATAAATCATATATGGAACATAATATTAGGTTTTAAAATGCTTCTTTAAAAATGTGATTTGATCACCAACACTTTTCTCAAAATGCTCCCCTAAATAAATGTCAAAGTGATCAATCGGATATTGTTTCACTTCCGCATATTCGCCCAGTATTTTGGCTGTATTTAAAGCTGAATCCATAGAGACAAGATTATCCTTTTCACATATCTGTATGAGTACGGGGCAACGTACATCTTTAGCATAATCAATGGGATTGGCTGCGCCTGTCATCAGCAGAGCACGCGCACAAACTTCATTTATAAAATTCCCTGAACTCAGTTTTGCATAACCGTCAAAGGCACCCGGAGCTTCTATCATGGCAAGCGTACCCGGTTTCCCGACAATCGGAATTTTATGAGGGGAGAGACCAAACCAAGATCGGCCCTTGTCTCTTTGGGCATGCATAAAAAGTCGTAAAAAGGATCGGATGCCCATCCGCTTAATAAAGGCTTTACCATCTTCTTCTCTATCCAAAGCCGAACACTGGGCAATCGCGCAGACAATTTTTTTATCATTGGCAGCAAGTACCAAACCATATCCCCCACCGGCAGAAGTTCCCCATATGGCAATCTTGTCTGGATCAATCTCTTCAAGACTCCGGGCATAATCAATTGCTGTTGCACTATCTTTTAATTGGTCGGGAATCGAAAACAGCTGTCTCGGCTCACCTTCACTTTCTCCAAAATATCGGTAATCATAGGCAAGGGCTGCAATGCCGGCTTCTTGAAACCGCAATGCATAAGATTCCAAAACTCTATCCTTGATCCCCCCAAAGCCATGATTCATAACAACACAAGGCACCGGAGAAGATGTATTTTCAGGCAAATAGAGCCATGCACTTATTTTAGATCCTTCTACGTTAAAGCTGACATCTCTTCTTGATGGGGGGGCTTTGTCCATCGTATCCGATGTCGATGATTCTGTGATTGAAATGGGTTGTTTGGGAACGTTAAACCCGGGCGCAAAGATGACAATAATTAGATATATGAGAATGATTACAATTAATGTGCCAAAAACAATACCTGTTATTTTTAAAATAGCCATCTGTAATCTCCTTTTCAATTGCGACCAACAGTCTAGTTCCAAATTATGCGGCTACTTCTGAAGAAGGTGGCAACCTTTGATACTGATACCGTATCTCAGTTATGGTCGTTTCTGTGATACATTGAGAAGATCCAAGAAACGGCAAAAGTTGTGATATCCCAAGTAGACAGGTCTTGCCCTATGCCTCACTTCCGACAAGCCCCATCCTATTTCGATTAGCATCACAATACCCAAAAATCAGTGAATTTAAGGTTTCCCAAATTAAGTGAAACAGTAACTTTCCTTTGGGGGTTTAGATATACATGTTCTTGAGACCAATAATTCCTACATATATGTTGGAGTTACAACAGGTTTTAGTACTAAAAAGAGGACGGGGCTATAGGAAAAACTCCCAGATTATTCCAAAGGTTTACGGACCGGCAAAACATGGCCTGCTTGATTTGTGACATCTTCATAACAAGTGGTACCGCATTCGAAGTATACAATCCAAGCCATTCCGGAATAATAGTCAAGCGTTGTCGCCGACCAATGGTAACCTCGTGGAACAGCCGAAAACATATGGCCGCTAGGTAAGGCAGGATCTCTCGTGCTGAAATCGATAAGTGTGCATAGTTCGCTCATTGTGGGCAACCGCCAGTCGCCGGCTGACGAGCCATCTGAAAGAATAAGTGCGGGATCCGGACCACAGTCTCCATCCTTCAGACTTTTTGCTGCAAGCACAGCACCTGCCCAATCCATCATCCCGAAGCAATTCGTATTTTTCAGCCAGATGAGCCCCGTCAGGCTGTCGGTCACCGTGCCGTCTTTGTTGTCAATAAAGCGGGGATCGGGGATGGATCTATCCAACAGGAGTTCTGTATATTGTCGCTTAAAGTCGCATGGAATGTTCTTCCCTCTCCAGTCATAACAGGTTGATTTAAAAGGATTCACTATACCAGCTAATACATCATCATTTGGAGATACTAATAGTGGTTTATTTTCTCCAGCACATGCACCAATGCAAAATGCAAAAATTATGAAAATATTAAACTGAACCAAATTAGGGATATGATCTTTCATCGATCAAACCCTCAAAGTTTTGGAGATATTGATTGGACAGAAGCTGCTCCAACAGTAACGACATAATGAGAATATCACAAGAACAAGAGAAACTGTGATATGCAATAGACTAGCTCAAATCCCCTGTGTCGAACCATTCCATTCCGACTACCATTTGTATCATCAAAAATCGGTCGATTCAAGGTTAGCCCAAATAAATCGCTACCCCCGAACCGTCGAAGGGGTCCTTTTCAGATTCCCCCTCCTGCTGATAGGCTCCTTATCGCATACTGAAATTTCATGACAGCCGATTTGGGCAACAATCTCAAACGTAAGTTTGATAAGGTGGGGATTAAATCATCAAGCAGAAACATGCACCTCAGCCCCAGGAGCTGGGATTGATGATATCACAGATTTTCTTGATCGGCGATTTCTGCCAATTAGTTGGAGAAATCAACAGGTAGATAGAGCGTTTTATTCATGTCATTTTTGCAGATAGTTCTGCAGATGATTGCCCAATGACACGTTTACAATATCCGTACTTTTGAGAGACCGTTTTTTTTACAGATACGATGAGAGATATCTGCAATTTCAGCTCATCTGCGATTAGTTGGAGGTTTTTGCATGCATAAAAAGTACTTTTGTTGCAGGGAGCAGTTAATTTGAAGTTACTTATTTTACAGACATTTTATATTGGGGTTTAGGGCTGGATTCACGGCTTCCTCCTTGACTCACCGTTGGAGCGCTTTATCCAGACAATCCATTGCATAAGCCCCCAAAACAGGGCTGGCCAGTGAAACCAGACAATGCCATGCCATGTAAATATGTTGATTATAGCAAAAAAAGCAATCACGCCCGCGTAGATCTGTAGGTGCTTGCGAAAAATGTTCCTATCCCTAAATCTTTGCGTGGCCTCTAAGGATTTATCTTTGTCTCCGGACTTTGTCCGTGTTTTCTCTTTTCTGCTCTCTATTTTTTCATTTCTGTCACTGCGACTTTCGTGTTCCACTCTGTCTACACTGGTTGTTTCGTTCCCAGGATCAAATAAGACCCTGTAAGCACGGATAGGTTTGACTATATTCTTAACGGTTTTTTCTCCCAGATATTCGTACCCCAAGGGTAGTTTATCTTCAATTTGTTCATGGACCGTCTTGGAGATACATATTCCTCCGGGATCTGCCAAAGCTTCCAACCTGGCTGCGATATTGACCCCATCACCGTAGATTCGATCACCTTCTACAACAAGGTCTCCAAGGTTAATCCCGATACGAAATATCATCTTGCGGTTTTCTGGTAGCTGGGCATTGCTGGCCTTTATTTCTTTTTGTACTGCTACTGCGCCCTGCACAGCTTCAACTGCGCTGGCGAACTCAGCAAGTAGATTGTCGCCCACCGTGTCCACGACACGTCCATGGTGTTGTTTTATGAGGTTAGCCATCACCTCACGGTATGCTGTTAGTGATTGTATAGTGGCTTTTTCGTCCTCCCGCATGAGTCGACTGTACTCAACAACATCGGCACTGAGAATAGCAGCGAGTTTGCGTTTAAAGCCTTCTTCAGTCATGGCCTTTTCTCACAGTTAGAGGCATTTATACAATAGCCGTGGGAACAATTTATTGGATTGGCAGATTTTATTCATAACGAAACAAGGTTAGGCGGTCAAGAATAATCAAAGTACGATAATCAGGCGAAAAAAATCATATTTATACAAAGAAAAGATCTAATCGAATATCCAAGAAACGGCAAGAGTGGGGATATCCCAACTGACAATTCTTGCCACATGGCTCACTTCCAGTGCCCCTCTCCGTATTAGACTAGCGTCACAATACTCAAAAATCGCCCAGGTTACGACTTCCCAAATCGCTTCCCTGGGCTCCTTGTCGCAAGCAGAAATTTCATGACAGCCGATTTGGGCAACAATTCCAAATGTAAGCTTGAGAAGGCGGGGATTAAACCAGCACAGCAGTGGTGGCTATCAATGGAAGGCCGACGGGAACTTCCAGATATGGCTGTCAGTTCGAAAAGGAGGCATGCAGCCTATTCCAGAGAGGCCATTGCTTCCTTGGCTTGCTGCAGAGGTCCTTTTAACTCGCCTTTTTCAAATCGGCGAATAGCCTCTGAAAAGGATTTTTCTGCCTCTTCTTTTCTCCCTTTAGACTTGTGCCAGAGCCCGAGGCTCATATAAGCCTCGCCAGCAAGAGATTGTGCGCCTATCTTCTCAGATATTTCAATACAGTTCAGAAAGTGCTGCTTTGCCTTGTTGCCCGCGAAAGGAAGTTTGGCTACCAAAAAGGGGAGGCTCTTGAGCATAAGCGGCAGATGGGCTTCACCTCCTCTTGTTGCTACTTGCAGATAAAACTGCCCCAACATGACCTCTGTCAGGCCAATGCACCACTTCCGTTCTCTTTCCTCAAACCGCTTGTGGCCTTCCTCGATCATTTTGAGCCCCTGCTTCATCTGCCCTGTGGAAAGTAAAACAGCACCCAGAAGTGCCCTCGCAGGCGTTCCTATTTGTTCCACTCCAGACTTGTCGCTGAAGGCAGCCACCTCTTCAAAAGCGATCCGGGCTCTTTCCAAATCACCATTACGGAAGTGGCCAATGCCTATGAACAAGGTTGGAAACTGACGATAGTAGGGATCTGCTGAAACCTGAACCGCACGCTCCTCGCTTTCAATGCCGGATTTCAGGTCACCCGAGATGTAATGCCCCAGCCCGGCAATGTAATGGCCCATGACCATACTCCGGATGTCTGAGTTCCTCTCTCCAAATTCCACAAGTGCGGTTCCCGTCTCCAGTGCCTTCTTCCCCTCTCCCCTGTAGAAATGGGTAAAGCCGATCCCCCCGAGAGATTTGAAGAAAAGATAATGATCGCTCGGAAAATCCTTTGCCACATCTTGGGCTCTCCGGCCAAATTTTAGGGCATCATCTAAAAGCCCCAGTTCTGCGCAGGTCCAGGTGAGCCAGGTGCAAGCATAACCGATGACCTTCTTGTCGTTTAATTGTTCTCCGATTTGAAGGGACCGGAGCAATTGCTGTTCCGATTCCCGGTGCCTTTCTCGACTCCAGAGTGTCATGCCCAGCCACCCGTAAAACATCCCGGTCACTGATCTATCCGGTATGCCCTCGGCCAATGGCTGGTGGGCACTGAGCAAGCTCGTCAATCCTTTGAAGTCCCCCATGTAATAATAGACATAGGCCCATTTGACGATCAGGGCGATAAGAAGGGTGTCTTCATCATCGGACCGGTCCGTCTTGTTGCTCAGGATTTCAAACGCATCCTTGAAGTACTGATAGGACTCCTCAAGAGCATACCTCCCCAAGCTTTTCTCGCCCGACTTCATGAGATAGTGAACGGCCTTATGGATAGATCGCCCCTGTTTGAAATGGTAAGCCAGCGTCTCATAGAACTCCGAAAGCCTCTCATGAAACAGCGGCTCCATCACATTACCGATACGTTCATGGATTTCCTGACGCTCCTTCTTGAGCAGCCCGTTATAGACCACCTCCTGAGTCAGGGCGTGCTTGAAGATATATTCCAGATCCGGTTGCAGTGCCTTGGTCCGGATCAGATCCAATCTTTCCAACCCTATCAACCAGCGGTCGCACTGATCCTTGAGCTCGGTGATCTGTTTCAGGATCTCGTAAAGAAAAGACCTCCCGATTACCGATGCCTCCTGGAGGAGCCGTTTTGCTTCCCTTTCCAGCCGATCCAATCTTCCTGCGATGATCCCGTGGACGGTCGAAGAGATATCGGCTTCTCGGATTGGGCGTGTGAGTTTCCAATTGCCGTTTTCTCTTATAAGCGTTTCAGACTCGATCAAAGAGCTAACCAATTCTTCTATGTAAAACGGATTCCCTTCCGCCTTGTCTTGCACCAGCCGTCTCAGCTCAGAGGGGATCTGATCACTCTTTAGCAGGGAGCCCAGCATTTCCTGTGCCTCCGAAGATGACAAATCCTGGAGACGGATCTCCCTGTAAATCTTCTCCAGCCCTCTTAGCTGATGTGACGTAAAGAGGCTGAAGGTGGGCCTGTATACGCACAACACAATGGCAGGTTGTCGTATATCCAAGAGTGTGGTTCGGAGCAGTTCCACAAAGCTCGGATCCGCCCAGTGGAGATCCTCCAGAAAGAACACGGTGGGTGCTTTCAGGGCGAGCGCGGAAAGCAAAGCCCTAACCGCCTCTCGGAGTTTTGCCTTCCAGAACTCCGGGCTCACGTCCTCCACCTCCGGGTAACTGAGGGAGTACAAGCGGCCGATGTAAGGGATGATGCTTTCATGGTGCTCCACCAAAGCCCCAATGCCGGATTCCACTTTTTCTCGGACAGCCTCTGGCCGATCTTCCTCCCTGACGTGAAAGACCCGATTCAAAAGATCAATCAGTGGAGAATAGGGGATGTTCTGACAATAGGCATAGGCGTGGCCTTCCAGCCACTGGATTTCATCATTAGAGAGCACTGCCTTGAACTCTTCCACCAGGCGGCTCTTTCCGGTGCCGGCTTCTCCACAGATAGAGAAAATGCTGCCATTCCCCTGTCCAAGCTCTTTAACAGCCCATATCAGATCTTCCATCTCGGCCTTTCTGCCGATAAGCTCCGACCTGAGGATGGAAAGCCCGTGAAGTGACACAGGCTTTTCTTTGGGGGCAACAACTCTATAGGCAGGGACGGGTTCGCTCTTCCCTTTGGCTTGGATGGAACCCTTTGTCTCGAAATCGAAATGGCCCAGAGCCTGCCGAAAGACCTCCTGACCGACCAGGATCTCATCGGCACCGGCTGCACTGCTCAGCCTCGCTGCGACATTGAGGGTATCGCCTGCAACTCCGTGGGTCCCTTTCTCCAGATTCACTTCACCCGTGACCACCAGCCCCGTATTGATCCCGGTGTGCATGGAAACAGGCTGATCTGTCTTCCTTTCGATCTCGTGGCTCATAGACTTCACTAGCTTGTGAATCTCCCTAGCCGCCCGGATCGCCCTTATGGGGTCATCTTCATGGGCCTTTGGGACACCAAAAATGGCCATCACGGCATCGCCTGCATATTTTTCCACAAAGCCTTCGTATTTATGGATGACTTGGGCGACCTCCCCGAAGATACGGGAGGTGATACCTTTGACATCTTCGGGGTCCAATCGCTCGGACAGCGCAGTGTACCCGGACAGATCAGAGAAAAGGACGGTCACGTGCTTCCGTTCGCCCTCAATCGCCGGAATAGCTTTTTCCGCTTCTTTGACCCCTTCCAGTTCTTGGCCGCATTCACCGCAGAATTTGTCTCCCGGTAGGTTTTCTGAGCCACATTGAGGACAAAGATGTATGAGTTTTGCACCGCATTCACGGCAAAATTTGCGGGTCTCCGGATTTTCCGTCTGGCATTCTGGACACTTCATTTAACGCTCTCCGGAGAAAATTGAGGAGAAACACGATGTGTGGATAGGGATGGAATTTTCTCTTTTATGGTAGGCAATAAAGAAAAATCCGCCTATATGTCAATTTAAGTTCAGTACGATCCTGCCAAGCAGTGAGTTTCAGAACACCTCATGGGTTCTGACCAGCGTCCCCAATACTCAAAAATCGCCCAGGTTATGGCTTCCCAAAGATCTCATTCAAAATCTTTCAGGCCGATTAATTTAATACCTTTCTCCGTCATCTCCTTTTTTGCCTTTTCGGTTGTACGCTCCTCTATCCCTTTGCACAGTTCAGGCAGAACAAATGTTTCAAATCCTTTTTTAATACCATCTATTGCCGACCAATATACGCAATAATCTAAAGCAAGACCACAAATGAAAATTCTCTTGAGCCCTGCATTTTCTAAATACCCTGCAAGTCCGGTATCGGTTTGCCTGTCATTTTCAGTAAAAGTCGAATAACTGTCAATTTTGAGATGTATCCCTTTTCGAATAATTAAATGGGCTTTGTTCACATTGAGGTCGCTATGAAACCCCGCTCCTTTTGTACCTTCAACACAGTGATCCGGCCAAAGCACAGGGCCAATTCCAAAGACGCCATCTATGGGGTCAAAAGGCTGTTTCCCTTTATGTTGACTGGCAAAAGAGAAGTGATTTGGACGATGCCAATCTTGTGTGAGGATGATTCTTGATCCTTTCGCATGGAATATAGTCATTAACTTGTTGATTCCTTTTACAATCTTATCAGCTTCATGAACAGCCAATGCTCCGTTTGGCATGAAATCATTTTGAATATCAACGACAATTAAAGCATCTTTAGGGTCGATTATAAAAGACATTATGAAATACCTTATATATAAATATTAATGCAGGTTCTAATTTGATGAAAGAACTATAAGGATATTATGGCTGGTGAGTCAATTGCAAATTTATTTGGGATATACTACGTATAGCTGGTACAAATCATAAAGATTTTTGTCACCGCTGCGAGTTTTTGCGATCTCTTACCCCAACCACGGAAAACCGACAACGAACCACTATCAGCGGCGGCAGCGAGATAGTTGACATTTCAACAACGTCCCCTTTAAAGAGCGTGTTTGAACAGCAAAGAAGAATCCACATTGGCCTCCGCCAACGCCACGAGGTGCCGGTGATGGGTGAAGAAAATCACCTGTGTCTTCTTGGACAATTCTGCCAGCACCTGCAATGCTGCTGTTGCCCGGTCATTGTCAAACTTGATCAGGATGTCATCCACGATGAAGGGCATAGGCTCGTTGCCGTCCAGGTATGTTTCGAGACTCGCAAGCCTCAGGGCAAGATAAAGCTGGTCGGTTGTCCCATCACTCATGCCCTGGACGCCCACCATCTCCTTGCCGCCGGGCCGCACACCAACGAGCACGGGGGTGCCCTGCTCATCAAACTCAGCCCTGATTCCCTCGAAGGAGCCGCGCGTCAAATGACCAAAAAGGTCGTTCGCTTTTCTGAGAATCGGGTCCTGATGTTTTTCACGGTATCTCTCGATCGCTTGGGCCAAAACAGCGGAGGCCAGCCGTAGCCGGGCATAGTGTTCCACATCGTTTTCGAGGCGCGCCAGGATTTTCTGGGTTTCCTCAGCCAGGTCCGCAGCCTGGGCGCTTCCGTCCATTTTACGGAGTTCGGTCCTTTCCTCACCGATGGTCTGGTCGAGTTTGGACTTCTCTTCTCCCAGTTTTTCGACCTCCTCGCCAAGTCGATCCACCTGGTTGTCGAGGCCGTCCGGATCAACGGCCTCCGCATCGTCAATGAATGTTTCAACCGTGGCACCGCCACTGAGCTTTCTGAGCTGCTTTTCAAGGCCCTCCAGTTCCTCTTCGGTCTTGCGGCGGGCGGAAGAACGTCGCTCTGCGGCAATTCCTCGTGGCTCGAGCAACCGGCCTCCTCGCACATGCTTTCCAGTTGTGACATGAGGCCCGAAATCGCCGTCTCCGCCTGTTCAAGTTTCTTGCGCTGCTTGTCCCGCTGCGCTTCCAGGCCCTCCACTTTTGCCTTTGTTGTTCGCCCTCGTTGAAGCCTGGCGTGTAGCTCGGATACCTGGTGTTCCGGGGATAGATCCCTGATGTCTTCTGCCACCCGTTCCACCAGTTCTCTCAGATTCCGCCTCAATTCATCAGCGTCCCTGTCGATCCCTTTGACGCGCTTCTGAAGGACATCGGCCTCCTTTATTTTGTCAAAAAGCTCTTTGAGCTCATCCAGTACGGCGTTCGCTTCGGCTGGGAGGGCATCTCGCCTCAGGCCCAAAGGGCGTACCGCTTCCTCCCAAAGGGCCTGCCATTGGGTGAGCTCCCCTTCGATTTTCTCTGCGCGAGACCGAGCGTCTCTCAGCGCTTGTTCCCGGGCGTTCTTATCAGAAAGGAGCTGCTCTCTCTTCCTCCTCAGCTCTTCCTGCCTCTTGATAACCCGTTGTCCCCTGTCTATGAGATCGGACAGGCTCTCCTCTTCCTCAGCAGGGCCTTCAAAGAGCTCGCGCAGGCACCGGTCCAATTCACCCCGATGTTCGGCAATCCGAGCCTCAAGATCGTCGGTCTTGGCCTTCCGCCTCCTCAGTTTTGCAAACTCTTCGGACAGAGAATTCTGGCCCTGCCACCATGCCCGCATTTCTCTGGGTGACGTGGGGCGAACACCACAGGGCTCCCAGAGCGCTTTCCAGGCCCCGTCGATTTGTTCAAGATCCCGGGTGGCTTCCTCCACGTGTTTTCTATGCCGGTCGAGCTGGGTGCTCTTGGTCTCCCTGTCTGCAAGAAGCTTGGCCTTCATGGCAACCCGCTCCGCCTCCCGCCTCAACCGGTCGGCCAACTCATCGGCCTGTCGAACGCTCTTCTCGTAAGCATCCGCCAGCGAGCTTCCTTGAACCGACCGGACAAAATCCGCAACGTCCTCTGTGTTTTCTTGGCTCTCTTGCCAGGAGTGACGGACCAAAGACCACCCCAGTTCTCTCCTTTGCCTGGCCTGTTCCAGATCCTCCTCGGTGGGGACCTCTTGCTCCAAACGCAGGCCCTCAATTTTCCCTTCAGTCTCGATAATTTCGGCTTAACCCGTCGATGGTTTCCAGTGAGGGCAGAGGAAGCTGCTCCAGTTCTTCCAATGTCCCGGACCACAGGGTCTGTTTCGCCAGGGCCGTTTCCAGAAACCCCTGTAAGCTCCGGATTTCTGCGCTCTCAGCCACATAGTGCTCCTCGAGGGATGCGTATTTCCTTGCCCGCTCCACAGCGTCCGTGAGGGCATCTATAGATTTGGGCGCCTCCAGGTTTCTCAGTTCCTCCTTGAGACCCCGTTCCAGGCCGGAGAGTTTTGAAATCTCCTCACGCGCATCGTCCAGCCTGGTCACCAGGCGCTCATATTCGCTGCCGAAGGTCTGTATTCGGACCGTCTCTGTCTTTTTGAGCTTGAGCTTCTCAGCTTGTTCAAGCGTGAGATCATCCCGCAGCCGGGAGAGGATGTCTTTCGACTCCGCCCGGAGCATGTCCCTCCGCGTGGTGAGCTGGACGCGGTCCTTGGCGGCCTTTTGATAACTCCCCAGCTCCTGGTACAAGTGCTCGATCAGACCCGCATTCTCGAGCACCTTCTCCGGGACTTGCAGTCCCTTCATCTCTTTCCTGATCTCTTCAATCGCCTGGAGAGCCTGCCCCCTGTCATTTTCTGCAAGTCGTAGGTCTGTGACCAACCGGCGCCGCCTCTCTCCGAAATCATCGGGGAGCAGCGTCGCCGACCTGTAAGCCTCGAACTCTTCGAGAAGCTCTTTGCGCCGCGCCATTAAGGGAAGGGCCTCTTTAATCCGATTCAGCCTGTGCATTTCACTTTGCCTCTGCGCAAGCAGAACATCCACCTCACCCCGGCGCCCGATAGCGGCACCCAGTGCCTGGTCATGTCTCTCCCACTCCTGGCTGGGAAGCTGCGCTTCCTTGGTTTCCTTTTGGTTCTTCCTTAACTGGGCTATGGCCTCGTTGATCGGTCTAGTCGGTGCCGCCGGCCTGAATAGGGCGTCCGCTTCTGCCTGAAGCTCCATTTGGACCTTTCTGAGATCAGATATCCCGGACCCTGCTGCAAACAATGCCTGACCCACGTTCCCGCCGCCCTGCATGATCTCCTCTCCACCACGCACGAGATCTTCGTGGCCGATTCCGAACATGGTCTCGAACAGAGCCGCATCGATGTTCCCCAGAAACTTGTTGAGAACCGAATCCTCTAAGGCGTCTTTATTGTTTTTCGATCGCAGGGTGCCGGTCCGACCTTTTCTCCGAATGAACTGGAGAAGGCTTCCGTCACTGTGTTGAAGGACACCCCCGACCCGCATCTTGCCATAGGGATGAACAAAATCATCCCCTGACCGCTCAGGGATGCCGAAAAGCATCTGTCTAAGCGCCCTGAGAGCGGAACTTTTGCCGGCCTCGTTGGGGCCGTACACCAGGTGAAAGCCCTCTCGGCCTTCACTCAGGTCAAGGAGCGTGTCCGTGAAAGGCCCGAACGCAAGAAGATTCAGCTCAAGGATTTTCATTCTGCTTCCCCCTTGCTCAGAAGACGACGAATCAGCATGGGACGGACCTGACCGAGAATGCCGGCTAACCATTGCTCATCATCGAGCAGGAGTCCTTCATCTCCCTCTCTGACCTCCCTTGGAAGTTTCTTGTCGAGCTCATCAAGCACCCCCGCAAGCTCCCTCAACCGGCTTGGATCAGCCTGCACCTCGTCAAGGTAGCGAAGCATTTCAGCGACCGGTCCGCCCGCACGTTCCAGGCTCTTCATATCCTGGGGGGGCTCCGTGCGAAGCTTGACTTTTTCAATCCATATGGCGCCGCCACCGGCATCCACGGCCGCAGACCGGATTTCATTGGTCCAGCGTTCGGGGTCAGAGACGAGCTCGTCATGGGCCGGGCAAGCCCCTGTCACCTCGACTCTCGCCGCAATCGGCATGCTGTCGTTTTGCTCCAGGATCTCTTGTAAACTCGCAATGGTTGCATCGATCACATCGTAAGCAGTGTCCTTGCCCGAGACGTCCAGCAGGAGCCTGAACCAGCGAATCACGTCAAGAGGCCTGAAATCCGCAGCCGCACGGCCGCGATCATCGATGCTTACCAGCATGCAACCCTTGGGGCCGGTTTCCTTCACATGCCGGCCTTGGATATTTCCCGGAAATACAGCCAGGGGATCTTCCAGGACCACCTCGCGCTGGTGAACATGTCCCAAGGCCCAATAGTCGTAGCCCTTGCTCTGCAAGTCCCCGATGGAGCAGGGTGCATAGGGTTCATGTCCTTCCCGCCCTGTAGCGCAGGTGTGCAGGACCCCTATATTGAAGTGTCCGCTGAGCGCCGAGGGATACTTTGCGGCCAGGTTCTTTTTTATGGCCGGGGACCTGAAACTCTGACCATGTAAAGCGACTCCCACATTGTCGAGAATGAATGTTTCGGGCTTTTCATCCGTAAACAGGCGGACCCCCTCCGGGAGCCGAAGCGTTTTGGTGATTTTGCTCTGCGCGTCATGATTCCCTGCCACAATGTAAACCGGGATGTGGGCCTCCCGAAGTTTGCTCATCTGCGAGATGAAGTAAAGCCCGGTGTTGTAATCCTTCCAGTCCCCGTCATAGAGATCGCCGGCAATGAGCACGAAGGTGACATCCTCGGCTATGGCAAGGTCCACCATGTTTTCGAGCGCCCTCCGCGTGGCATGGCGCAGTTCTTCAACAGGCGCGCCTTCATAGTCATCGAGCTTGTGCAAGGGACTGTCCAGGTGGATGTCCGCTGCATGAACAAACTTGAACATCGGCTCTTATCCTTCCCTCGAGAATCCGCCTTTCGGCCGATTCCTTTATCGTTCCAGGCCCTTAGATCTTATCTTTCGATTTCCTTCTTTAGCAAAAAAAGGAGGGAAAACTCAAGGTAAAAGGAGTCGGAGGGCGGAGGATGGCGATTCGCAGGCCCCAGGCATCCTCCTCGGCCAACCGCCGTCGCTAAAGTTATGGCGGTCAAGAAGCTGTGGAAAACGGGGAGGCGGGGTCTTCGACTGGTCCAGAGAATCAGGCTTTCGACTAAGAGGTCCTTCCGATTTGCTGGAGAATAATGGCTTTCAGCTGTTCCACTTCCTCATCAATGCTTTTCCTGTCTGTGTGGTAGATGATGTCAGCCGCACTGTAGTACTTTTCCTTGGACGCCTCCCAGATCATCTGAATGTCTTCTTCAAGACTCGTTCCAGGGTTGACGCGGGGCCGGTCGGCCAGCCTCACCCGCTCGACCAGGATGTCCAACGGCGCCTCAAGCAAGATGATAGGGCCTGTTCCTCTCAGGATGTCCAAGTTCCATTCATAGCGCACCGTCCCGCCGCCGAGACATATGATGGTCTTGTCCAGTTTCGAAAACTGCTTGCATAGGGTGTACTCCAGCTCCCTGAAAGCGAGCCAACCCTTCTCTTCGACCAGCTTGTGGAAGGAATAGCCGAGAATGCGGTCGATTTCCTCGTCGAGGTCAAAAAAGTCGAGTCCCAGTCCAGCGGACAGGCGTTTCCCGATGGTTGTTTTGCCGGAACCGATCATGCCACAGAAGTAAATGTTCACTTTTTCTCCTGCGATGGCTTATGGAAAACCAAGAGCTTGCAGCAGGGATCGCCCTTGCCTATTCGCTCATTGAGCTCCATACCCACACCATGGGCGTCCGCCCTTCCCCGGTCGCCTTCCATGGCAATGTCGCAGAAGAGGTCGATCTCCGCCTCGGTGCAACCCATTTCTTTCCACGCTTCCACCAAAGGGCAGTATTTCATGGTTTGCGAAGCGCCTTCTTCGTGGACCGCCACCTCCGAATCAAAGATCAGGTTCGATCCCTTTTCCACGTGCCTTTCAACCCACGATGCGGCGCTGAAGGGCTCAGGGTCTTTCTTCGCTTTCAGGCGACCAAATTCGTATATGGCCTTCCTGGCAAGCCTTTCAACATCTTCTTCAGGGAGCGCTGCTTTGAAGGTTCTGTAAAGCAAGGCAAACCACGTGGCCCTATCCTTTACAGCAGCCCTGACCTTGTCGATCATCTCTTGCTTTTCTCTGTCCATTGTGTCCTGTCTCCTATTGCGATTTCACGTATTAATCGTCCCCCCTCCCCCTGCCCTCTCCCCCAAT
>SMTZ1_10001511_pt1 | contig 23398 bp, 22 predicted proteins | sample DeeMarSWOR136_30_FD_25667 | JGI IMG/M metagenome (IMG submission 25667) | reverse complement strand
GAGCAAGAAGATCGCTTACCATTACGATGCGTGCAAAGTCATCAAGGAGACCGAGATCATCGATGACTACACCGTCCGGCTTATCCTGCATCATCCCTTCGCCCCCTTGCTGGGGCACACTGGGGAGCAAGTCTTCATCCTGCCGAAGCACATTTGGAAGGACGTGCCCGAGAAGACCAAGGTGGACAAAGCCTTCATGTGGGCTCCCGCACCCGAGGGTAAGCTGATTGGGAGCGGTTTTCTTAGATTCGCCCACTGGCGCAAAGGGGATGAGGTTAAACTGGAAGTGAACAGGGACCACTTCTTCGCGCCCGCATATGATGCGCGCATCTTGAAGTTCGTCCCCTCGCCGGAGGCCATGCTGGGCCGGCTGAAGAAGGGAGAGCTTGACATTATTGCCGATTACCCGTATGATGGGGTTCCCTTGAAGAAGCTCTGTGATGCGGATCCGAACCTGAGCCTCACTATGGAGCCCTCGGTAGGATGGTACGAGCTGGCGTTCAACTGTCGTAAGCCACCCCTGGATGACGTGGTTGTCCGCCGGGCTATCGCGGCAGTCATCCCCCGGGACGTTATTGCCAAGAACATATGGAAGGGATTTGCCATACCGGCTTACACCCCTACTCATCCCATGCTCAAGCCCTGGTACTTTTCGGAGGCGATCCGCTGGGAGGAGAAGGGTTTGAAAGGTGCCAAGGAGATGTTAACCGAGGCCGGTTACCGGTGGGATAGCGAGGGCCGGATCTACTATCCCGAAGGCAAGACCAACTAAGCTCAGGGAATGTGTGAGCGCGGGCAAATCACGCGATTTGCCCGCGCATTTTTTGGGATCGGCAGCAGAGGGATATGAACGTCCTCAGGTTTTTTGCCCGCCGCCTCTTTCATTCCGTATTCGTATTCCTGGGTATACTGACGTTACTCTTTTTCCTCTTCCGCCTCATGCCGGGTGATCCCACCCAGCTGTTCATCTCCCCGGAAATGGCCGCAGATGCGATCCAAGAAATTCGAGAGGCCTTCGGGCTTGATAGGCCCTTGTACATGCAGTATCTGCTTTACGTGGTCAATGTATGCCGGGGCAACTTCGGCATCTCCTACTATTTCTTTGAGCCTGCTAACCGGGTCGTATTCGAGCACTTGCGGAACACCCTGGTCTTAACCATCACCGCCATGTGTCTATCGTACCTCATCGGTGTGGTGGGGGGAACCGTGCTAGCGTGGAAGCGCGGTACCCGGCTCGAGCTCGGTGGGATGGTTTCCGCGTTGATTCTGCGTTCGGCGCCCGTATTCTGGGTCGGTTTGATATTCCTCTACATTTTCGCCTTCAAACTGCACATCTTTCCAGGCGGCAGCATAACCGAGACCGGCGAATTCTATGGTGGATTTCTGGAAATGGTATGTTCCTGGGAGTTCCTTCATCACCTGGTTCTTCCGGTCATCTCCATGTGCTGCTATTTCATGGGCCTACCCCTGCTCTTAACCCGCTCCAGCATCCTGGAGGTGATCAAGGAGGATTACGTGGAAATGGCACGGGCGAAGGGAATCGGGGCGCGACGCGTGATGTTCCGGCACGTAACCCGTACCGCTATCTTGCCCGTGGTGACCGCCTTTGCCACAGCGATTGCCTATGCATTTGAAGGAAGTGTGCTCATCGAGATGGTCTTCAGCTGGCCCGGGATCGGCCGGTTGATGGTCATGTCGCTGCTCGGAAACGATTACCCCGTGGCCCAGTTCGCGTTCATGATCCTGGCTGCGATGATGATCCTCATGAACCTGTTGGCCGATTTCCTGTACGGCTACCTCGATCCCCGAGTTGTTGTCCAATAGGGTGAGGAAGAGGGGCTATGGAAGAAGACGAAAGGGGGACTGTTCAGACAGCGGAAAGGAGGACAACAGCCCTGCGGCTCATGTTACGGCATCCCCTCGCAAAAGTAGGGTTTGTGGTTGTGATCGTGTTTACTATCATGGCGGTTTTCGCGCCCCTGATCGCTCCCTATCATCCGGAGGAAATCATCTCCGATAGCTCGGGGACCTGGCTTAGCTACCAGAAGCCCTCCTCCGCATTCTGGCTGGGGACTACCGATATGGGGCGGTGTATATTCAGCCAGATCATCTACGGGTCCCGCACGGCCTTCATGGTCGGATTATTGGCCGCCCTGATGGTGATGGTGATCGGTACCGTGGTGGGCCTGGTCTCCGGCTATTTCGGAAGCTGGATCGACCAGATCATTATGCGATTCGTTGACTTTGTCTACGGCATTCCCTTTCTTCCCTTCGCCATGGTTTTGGTTACCGTCATTGGTGGAAGCCGGTGGAACGTCATCATCGCCATCTCTGCCCTCCTGTGGCGGGAGACCTGCCGCGTGGTTCGGTCCCAGGTGCTCAGCCTCAAGGAACGCCCCTTTGTGGAGGTAGCGCGAAGTGCGGGAGCGGGAAATCTGCGGATCATTTTCGTCCATCTGGCCCCCAACATATACCCTATCTCCCTCCTCTACGGCGTATTTGCGGTGGGATGGGCTATCCTGACCGAGGCCGGGTTGAGCTTCCTGGGGTTCGGGGATCCGGCCAGCTGCAGCTGGGGGAAGATGCTGCAGGAAGCGTATCTCTCCCAGGCCTTGTCCGTGGGAGCCTGGTGGTGGATCTTTCCCCCGGGCATCGCCATCGTCTTGATCGTTATGTCCACCTATTTTATCAGTCAGGGTATTGAGGAAGTGGTCAACCCAAGACTGCGGGAGCGGTGAATCTGAAACCCGAAGCGAATACTCTCAAGAAGGGGACCAATGGAACCGCTGCTGGATGTTCGCAACGTCAAAGTCAATTATAGGACCGAACGGGGTCTCGTCCATGCGGTGGACGACGTTTCCTTTTCCCTTCGATCTCCCCAAAATCTAGCCTTGGTAGGGGAGTCGGGCTGCGGAAAGACCACTGTTGCTAAGGCCATTCTCCACTTGCTTGCGGACAACGCGTCCATCTCGGCGGGGGAGATTACCTTTCGAGGTCAACAGATCCATAACATTGAGGAAGGAGAGTTCGACCGGTATCGGTGGTGCGAGATCTCCGTCATCTCCCAGAGCGCCATGAATGCGCTCAATCCGGTGTATACCGTGGGAGACCAGATTGTGGAGGCCATCCAGGCGCACGAGCGGATGGGTCGACGGGAAGCCCTGGGCCGGGTTCGGGAGCTCTTTCAATGGGTGGGGTTGCCTCCGGAACGGATCCGGGCATATCCCCACGAGTTCAGCGGAGGGATGAAGCAGCGCGTGATCATTGCCATGAGCCTCGCGCTGCGTCCCAGCCTCATTATTGCCGATGAACCCACGACCGCCCTCGATGTGATTATGCAGGATCAAATACTGGAGAGGATTGTCAATATTCAGCGGCAGTCCTCGAGTTCCATCCTCATGATTTCCCACGACATCTCGGTGGTGACCGAGGTCTGCCAGCATATCGTCGTGATGTATGCTGGAAAGGTGATGGAGTCTTGTAGTATTGAGAAATTCTACCAGCGGCCCTGCCATCCCTACTCCATGGGCCTCCTCATGGCCTTTCCCACGCTCGAGGGAGAGGCGAAAAGACTGATTTCCATTCCGGGGTTTCCCCCCAATCTTCTGGAAGAGATCGATGGATGCCTCTTTCGGGATAGATGCCCATTCCAGCGACCGGTTTGCGGTGAAATCGCTCCGCCAGACGTGGAAATCGGCCCCGGGCATGTTGCCAAGTGCCATTTTGCACATCAGGCGGATGAGTTACGCCCGTTAAGCACCAAGGAAGAGACGTGGGAGGGAAGCGTCGCTTGAGAGCCCGCCCATTGCCATCAGGGTGGGTAGCCTAACCGCCCCCAGCTGTGCTGCACAGGGCCGTTTCGGGTGAAGCTATATGACATTCTCCCAAGGTGTGGTGCTCGAAGTCAGAGACCTCAAGAAGTATTTTCTCGTCCGAAGGGGCTTTTTCCGATCACTTACCCGTCGGGATGAACAGCAATACGTAATGGCGGTAGACGGGGTCTCATTCAGTATCCGTGCAGGGGAGACCTTGGGCCTGGCAGGGGAGAGCGGGAGTGGCAAGACCACGACTGGCAAACTCATCGTCCATCTTTTGGAAGCTACCAGTGGAACGATCAAGTTCCAGGGGAGGGAATCCCTCCGTCTCAAGGGAGGAGAACTCAAGCGGTTTCGCCGCCAGGTACAGATGATATTTCAGGACCCATACACCTCTCAGAACTCACGGTTCACGGCATCCAAATGGGTAGAGGAACCGCTGATCATCTATGGACTGGGGGATCCACAGTCGCGTAAGCGCCAAGTGATGGAAACACTGGAAAGGACGGGACTAAAGCCTGCCAGCCACTACATGCACCAGTTTCCCCACCAGCTGAGTGGTGGCCAGCGACAGCGACTGGCCATCGCTCGAGCGCTCGTGCTCCAGCCTCGGTGTCTGGTTGCAGACGAACCCACCTCGATGCTTGATGTCTCTCTGCGCGCCGGCCTGATCAAACTGATCCAGTCCCTGACCGTGGAACTGGGGCTAGCAACGCTCTACATCTCCCATGATCTATCCGTGATGCGATACCTCTGCAACCGCATAGCTATCATGTATCTCGGTAGGATAGTGGAAATCGGCCCTACTGAGGAGATCCTCAAGAACCCACTCCACCCGTACTCAAGGGCCCTGATATCCGCTGTACCGATTCCCAACCCCTATTCCGGGAGGCAGCGGACACAGATTCCAGGAGAGCCATCGTTGCGTGATCAGGCCATTCGCGGTTGCCGCTTTCAGCCACGGTGTCCAGTTTCCGAGGCGCGATGCCTGGAGGACCAGCCGGAAATGGCTGAAGTTGAGGAAGGTCGGATGGTCGCCTGTTGGAGAGCCTGACCGGATGCGTTTATGATTCGATGAACCCTTGAATCTGCCGCGCCCAGCCCAGGAGTGCTTCGTCATCCATCCAACGGGCGATTACCTGAAGCCCTAGGGGAAGCCCCTCGGGATTCATTCCCGATGGCAGACTTATGGCCGGGAGGCCAGCATGGGTCCACGGGAGATTCATCACGGGGTCCCCGGTATAGTGCAGCCCAGAAGGAGCGGGCCCTACCGCTGCGGGTGCAAGAAGAGCCGATAAACCGTTCTGGTCCATGATTCCCACAATCTCCTGGCGGAGTTTTTCGCGGCCTGCACGGCAAGCCTCAAGCACATGCACGTTGACTTTTTGTCCCTTGGTGATGAGCTCGAGGGTCTCATCATGGTAGAGTTCCGAGTAGGCCGAAAACCACACCCGATGAACCTGAGCCGCCTCTACAGCCTCCAATGTCTTATGCCGTTCAATGATGCCCTCGAAATCCTTGAACATATGAACCGAGCGAATTTCGAATCCGGCTTTGGACAGCTTGCTGCACGTCCGTTGGAAGTGGCTCAACCCCTCCTCGCTTGCCTTGTTCAGATATGGGCCCTCGGGTATACCAAGGGTCGGCCGAGATAGCCCGGGCCTCTGGTCCCAGCCCTCACACAGAACCGAGGCCACGAGTCCCGCACCTTCGACATCTGCGGTGAAAAACCCGACGTGATCGAGGGAAGATGCCAGGGGGATTATCCCATCCGTCGAAATTCTCCCATAGCTCGGTTTGAACCCAACAACGCCGCAAAAAGAGGCAGGACGGACGACCGAACCAATCGTCTGCGTCCCAAGCGCCAGCGGACAGAGCCCGGCTGCCACAGCCGCGGCCGAACCGCTGCTCGATCCTCCGGGGGTATGATCAAGTCGGTGGGGATTCCGAGTGGGGCCAGGAACCCGATAGGCGAATTCCGTGGTGACGGTTTTTCCCAGAACCAGGGCGCCTGCGGACTTCAAAATACTCACGCTCGTTGCCTCGGGTCCGTGGAGGACCTCCGGGGGAATTCGACTTCCCGCACACGTAGGGAATCCCTCGACATGAAATATGTCCTTTACACCGAAGGGGATTCCATAGAGGGGTGGTCGGGAGGCCGGATCCCGAAACCGAGACTCAAGTGCGGAGACCTCGTGCCGAAGCCGCTCAAACCGATCAGCCTTTTCGGGAAGGAAGGCCTTGACGTGAGGTTCTCGTTCTTCAAAACGCGCTTTAAGCCGGTCTAGATAGTCCCGCAGGGAAAGCCGACCGGTTCGAAATCCCTCTGAAAGCTCTTTCAAGCGATCTAAGTCCCTTGCAGCCACCGATGATACTTTCATGGCAGACTCCTCATGTTCCACGTTCTGAACCCACTCCCTCTTTCGCCGGAATGATGCGACCGAGACCATCTCCACCACGGGCAGCGCTCGGTCGAATCTTGGCTCTATAACTAAAGGGGAAAAATCGTCGCAAGTCAATCTTTCGAGTACGAGATGTCATTGATACGTGATAGGGGTCAGGGACACCATCTGTCCGTTTATCACGTCAAAACTACGAGAGAATTGGAAAATCTCTCCATATCTGATGTTTTCTCATAATATCTCTTATTTTCTTGCAGAGATCCGGCTACAATGGTCTTAAAGGCAGAATGTGGCAATGATGGAAGGCGCAGATGGATGGGGTTCGCAATCAGCGGCTTATTCGTTTCTCTCCGATCGCCGCCTGGAATTGTTTCCCTCAACGAGGCACTTACTCAGTTCCAGCATTGGATAAAGGCTTATCCTCACGATTCCCCTTAGCATCGAATGGGCGGCGATCCAATTGGCCAACCGAGGACTGTATCTATAATAGGCGAGGACGAGGGCCCTTCCGAGTTCACTCCTCAGAAGGTGTACGTCTCGAAACCGCCTGAAGACGTTCACTTCGTCCGATAAAGCCGATCCGTAGGCAGCTGTGGCGATGAAACAACCCCCGTCGGAACCGGTATCCCAGTATAGCAACGGGGTGGATGTAGTGGCCGAAAATTCGTCTGCGCCCATGTCCGGACCGGAGCCACTAATCCTGGACTCCCCATCAGAGTCGGTAACGGGAAGGGAGGGCGCGGTTGCCTCACCAGTGTCTACACACGGGGAGCCTGGCTGGAGATGGAAGTCGCCCGCAGCTGGATCCGCCAGGAGCGGATCGGTGTTTATGTTGCTTCCCTCCGTAAGATTATCACCTGCCCGGATCAAAAGGTCGTTGGCGTCCGGACCGTAGTCATTGTTAAAGAGGTTGACCGTTGCACCTGTTAAATCTCCATTATTGTCATCATCCACATAGATATCATGCCCGTTAGCACTGCTCGTATTATTCCACACGATATTGTTGTAAATGTTAGCTATTGCTGAGTTTAGAACCAGGGTAATATGAAAACCACCCCCATTACCGCTATTCACGGTATTCCCACTGGCGGTGTTGTTGGTGAATGTGATAGTCCCTGAATGGGAATGGGCTCTGGCACCACCACCGGCATTCTGGGCAGTATTTCCAATGAAGCTGTTGTTCACGAATGTCACGGTATTTGAAAAGGAATTGCCATAGGCACCACCGCCTTCATTGGCATTATTCCCGTCGAAGACGTTTCCCGTATAAGTAACACCTCCTGAAGAGGATTCGCCAAAGCCGCCGCCGCCACGATTAGCGGTATTTCCCTGGAAGGTGTTGTCCTCAAACGTAACGGTCCCTGTGGACGAACTTGCGTATGTCCCCCCACCGTGTTGATTAGCCGTGTTTCCGCTGAACGTGTTATTTCTAAACGTCACATCTCCTGAGGAAGCAACCGACGAGGAAACGGCATAGACCCCGCCGCCGTAATGACCGGTATTTGCAGTGAATTCGCACTCTTCTACCGTTATGTTTGCCCCATTTGTTCTCACCTGAAGGCCGCCTCCACTTATTCCAACCCCAGGGTTACCATTCTGAAACGTGATCCCCGTCACCGTTATGTGGCTGTTGCTGTCATCGGCAAGTCCCACGGTATTGATGGTTATCACCTGACTCAAGCCAGCCCCATTAAGTATGGTGTTTCCTGCGCCGGCTCCTGCTATGGTGAGGGAGTAATTTTCTCCTGCCGCTGGGTCGAAGAGAAAGCCTCCAGAAGCGTCGTATGCACCTGCCGCAATGTTTATGGTGTCGTCTTGGTTGTTGTTTCTCGCGGTGTTCAGCGCATTTTGGAGGTCTGCCTCGCTGTTCACATCAAAGACAGCAGCATGGCCGCCCCCCACTATACTGAGGGTTAACGCCACGACTACGAGCAAAAGTGCCTTTTTCATTTTCAATCTCCTCCTGGCCTCGGGCCAGCGGGGTATTCCATTATCTTTTCACACACAAAACTCGCCTTGGCGGGATCGATTTCCGCACTCTGCTCCGTGAACAGCGCAAGAATCTGGTTTTTCCCGAATAGGCCGTCGGGTACAAGAACGGGAGCCATTTTGTAGCGGCCGGGTTTCTCGTCGCCCTCAATACGGTTGTACGAAAACCCGACCTGTTGATGGCATGTCAATTCCCTTTCATCAACGCCTCTCCGGTAGCACAGTTGAAAACCTTTTATCTCCATACCGGATGCATAGCAGACAATGAGATCAAAGGAGGTATCGGAGAACCAACGGCGAAGCGACTGCGCTGGAACCCGTTTCATATCTTTTATCTTCCGTAACACGAAGCGCTCACCAATATCCGGTGTTGACAGTCATATTGCATACCGTATGCCAATACGTGCACAGACATAATTCATTAAAATCATTTATAAAATTGAATGTGTAGGATGAAATTCGAACGGAATGAGCCCATATTTGGCTTCGGGTATGAAAATATTTCAAAAACGGAGCTCTCGACGGAATTTTCAACAAGAGATACTTTTATGTGGCAGCTTGTTCACGGGCGGGATTGGGAATCGGCGGTTCGAGAGGAAAGGAGACAGAGCCTTTTCTGACACCGCCTTCGTTGATTTTGATGTCAGTCAATGGCCTTATGCTGGGGGAGCTTGGGTCAAATGTCCTTCGGCTGATGTGTACTGAACCATTGTATCCAAGGCCCTCAGTGCTGATTCCCCCTATTTTCAGTTGTAAACCAGATACCCCTCTTCCCCTCAATAGCATTATGCAACAACGTAACCACGTCCCCTTTTCACTCAGACCCGAAGGCACCTCTCATGTTTCTCCTAGAACCGTTTTGATCGGCGGTCCTATAATCCCAGGTACAGACAGGGTGAATTGCGGAGCACGGGCTTGAGAAAAGAACAGAAAGGAGTGTAAAATCCTATGGGTAGGCCCTTGGGATCAGGATATGGAGGCAAAATGGTACAGGGCTCACAAAAAAGCGCTCTGCAAAGGGGTTTATTTCAACGGAAGGAGAGGATTATGGGGCGAAAGGGGCTTGGTGCTGTTGGGACGTTTCTGGTGACCATGTTGTGGTTTCATCCCACCTCTACAGTCTGGTGTCAATCCCAACCAGTTCTCACCCTTCATTCGGAATCAGCCGCGTTGATGGATGGAACGACTGGCCAGATTCTCTTCCAAAAGGATCCCGAGAAGCCAATAGGCCCCGCCAGTCTCGTAAAGATGATGACCTTGTATCTCGCCTTCGATGCCATCAAGCGGGGGGATGTGAAACTTGACCAGGAGGAGGTTGTCAGCAAAAGGGCATGGAAGATGGGCGGTTCCCAGATGTTCCTCAAGGTTGGCGACAGGGTGAAATTCATCGAATTGATCAAGGGGGTTGCCGCCATATCAGCCAATGACGCCGCCATGGCTATCGCTGAGTTTCTCACGGGCTCAGAGGAGGTGTTTGTCCACAAAATGAACGAAAAGGCCAAAGCCCTTGGATTCAAGCACACCCACTTCATCAACTGCCATGGGCTGCACGCAGAAGGGCAACAGACGAGCGCCATGGATATGGCCTATCTCGGATTTCACTATATCCGCGAGCACCCCGATGCCCTGAAGTTCCACTCGCTTCCGGAGTATACCTACCGGGGGATAAAGCAACAGAACTGGAACCCGCTGCTCAATCGGGGCAAAGGCGTCGACGGTCTCAAGACGGGATATCTGAGGACAGCCGGGTATCATATCCTCTTTTCAGCCAAGGAGGGAAGCCGGAGGCTCATCGGCGTTGTCATGGGGGCAAAGGGTCCCGAGCGCCGTGACCGGGATGCCTTGAAGCTCATTGGATACGGGTTTAAGAACTTCTCCACGCGCACACTGGTCAAGGAAGGGGAGGTTGTTGGGAAGGTAAAGGTGCCAGAGGGCGATCCGCCGGAAGTAGCCCTTTCCGCCACCAAGACCGTTATGGTAACGGTTCCCAAGGATAGGGAGGCATCCATTCCCCTGAGAAAAGAGATCCCTTCTTCGGGGAATCCTCCCATAACCAAGGGGGCGGTTCTCGGAAAGCTCGTGCTGGAAGGTGAGGGATTTCCAACGAAAGAAATTGACCTCGTCGCTATCCAGGACGTACGCGTCAAGTCCTATATGATCTACTATATTATAGGGTTCGCAGCCCTGGGATGCTTGTTGGGTTTCGCCTTTTGGAGGCGCCGAATTCTTGGGACAAGACGAAAAAGGAAAAGGCGAAAGTAGGAATGGCGCATTTTTCGCCTGCAGCATCATGGTGCAAACGCTGCGATGAGAAACCGATAATGCAACAACCGATCCTCACGTATCTCGGAGGTTGAATGACGCTTCTCCCCTTGCAAAGAGGAATGCTCTATGGGCCCGTGAATTCCAGAAGACTAGGTAAGTCCCTGGGTATCAACCTCATGCCCGGGGATTACAAACTGTGCTCCTTTAATTGCGTATACTGCCATTATGGGTGGACAAAGAAACACACTGTGGACTTCGGCAAATGTCGTAAGGATCTGCCGGCCTTTGATGATGTGGTGAAGGCCGTGGAGGGGGCTGCGAGATCATCGATGGAGTTCGATTTTCTCACTTTCTCCGGAAACGGCGAGCCGACTCTTTATCCCCAGTTCGCCCCATTGGTGGAGGAGGTGGCAGGGATAAGAAACACCTATAGGCCTGAGGTGAAGGTTGTTCTCTTATCCAATTCTACTGGCTTGCTGCATAAAGAAGTCCGGGAGAGCATCTCAAAGATCGACGTTCCCGTCTTTAAGCTCGATGCGGGCGCGGAGAATACATTCAACGTCATTAACAGGCCCGCCCAGGGTGTGAATTTCACGGAACTGATCGATCTCCTGTGCGCGATGAAAAATATCTACATTCAGACCGTCCTCATAGAGGGAACCCCTTCCAACGTGGCGAGGGAAGAGCTTGCGACCTATTTTGGACAAATCGGTAGGATCAAGCCCAAGGAGGTCCATATATATTCCATTGACCGGCCCGTTCCCAATACACGAATTTCCCTGGTTCCCTCGGAAAGGCTCGCGGAGATCGCCATCCAGGGCCAGAAGGAGACAGGGGTAAGCGTAAGGACCTTTTCCTTGCGCAGTGAAAGCCGAATCAGGCCCTGATAGGCTGACCGAGAATACCCAAAAACCGAATTAAGAGATATCACCAGGAATGTGAGGGGTCGTTAAAGGCCGCTAAATCTCTCGCCGGCGAGGGATGTCCGCTTTCACACGATTATGTGCGAGTTGCAAAAAAAAGGGATTCGATTCGACCATTCAGCGGATTCCCGGTGAGACTATCCTTGACCGGCCGGCAGGGGCAGAATGCGATCGCCTCCTCATGCTGCTCGGTCAAGACCTAGCCTTTTTGCAGAACGTGAGTCGGCTCGCTAACTCATTGAATGCTCAACAATTCCTTGTTGAAATGTGTCAGATGTTCGGGCTGCTGGTCGGTGACCCTAACCGTGTCTTCAAGCCTTAAGCCCCACCCTTGATCCGAATACAAACCGATGTTGCTGAGGGCAACGATCATGTTGGTATCCAGAGTCTCAGGATAACCCTTGTCGTTATAGGGAAAGGTGAAGTAGGGCATTTCATAATTCATTATGCCCACTCCGTGAATGACAGGCCCAGTGAGGAACTTTAGGCTTTTGGCCTCGTTCAATATCCGGTAAAAGGTCTTTTTGATGTCTAAGAGTTTAACCCCTTTCCGGCACAGATCGATTGATTCCTCTTGGGCCCTTTGTAGACAGGCATGGCCCTCTGCCATCTCTCGGTCGATCTTACCGCACACCACAGTTCGGGCCAGGTCGGCGCAGTAACCCAAGAAACCCCCATGAATATCCAGGGCGACTACGTCACCCTGTGCAATTACCTTCTGGGAGGGAGTGTGATGAGCTATACAGGAGCGTTTGCCCGAGGCTACATAATTCAAGACCGGGACCCTTCCGCCCGCTTTCCTCATCGCATATTCAGCCTCGAGGACAACATCGCTTTCCTTGACTCCCGGTTTGATATTTTTGACGGCAACCTCCATGCCGAGTTCGGCAATTTCTACGGCTTTTCTTATGGCTTCGATCTCTTCACGTGTTTTTATAATCCTGATTTCCTCGATTATCGGCTCGCCGTTGACAAATTCGATATTCTCCGAAAAAGCATGCCTTAAGACCGCCAGGGTGTGGTGTGGGATGCCGGGGCGACTCAACTCCAGGCCGAGTTTGCCATGGGGGAAACCCAGTTCGTCAATCATTTTTCTGAAGAGATTGAAGGGATCATGCATCCGAAAAGTCCTTATGTCATCAATCACGGATTCCTCATGATAGGTTTCAAAATCGGAATCAAGAACCAAGGCCACCAGCCTGCCTTCTCGACTGATGAAAACCCATGAGCAGGAATTGACAGCGCCGGTAAGGTATGCGATATTGGACAATTCATTCAGCAACAGAGCATCTATATCCGTCTTCTTCAACCCCTCGATTACCCTTTGCAATCTCTCTCGATAAACCCACTTATCTTCCACTTTCACCTCCCTGAAACCTCGCTGGACGTTAATTGACTTACACCCATCGAAATTATGCCGCCGCGCTCGTCATGTGTATGAGGCAACAGCACAAACCCTCCTGCCGCAAGGGTCTAAATGCTTTCCTCGAGCATTCTCAATGCTTCACAGAGCTCGTGACCGATGCCCTTCTCGCGAGCCTTCCGGTATACGGCCAGGGCTATGGGGACGTCCTGCACCGTCATGCCCGTCGAGTGGAAAATAGTTATTTCTTCGTCATTTTCCCGGCCGGGCTTCTTCCCCGCCACGACCTCACCGATTGAGCCATGAATATCGTCGGGTTTGAGAGCCCCCGCACTCAGGGGAATCCTTAATTGTGCTGTTTCCAAGGCTTTTTCACAGTCGATTACCAGCTTATCAGCTTTGGTCAATGCCGACTCCGCGAGTTCGACTTTTAGGGGATCGTCAGCTCCCATGCTGGTAATATGGAGCCCGCGTTTGATCCAATTTCCCCGGACTATTGGTTTGGTGGATGGTGTAGCGGTCACCAGCACATCGACCTTCTCGACCACCTCTTGAGCGCTTGCCACGAGCTCAACGCCTATCTCTAACTCCCTCTCCATCTCTCGCGCGAATTCCCTCCGCTTCGTCAGGGGGTCAACGGAATAGGCATACAACTCCTTAAGAGGCCTGACGCGCGCCAGGAATTGGATTTGCGACCTGGCCTGGGTTCCCGTTCCAATAATACCGGCCCTCGAGGAGGATTCCCGGGCTAAGTACTTCGCGCCCACAGCTCCCGCAGCTCCCGTTCTCATCCACGATTCGTATTTCGCTTCCATAACAGCCAGGGTCTTTCCGGCCTCCGCATCGATGAGGCGAAGGGTCACGGTTTTTGATCCGGGGAAACTGTAGAAGTGCTTCACCGCCGCGACTTTTTCCCTTTCGAGATATGCCATCGCCTGGAGGATACCAGGGGCTGCCCCGTGCGGTATACCCTTGCCAGCGAAACACACCTCCCTCCACGGGGGGCTCTGAACGAGGCCCATCCCATACTGGCGGAAGCCCTCCTCAACGGCATGAATCGCCGTATCGAAGTCCAACACCGCCATAACGTCCTTTTCCCGCAAGAACAGGGTTCTCATCACACACCTCCGATCTTCGGCTCCCCCTCCCTCTGCGAGGGTCTTTTAGTTTCAAGGAGGGAGGAGACGGATGGTTACACGATTAGGCCCATCTCCTTTATTCAGGGTCAATTCGCACTCGTTCATCACCAGTGGGCCCAAGGACCGGCTCGTGGGCCTTCTCTCTCGGAAAATTCGGGTATTCTGCTGTCAGATCTGTGGGGCAAGGGCAAGGCTAGTAAAAAGAATAGTGGACGTCAAGGAGAAAATGTTCCCAGGCCAGAGTGATGCGTACCTATCTCGAGGAGGAAAAGGACATGGAGCCAGTCCTATCCGATTTTCCACCATGCGTTAGATTTCCCTAGTAAATGAGCGCGTAGTGTGCTATGTATGGGTGCGTCCGAAATGGGATACTGGCGCGAAATTCTCAAGGAGGTACAAGGAGATTAAGGAGATACATTGAGATTGAGATACCGTGAGATTTGTATTCAGATGGCTGGAGGTTTCAAGGATTCCATGGTATGCTCGGACACACATTAACCAAGGAGGGTTGAAATGGCAGAGACGAACAGGAAAAAGGCATTATCATCCCATGCGAAGCCCGAAGACAGGGAGAGAATCGAGGGCTATCTCGATCAGATGAAGTTAGATGACCCGGTCCCGGTGGAGGAGTTCAGGAAGATTGCTCGGGCACTCATCGCAGCCAGGGGACGATACGTCTATTTCATCTGGAAGGTGTTAAAGGAAAAGGGATTGGACGCCGATGCCCTGGTTCAGGAAGCCTGCTACCGCTGGGGAGCCTTTAACGGGGGGAAAATGGGCGAAATCAACACCCCCGCCGAGTTTCTGATGAAAATGTCGAGCAAGGCTGGAACTCTGGCGTGGGAGCAGGAATACACACAATTCAATGACGAACGGGCTTCAAAGGAGTTTTACTACTGCCCGCACGCGGCCGCCTTCGAGGAAGCGGGTGCCTCTCAGGAGGAGGTCGCGAGGCTTTGCAAGGATATGATGTGTCATGGGGATTACGGCACCGCCTCTCCCCATCCCATCAAGTTGGAATTTGTAGAGCCGACCCTAGCGGAGGGAGGCAAGAGGTGTGTCATGATGCTGACTCCAAAAAGGAAGGAGTGATGAGGGGTTGAGGATAGGCCTACCGGAACGTATCCGAGGGATTTTTCCCGAGAAAGGAGGAAGAGATGGAACGGCAAGCTGACGTGATGATCATTGGACTGGGGAGTGTTGGTGGTTGGTGTCTGGAACTGTTGATGAGGGAACCAAGCATATCGAGAGTCGTCGCCGCGGATATACGGGAAACGTACGGGATGCAAAAGGTCAACACGGCGATCACCGGTGCCTACCAAATGGGATATTATCCCGAGGCGGAATTCATGAGGATGGATGTGCTTGAGAGCGTGGAGAAGAATGCCGAGATTATCAGGAAGGTGAACCCGAGATTGGTCATGAATGGCACGACCATGTGGGCTGGGTGGCATCCCGAAGCCATGCTGCCCCCCGACGTGATGGAGCCTATTACGGGGGTGGCCGGGTTGGGTCCATATCTCCCCTTCCATATGAGGCTCCTCTACCACGTAATGCTGGCGGTGAAAGCCTCGGGGTTGAATCCCTATGTAGTTAACGCCTCCTTAGGGGATATAACCGGGCCTGCTCTGAAGACGCAGGGGTTAGCCCCCACGGTGGGAATGGGCAATCTGGACAATATGGCGGTGTTGGTGAAAAAGCAGGTTGCAGACAAGGAGGGGGTAAAAGCGAGGGATGTGATAGTCTACCTCGTTGCGCATCATTTCAACAATGTATGGTTTATGAACGAGGCCCCGGGTCCTCGACCTCCGTATTTCATCAAGGTTCTCGTCGACGGGCGGGATGTCACGGACAGACACGATACATACGAAATGCTGAAAAACTCGGCGGGGGGCAGGATGCGATTGAGCGGTACTGCCTGTGACAGTCAAGTGGGATCTGCCATGTGTAAACACGCCCTGGCCCTTCTCAATGACCGGCGCATACTTACCAATGCGGTGTCGCCACACGGAATCCCCGGCGGATATCCGGCCCGGATAGGTGCCGATGGGGTGAAGCTGGCATTGCCGGAAGGCATAACAGAGGAAGAAGCCATCAAGATAAACTTGGAGGGACAGCGAAGGGATGGTGTAAAGGAAATCACGGAGGATGGCACCGTGATATACGAGGATGCGGTTGTCGAGGGGTGGAAGAAGATCATGGATTTCGACTGCACGTCTTTTCACGTCACGGATGTCGATAAGGTAGCCGAGGAGCAGATGAGCAAGTTTCAGGCGTTAATCAAGAAGTACAGCAAGGGATGAGCGCTATCTGGAGGGAAGGGGAAGGGCCGTGATCAAGGTGAATGAATATTTGGAGGGCAAGGTCAAGAGCCTGGGCTTTGCCCTCGATGGGATCGAGTATACGGTTGGGGTCATGTTGCCCGGGGAGTATTCCTTTGACACCGAAAAGGAGGAACACATCACGGTGACGGCGGGAGGATTTGAAATCCGTCCTCCGGGAGCGGATTGGAAAACGGCAAGGACGGGAGACACCATTGTAATCCCCGGGAATTCGACGTTCGACTTAAAGGTCAAAAAGCCAGCGTCCTACATTTGCATGTACACGTGAGACGTGACGGATAGAGAACCCCGGTGTGTCATGAAACAAATCAATAGAGGGTTCTAGCCCGCACTGGAGTGATCTTTGGATAGTTCGTTCTGACAGGGTGTTGACTTCAACATTTACTCCGGTCAAAAAGGGCCCTTCTCCCCTTGAGGTAGAAGCTCGTGCTGCATTTCACTTTTCTCATGCCGGGAAAGTTTTACCTCTCGATATCCCAAAACGCGCATACCAAGTTCCCTTTATGAACACCATTTTCCTAGCAGATTCTCCTCTCCTTTGGATCCGATGCCTTTATTATCCATCTAACCCTTCCCTCTAACCCTTCCCTTGATTGCCTCCTTTGGTTTTATTGGTCATTTTGAAGCGAAGCCGCTTTTGTGTCCTCTTTTTTAAGTCGTAGGCAAAATTACACACTCCTCAGGCGTGGTTAAACGGGTCCTGACACGCATAAGGACAACGGGCTGCGTTTATGAATATGGGGACGGATATGGAGAAGGTCGGCGGCACATTCGAGATAAATAAAGGGAGGGGGTGTGTGACAGGCCTTCTGCCCTGAGCGAACCTATGATGTGTTACCACCCTTTCCGCCAAGTCTCAATAATGAAATTATGGAAAAATGAATGATATTTGGCCCAATTGTAAGAATTAAAACGATTTCGGAATATAATAACGCTTCAAGATCAGAGGATTTCTTCAATCGGTCAGAATCGCGGTTTATTTTACCATTTCTTTATGGTATGAGTAATAACTTGGTTGGGGGAGAGATTCCGTCCTTGAGAGATGTGGCCGGGCACGGTTGCGACTGGGCGGGGCGCCGAAGGTGAAACCTCGACATGGTGGGGGAAACTCTCAGGCAAAAGGACCCTAACCAAATGAACCCCTGGAGAGAGCCCGTTATGGGGCCACCGAAGGGGAAACCCGCAGTTTGTAAAGGGGGAATCTCTCAGGTAAAAGGACAGGGGGCTCGGGAAGAGCTTCCTCTGTCCTTTTCTTTTGGGTGCAAAATGCTGGACAGGGTGCATATCGATTACGTTACCGAATAAAGGAGGAAATCATGATCGACCGTGCAGACGTATTTGTGGTTGGTACTGGCGATTTGGGTGGATGGGTAGCTGAATTCCTCGCACGGTCACGGGGAATGGAACATAGAAAAATCGTCCTCGGAGATATCAACGAGGAGGTTGGCCAGAAGAGGACTTTCTCCGCATGGGCTGGAACTTCATATCTAGGTCAGTCTCCAGAGATGGAGTTTACGAAGATTAATCTATCTAATATCGACGAAACAGGTGAGTTACTGAGGAGATATAATCCAAAGGTTATTTGCAACTGTACATCACTCCAATCCTGGTGGGTTGTAGACGAACTCCCCCGGGATATTTGGGCCAAAATGGAAACGGAAGCAGGGTTGGGACCTTGGATACCCATGCATCTAACGTTAACCCACAAGTTGATGCAGGCCATTAAGCAATACGAAGTAAAGACCTTGGTAGTAAACACTTCTTTTCCGGATCTCACGAATCCTGTCTTGGGCAAAGTTGGTTTAGCCCCGACCTGCGGAATAGGAAACGCGGATCTAATGCTCCCAGGGGTACGGAGAGAAGTGGCCAAGAACCTCAATGTACCGGCACGTGACATTGCAATGTACCTGGTTGCCCATCACAGCCATGTCATGCAGTTCATGATACGCGGCAAACCGGGGACACGGTACTACTTGAAGATCATGGTTGGCGACAAAGATGTAACGAGTCAATTCAAAACTGATGAACTTATTTTAGCAGGATTACAGGATTGGTTTCCTGGCAGGCACTGTCACCCTATAGTGGCTTCTTCAGTGGTCAAGAATATTTGGCACCTTCTCTTCGATACCGGGGAGCTTTCTTTCGCTCCGGGCCCTAACGGCGAGGTTGGAGGATATCCCATGAGAATGTCCGCCAGAGGGGTGGAGATCGTGCTTCCTGAAGGCATTACTCTGCAGGAAGCAAGGAAAATCAATAATGATGCGCAGAAGAATGATGGAGTGGAAGGAATTGAGGCTGATGGAACGATTGTTTTTACTGACACAGCCTACAACCTCATGAAGGAGATCCTTGGATACGACTGCAAGGCCTTGAAGCTTGAGGACAGCGAGGCAAGATCCAGGGAGCTTCTGTCACGGTACGGAGAGCTCAAAGAGAAATATGGTATCGGGTAAATTGAGACTTCGGTAAACGGCAGAGAATCGAAAATCGGGATGAAAGGGGGTGATAAGTTCAAAATCGGACATCATTAAGGTCAACGTGGGAGACAAAAAAAGGAAAAGGGGGACAAAAAATGAACGAGGTGATGAGGAACAAGGGAGGTAGAAAGAGCTTCGCCAAAATCGTGGGACTCATGGCGGTTCTTGGGTGTCTGGTAGGTATTCCGGATGCAAACGCTGGTTCTGCTCCTGGGGTTACGGACGACACAATTTTGATTGGCATGCACACTCCTTTGACTGGCCCCATCGCTCTGTACTCGAAGATCGCTTTCATGAACAAAGCGATCCTTGAGGAATGGGGAGGTACTATTCACGGGCGCAAGATCAAGAATATTGTATTAGATGATGGCTGTGATCCGGTTAAAGGAGTTGCAGCAGCCAAAAAACTCATATACGACGAGAAGGTCTTTATGATACACGGGGGACAGTGTAGTAACTGCGGTCTCGCGATTAGACCAATAGTCGAAAAGACTGGAACCCCATACATCACACAGGGTGAAGTACATGACGGGATTGTTGTACCGACTGTGAAGAACATCTTTAATCCGGGTTACGTTTCGTCTTCAGGATCGAGAACTTTGGTGGACTTTGCTATGACCATACCGGGTGTCAAGAGAGTGGGAGTCATTCGGCATACTGATGAGTGGGCAACGGCCCTTTATGAGCCCCTCATCAAACATTTGAAAGAGAAGTACAATATGGCTCCGGTTGCCGATGTAGTAACGGAGCGCGGCGTTGCCGACGTAACTCCTCAAGTTCTCAGATTAAAAAAAGCTAAGGTGGATGCGGTTTTTTCTCTCATCTATGTTGTAGCGACGACGACCTTTATTCGGGACGCCCATAAGTTAGGTCTCAATGTTCCGATCTTAGGTTCGACTGCGACTTCCGTTGCTGATCAATATGAAAGCTTGAAGAGCCTTGCACCGTTAAAAAAATACTTCTCTCCTTACTGGTGCAAGTACCCGTTAGATCACCCCAATGTTACGCCGTATAGAGAGTTATTCTTAAAACATAACCCCACCAAGATCTTCGATAGCGTAACACTCTATATTACAGGAGGCGCTCTTGTAATATTGGATGCTCTCGAGAAATGCGGGAAGGATTTGACCCAAGAAAAGTTTGTTGAGGTTCTTGAGACGAGTTACAAAAATTGGGAACCCGATAGGTATATCGGAGCCTCTCCAATAACATTCTCCGAAACGGATCACATAGGAATGGATGTAGTCACTATGTCAACGATAGCGACGGGGAAATTTGAAGTAGTAGATACTTATCAGGATTATGAAAGATTAATGAAGAAATAGGTGTAAGGGGTTTCTCTCACAAGGCTTACGGTATAGTTTAGCGGAAATATCAAGCTTTCACTCACAAATCATTAAAGAAAGCTAAAGGCGGGTACTGTACCCCGGGGAGTCGCTGGCCTGGTATATACCGAATTTGCAGGTCTTAGTCTAAACGCTTCCCATGATCCACGGCGTTGACAAGAACGTTCTCTTTCTAAAGGATTTGCAGCGGTAATCCCGGGGTGCAGTACAGGCGTATTAAAGAATGTGTGAGGAGAACTGAGCATGGATATGTTACTTCAGATCCTGATTACTGGCTTCGTTATAGGAAGCTGCTATTCCGTGGTTTCCGTTGGAATGACAATTCTTTTCCAGACCACAACGGTTCTGAATTTTGGGCACGGCGAGTGTGTAATGATAGGCGCATTTATCTTTTACACGTTCCAATTCATGTTAGGCGCCAGCCTACCCGTTGCAATAATCTTAACAATGTTTAGCTGCATTATCATTGGCGCCCTTATGGATAGGGCAGTATTTAGGCCAATCGTTTTTGCGCCTCACGTTAACGTTGTTCTTGCAACATGTGGATTCCTCTATCTTTACAGAGGGCTGGCAAGATTGATCTGGAAATCCAAGCCCCGGTTCCCGCCCACCCTCATTGACATTCAACCCATGGATTTGGGTGGGGTGATTGTAACATCTCAGGATATTGCTATCTTGGTAAGCGTTTTTCTTCTGGCGTCATTTTTTATTTGGATTTTCTTGTTTACTGAGACAGGGTTAAAGATGAGGGCCGCAGCACAGAGCCTGCGAGGGGCCGCTTTAGTGGGCATCAATACGGAGAATTTTTTTACAGGCATCTGGGGAGTCAGTGTTGGTGCTGGAGCGATTGCCGGGTTTCTGCTGGGCCCGATTTTTTCCATTCACCCTGATATGGGCGAGAGTTTCCTTCTCCGCGCATTTGCTGCCATGACCTTAGGGGGATTTGGTAATATCGGGGGGGCAGCTATCGGTGGTATTATAATGGGAATAGTGGAAAACCTGGTAGGCCTCTATATATGGACTCCGCTAAAAGAGGTTGCCTCATATATGGTAATCGTAGGCGTACTGGTGTTCAAACCTACAGGTATCCTGGGTGTTAGAAAATTCTAGCGAAAGGAAGGTAGGATGAAAGGCAGTAGATCGAAGTACATGATACAGGCTGGATTTCTCATTCTCTTATTTTGTATCCCTCTGGTCACGAATAACTATGAGCAATACATAATCAACCTGATCTTTGTAAATTTTTTGGTATGTTTGGGATTAGCGATCATATTGGGGTTCTCCGGACAATTTGCATTTGCAAGCGCTGGTTTTTTGGGAGTAGGTGCATATACAGCTGGATTGTTTATGGTTCGGCTCGGGATTTCTTATTGGCCAGCTCTGTTGCTTTCAGGGTTTGTAACCTTAGTGATCGCAGTTCTGTTGGCTACTATTGGTCTACGATTAAGGAGGTATTACCTTGCCATAACGACGATCTCCTTTACTCTATGTATGCGTTTTTTCTATGTAAATGCGGGAAAATTGACCTTGGGCCCTTCAGGTTTTAACATTCCTCATGCAACCCTTTTCGGATTCAATTTTAATACCGATCATCGTGTGTATTACATTGTTTTGGTTGTTGTTCTCTTGTTTTCGGTGCTATCATGGAATATCTTACGGTCTAAAATAGGCCGGGCTTTTATGGCCATTCGGGATGATGAGGAGGCGGCTGCAGCAGCTTCGATAGATGTTAAAAAATACAAACTGCTGGCCTTTGCAATTTGTGGAGTTTTAGGGGGCATAGCAGGAGGATTGTACACTCAAGTGCTTGGTCGCATCACCCCGGATGAATTTGGGATGCTTCCGATTTTGTTGCATTTTGTTATCGTTGTTCTTGGAGGATTAGGCAGTTTTTTTGGGCTCATGATTGCAACAATAATTGTAACCATTATTCCGGAATTGATCAGGGCATTTGTCGAATTCCAAGAACTTCTGTACGGGGCAATCATCGTATTAATAATTCTGGTTGCCCCGGGTGGAATATATGGCCTTATGCTGAAATATTCACCTATTAGGTGGAGGGAAAAACTTCATGGAAGCGTCGAGAAATACTCATAGCAGTAAATTCTTTGGCACAGATGGAATTACCGTTAGGTTTGGAGGACTTACGGCCTTAAAGGACGTGAGTATAGGTGTAGGTGAAAATGAAATCAGGGGGCTGATAGGTCCAAACGGTGCGGGGAAAACGACTTTTTTCAATGTGGTTACCAGTTATATCCCAGCAGATTCTGGAGATATATTTTTTCAAGGGGAAAGTATATCACATTTTAAACCCAATGAGATTGCAGAAAGGGGAATTATTCGCACCTTTCAAAGAAGAGGCATTCTGCCGGATCTAACGGCTTTGGAAAATGTTATGACGGGGTGTCATAGATTGATGGGTGATGTGAGACTATGGGATATCTGTTTTAGGTCGAAGAGATATAAATTAGAAGAGGCAGAGGCCATTCGGAGGGCAAAAGAGGCCCTTGAGTCTGTTGGGATCTTGGACATTGCTGAAAAAGGCGCAGAAGATTTGGCTTTTGGGCAACAAACCTTGGTAGAAATTGCGAGATCTTTAGTGTCGAATCCGAAGCTCCTGTTGCTTGATGAGCCGGCCGCTGGGTTGAGCCCTTCAGAGAGGGAACATCTTATGGGGGTACTGAGGATGATTGCGAGCGAACGAGGAATCTCGTTGATCATAGCTGACCACGTAATGGAATTCGTGATGGAGATATGTGATAACCTAACCGTTTTAAACTTTGGAGAAGTATTGGCTGAAGGTAGCCCAACACACATACGCCAGCATAAAGGTGTGCTGGAGGCATATCTGGGGGGAGGAGGATAACTGATACTATGCTTTCACTGAAAAATGTAGATGTCTACTATGACAAGACGGAAGCTATAAAAGATGTATCTTTACACGTGGAGGCGGCGAGAGTAGTTTCGTTGCTTGGTTCGAATGGTGCTGGAAAGACAACCATACTAAACGCCATAAGTTGTTTTGTTGCTCCCCGGGCAGGGGAAATCAAATACGAAGATAGGTCAATTCGTGGGAAAAAACCGCATCAAATAGTGAAAGCGGGAATCGTTCAAGTTTCGCAAGATAGAGATTTATTCCCTGAATTGACTGTCATGGAAAACCTGAGATTGGGAGCGGTCTTAGAGAAAGACAAAGGGAAAATTGCGGACGTTTTGGAAGAAGTATTTGGGATCTTCCCTGTATTAAAAGAGCGGAGAAAGCAGCTGGCAGGAACCCTTAGCGGCGGGGAACAACAAATGTTAGCCATAGGTCGAGCATTGATGCCAAGACCGAAGC
>SMTZ1_10009246_pt1 | contig 23403 bp, 24 predicted proteins | sample DeeMarSWOR136_30_FD_25667 | JGI IMG/M metagenome (IMG submission 25667) | reverse complement strand
AAACTCATAGGAATCAGGGGTTCGGTTTAATGCTTAAGATCGAGGTAACGCTCATCAGCGGCCGCACCTCCCAGCAGGGCGCGGGGCTGGAGGTCGGCAAGACCTCCGAGGAGTACTTCAGGAGCACGTCCTACGTCGAGCTGAACGCCTCCGACGCAGAGAAGCTTGGGGTCGGCGACGGGCAGCCTGTGGGGGTCACCACGCCCCACGGCTCGGTCGTCGTCTCGGCCCGCACGTCCCAGGGGCTCGACCCGGGCATGGCCTTCTTCCCTTACGGCCCGTGGGCAAACCAGGTCTTTGGGACGGACACTGGGGGCACCGGCATGCCCTCCTACAAGGGCATCAGGGCGACCGTCGAGCCAGCTGCGGGGAAAGCGATCCCGACCCTCACGGAGCTCGTGGAGAGGCTCAGGGGGGGAACTTGATGACGGTCTACACGGACGTGGTCTGCCCCTTCTGCGGGTGCCTCTGCGACGACTTGGAGGTCACCGTCGAGGATGGCGAGATCGCTGGCGTGAAGAACGCTTGCGCCGTCTCCCGCTCCAAGTTTATGAACCATGGGGAGAATAGGATAGAGACCACCACGGTTGATGGCAAGGCAGTAGACTATGAGGAGGCAGTGAAGGCGGCGGCGAAGATCCTTGCTACGGCGAGGAGGCCCCTCGTCTACGGGCTGAGCTCGACGGAGTGCGTCGCAATAGGGAAGGCGGTCGAGCTCGCGGAGCTCGTGGGCGGGGTCGTCGACAACACCTCCTCGGTCTGCCATGGTCCCACGATCCTCGCCCTCCAGCAGGTCGGGGAGTCGAAGACGACCCTCGGGGAGGTGAAGAACAGGGCCGACCTGATAGTCTTCTGGGGCTCGAACCCGACGGAGGCCCACCTCCGCCACATCATCCGCTACTCCGCCATGCCGAAGGGGATGTACACCCCAGAGGGCAGGAAGAGCAGGTATGTCGTCGCCGTCGACGTCAGGGAGACTAGGATGGCCCGGGTCGCCGACGAGTTCCTCAAGGTGGAGCCAGGGAAGGACTTCGAGCTACTGCTGGTCCTCAGAGCGGCTGTGAGGGGCGCCGAGGTCCAGGCAGACCAGGTCGCAGGCATCTCCAAGGAGCAGATCAAGGCCCTCGCCGGCAGGATGAAGGCCGCCAAGATGGGGATCATCTTCTTCGGCCTCGGCCTCACCCAGAGCGACGGGAGGCACATGAACATCGACGCCGCCGTCGGCCTCGTCACCGAGCTCAACCACCACACGAAGTTCCTCCTCACGCCGATGAGGGGCCACTACAACGTCGCCGGCGCCAACACGGTCACCACATGGCAGACCGGCTACCCCTACGCCGTCGACTTCGCCAGGGGCTACCCCAGGTACAATCCTGGGGAGTACACCTCCGTCGACCTTCTCGCCAAGGGGGAGGCAGACGCTGCCTTAATCATCGCGTCCGACCCGGGGGCTACGTTCCCCGCAGACGCCGCCAAGCGATTGGCTAAGATACCCGTCGTCACCCTGGACCAGAAAGTGACGCCGACCACCATGCTGAGCAAGGTCGTCATCCCCGTTGCGACGGCGGGCGTGGAGGCCGAGGGGACCGCCTACAGGATGGACGGAGTGCCCCTCAGGCTCAAGAAGGTCGTGGAGCCCCACGGCGGGATCCGATCCGATGCCGAGGTTTTGGAGATGATAATCGAGCGCGTTAGAGCTCTGAAGGAGGGGTCCTGAGGATGGTAGACGTGATCGTAAAGGGCGGCTTCGTCTTTGACCCGTTGAACGGCGTAGACGGCGAGAAGATGGACGTCTTCATCAGCGGTGGCAAGGTCGTCGAGGACCTTAACGAGAGGGAGGCGAAGGTCGTCGACGCCACCGGGATGACCGTCATGCCTGGCGGCGTGGACCTCCACAGCCACATCGCGGGCTCCAAGATAAACATTGGGAGGCTGATGAGGCCGGAGGACCACAGGAAGGATGTCGTCCCCCGCACGAAGGTAACGAGGGGAGGCGTCGGGTATTCCTGTCCGTCCACCTTCGTCGCGGGCTACAGGTACGCCCAGATGGGGTACACCACGGTGATGGAGGCGGCGATGCCCCCGTTGGGCGCCCGCCACGTCCACGAGGAGCTGAACGACACCCCCATCTTCGACAAGGCGGCGTTCACCCTCTTCGGGAACAACCACTTCACCCTCAAGTACGTGAAGGAGGGCGACATCGACAAGCTGAAGGCCTTCATAGCTTGGCTGCTCAGGGCGACCAGGGGCTACGCCGTGAAGATCGTGAACCCCGGCGGCGTAGAGAACTGGAAGTGGGGGAAGAACGTCGGAGGCCTCGACGACCTCGTCTACAACTACGAGGTCTCCCCGAGGCAGATAGTGACGAGCCTGGCAAAGGCGAACGAGGAGCTAGGGCTCCCCCACACCATCCATCTTCACTGCAACAACCTCGGCGTCCCCGGCAACTACGAGACCACCATAGAGACCATGGACGCCGTTAAGGACATCAGGCCGAAGGACGGGAGGAGGACCACGATCCACGTGGTTCACGTCCAGTTCAACGCCCTCGACGGCGAAAACTGGATGAACGTCCGGTCCGGGGCCCACAAGATCGCCAAGTACGTGAACGCGAACCCCCACGTAACCATCGACCTCGGCCAGGCGATATTCACCGACACGACCACCATGACGGGCGACGGGCCGTGGCAGTTCAGGCTCTACAACCTCACGGGGAACAAGTGGGTGAACAGCGACGTGGAGATGGAGGCCGGCGCGGGCGTCGTCCCCTACACCTTCAGGAAGGACAACCCGGCGAACGCGATCCAGTGGGCCATCGGCCTGGAGCTCGCGCTCCACGTCTACGACCCGTGGAGGGTCTACATGACGACTGACCACCCGAACGGGGGGCCCTTCACCTTCTACCCGCGGGTCATCGCCTGGCTGATGAGCAGGAAGGCCCGTACCGACACGATGCTCGAGGTCAACAAGGCCGTCATGAAGAGGACCACCCTCGCCAACGTGTACAGGGAGTACAGCTTCGGCGAGATCGCCACAGTGACCCGGGCCGCAACGGCGAAGGTCCTCGGCCTCGAGAAAAAGGGCCACCTTGGACCTGGAGCCGATGCTGATGTCTCGGTCTACAATGTTGACCCGACGACCTGGAGGCCATCAATGTACAGGGACATCGAGAAGGCGTTCGCGAGAGCGGCGTACACCATTAAGGGGAGCGAGGTTGTGGTGAAGGACGGCGAGGTCGTGGCCGCGCCCCTGGGGAAGACCTTCTGGGTGGACGCCAAGGTTCCTGAGGAGGCGGAGGCGGAGCTCATGAAGGACCTGGAGGCGGAGTTCAGGGACTACTACACGGTGAGCCTGAGCAACTACCCGGTCCAGGACGCGTACCTGCCGGTCCAGCAGCCCATGGCCGTCGATGGGAGGAGGGGATGGTAGATGAGCTTCATTCTGAACGGCGTGGAGATTGAGGACACCTTCGCGGAGGGCTTCTCCATGTGGGGAAGCAGGATAATCATCACCGCGGTGAACAGGAAGTGGGCGAACGTCGCCGCCACCACGATGACCGGGTTCGCCACAAGCGTCATCGCATGCGACTGCGAGGCCGGCATAGAGCGGGAGGTCCCGCCCGAGGAGACCCCCGACGGCAGGCCCGGCACGGCGGTGATGGTCTTCGGCTTCTCAAGAGGCAGGCTGACGACGCCGATGCTCAACCGAATAGGCCAGTGTGTCCTCACCTGCCCGACAACCGCCATTTTCAACGGCCTCCCGGAGGAGGAGGCGGACGAGATGCTCGACGTGGGGAAAAGCCTCAGGTTCTTCGGGGACGGCTACCAGGTGAAGATGAGGATGGACGACGGCTGGCTCGGACGACGAAGGTTCTGGCGCATCCCCGTAATGGAGGGGGAGTTCCTCGTCGAGGAGAAGTTCGGCGCAAAGAAGGCCGTCGCCGGCGGCAACTTCCTCGTCATGGGCGGGACAGAGGCAGCCACCCTGGAGGCCTCCGAGAGGGCCATCGACGCAATCCACACAGTCCCCGGCGTTATCACCCCGTTCCCCGGCGGCCTCTGCAGGAGCGGGAGCAAGGTCGGCTCCACTTACGCCTTCCTCAGGGCCTCTACGAACACCCCGTTCTGCCCGGCCATAAAGCACAGCTTCCCCACGTCCCAGGTGCCGGAGGGCGCGAACTCCGTCCTCGAGGTCGTGCTGAACGGCCTAGACGAGGACTCGGTGAAGAGGGCGATGGCCGCCGGTATAAGGGCCGCCACGGAGGTGGAGGGGATCAGGAGGATAACGGCGGTGAACTTCGGAGGCAAGCTCGGGAAGTACCAGATGGGCCTCAGGGAGGCCCTGGGGGGTGCCTGAGATGAAGGAACTTTGGCTCACGCCGACTCAATTGCCTTCCATCCCCGTAGAGGCCGAGGTGATCTCCCCGGACGTCGTTACAGGGAAGACCCTCAAAGAGATCGAAGGTTTCAAAGTCTATGTGGGGAACGCCACCTACCGCCTCGGGGAGTTCTTTGAGGTCGAGGGGGAGGTCGCCGAGACGGCCGCGGATCAGATGATAGTGGTGGACGGCTCGGTCCAGACGGTCAAGTACATAGGCGCCAAGATGACCGCCGGAAGCATCCTGGTCAAGGGCTGCGCGGGGATGCACACCGGCTCCCAGATGTCCGGCGGCGAGCTCGTCGTCGAGGAGAACACGAGGGACTGGGCCGGAGCCGAGATGAAGGGGGGCCTCCTCAGGATAGGGAGGGATTCCAGAAACCTGACCGGGGCCGCCTACAGGGGGAGCAGCGAGGGCATGACTGGAGGCTGCATCGTGGTCGACGGCGACGCGGGCGTCGAGGCCGGGTCCTTCATGCGCCGGGGCATGATCGTCGTCAGGGGCGGCGTCGGCCCCTTCGCCGGGGTCCACATGAACGGCGGAGAGATCTTCGTCTTCGGCAGGGCCTCCAGGAGGCTCGGGGCCGAGGCTAAGGGAAATGGCGGGTTCATCGCCTGCCTCGGGGAGGTCGAATCCATCCTCCCGACGTACCTGTACGACACCACCTACACGCCCGCCTTCATGAGGCTGTACCTCAGGCAGATGAGGGACGAGCTCGGGATAGAGGAGTCGATGAACTTCATAGACGCGCCCTTCAGGCGGTACAGGGGGGACCTCGCCGTAGGCGGGAACGCCGAAATACTCATCGCCGAGAAGCGGTAGAAGGTACGCGTGGGCTTGAAGGTCGGCGTCGTTGCCTCCGATAGACGGGAGTGGCACGTCCAGCGGCTGATGGAGGAGCTGACAGGCAGAGGCGTTGAGGCCTACGTGTTCCCAGCCACCAGGTTCTACTCCAGGGTGGGCTCCGGGCCCAGGGTCTCCGTCAGGGGTTATGGCATCGACGAGTACGACGCCGTGATCGTCAGGAAGGTCCCCGGGGGCACGGCGGAGCAGGTCTTCTACAGGATGGACGTGCTGCACAGGCTCGAGGACATCGGGGTCTACGTCATCAACCCGGCGGACGCCATCGAGAGGGCGGTGGACAAGTACTACACCTCGACGCTCCTCGAGGACGCGGGCATCAGGACGCCGAGGACGGTTGTCACGGAGAGCTTCGACGAGGCCGTCGGCGCCTTCGAGGAGCTCGGCGGGGACGTGGTCGTGAAGCCCCTCTTCGGCTCCCTCGGCATGGGGATGACCAGGATCAGCGACCCGGAGGTCGCCTACAGGGTGTTCAGGGCCCTGGACATGGCCCAGAGCGTCTACTACCTCCAGGAGTTCGTCCCCCACGGGAACGAGGACGTGAGGGCCTTCGTTGTTGGCGGCGAGGTCGTCGCCTCGATGCTCAGGACCGCGGTCGGCTGGAAGACCAACATCTCCGCCGGGGCCACCGCCAAGCCCTGCGCCCTCGACGACGAGCTGCTCAAGCTGAGCGTGAAGGCGACGGAGGCCATCGGCCTCGACTACTCGGGCGTCGACATCCTCAGGTCGGAGAAGGACGGCCAGCACTACGTCATCGAGCTGAACAGCACACCCGGCTGGCAGGGGCTCCAGACCGTCACCGAGAGGAACATCACCGGCGCCGTTGTGAACTTTATCCTCGGGAAGCGGGGCTGACCCCAGTTGGCCCACGGGAACCTGCGGGACGGCGACGCCGTGGTCACCTCCCACGGACTCATATTCTACGTGGTCGGTTACGAGCACCCGGAGGACAGGTACCATGCCATCCTGAAGTACGTACCCGAGAACCTCGCTGAGGAGCTGGGCCTGGACTGGGTCGACATCAGGTGGGAGATGGGGGGCACAACCCTCTACAGGCCGAGGGAGCTCTACAGCCCCGAGGCCTACGGTAGGCTCATCGAGGCCCTCCGATGCTCCTACCCGGATTACCTCCTCCTCTCAGAGCGCCTCGGGAGGTGGCTGGTGACTGTTCCACGGCGGCTCATCGAGGAGGTATATGTGCCCTCCAGGCAGCTCACGAGGATCCGCAGGAGAGGCGCGAGGGACCGATTCGAGGAGAGGGCCCTGGAACTCATCGGCCTCCTCTCCAAGGTCGCGGGCGTGCCCCAGGGATTCTTCGGGGTTCACGGGTCTATAAGCCTCGGTTCGAGCCACGAGGGCAGCGACGTCGACCTCTCCGTCTACGGCGCATCCAACTTCAGAAGGGTGAAAGAGGCGCTTGCCGAACTGGAGGAGGAGGGGAGGCTGACCCTCTCCAGGGGCGACTGCGTCGACGCGAAGAGGCTCAACAGGGGAGTGTTCCAGGGGGACAGGTTCGTGATCAACGCGACGAGGCGGTTCTCGGAGATCGAGAGGCGGCGCAGGACCTACCGGCCCCTGGGGCCCGTCGAGCTGGAGTGCACATGCGTCTCAGATGAGGAGGCTGTTTTCCGACCCGCGGTCTACAGGGTCTCGGGGTGCAGGCCTCTTGGGAATATTAGGCTTCAGCTCCAGGGCGTCTCCGAGGTAGTCTCAATGATAGGGAGGCAGCGGAGTCTAGTGAGGCCCGGAGAGGCGATGAGGGCCCGGGGGGTGCTTGAGCAGGTCTTCGAGGGCAACGAGGCAGTACACTACAGGGTCTTCGTGGGGTCCGCCCTCCCCGGGGAGTACCTTGACTGGGTCGACCCCTAGGCGTGGAGCTGGACAACGTCGCCGTCCGAGAGCTCCCTTTCGAGGCCTACCCTCTCGCTGTCGAACTTCGCGCTCGGCCCCCAGAGCCTGGCGTACCTGAACCGCTCGTAGAAGTCGCTGTGGATCATCTTCGCCAGGTCGCCGACGGTCAGCCCCCTCCTGGCCACTATCGGCACCTTCGAGGGCTCGCCCCCCGGCTGCTTGGTGTAGACCCTGACGACGCCCAGCAGGTCGAACAGCCTAGAGCCGAGGGCCTCGCCGAGGTTGGGAGTCTTCCACGACCAGCGTGGGGCGGTAGACGGCGTTCCCGAACATGGCGTCCTCCACGGCGTCCAGGGTGACCCTCCCCCGGATCCGGACGAGGGCCGACCTGACCTTGTATTCCTTCAGGAGGCCTACAACCTCCTCAGGAGTGCAGCCCTCAAGCTCCCCCTCCCATATGAACTGGACGTCGGAGCCGTACCCCCTCCTGGTGACCTCGACCTCCCCGTCCGGCTCGGCCGTGAGAACCCTCGAGTTCTCCAGCTCCCCCCTCACTATCAGGAGGTTTCCACCGGGGTCGTCCGTCAGGTCAACCACTAAGATCAGGCCGTCTGCGTTCCTCGCAAGGCTAAGGACCTGGAAGCCGTCTGCCCTCCCCTCCGAGGAGCCCTCGACGATTGGGGGCGCCTCCACGAGCTGGAACTGGATGTCCTGGTAGGGGAGCATGCCGGGGGTGGGCACGCGGGTGGTGAAGGGCCAAGACGCGACGTCTACGGAGGCGTTCGTCACGGCCTTGAGAAGGCTGCTACGGCCAGCGTTCGTGGGGCCGATTATCGCGACCTGGGCGGCGCCCGCCTTCTCGACGAAGTAGGCGAGGCCCGTGCTCCTCTTGGCGGCCCTCCTCCTGTCCTCGATCTCCTGCCTCAGCTGGGACATCTGCCGCCTCACCTGGGCGCAAAGCCTGTCCGTGCCCTTGTGCTTCGGCACTAGGGAGAGGAACTCGCCCATGAGCCGGAGGCGCTCCTCGGGGTTCCTGGTCAGGGTGACCTCGAACCACTTCTTCTTCGCATCCGGCGGCAGGTTCGCGGGCATTGAGGGCTCCCCATCGGATCATCGTGGACAACGAAATAAAACGACTTCGGAGACCCCGGCATCAATACGCTTATCGGATTCGAGTCCCATCAAGAACAGGCATGGAGAAGCCGAAAGACAGGGACTTTGTCGAAACCGTGGAGGGCCTCATCTTCTGCGTCGTCGGGTATCTCCACCCGCCCGACAAGTACACGGCCTACCTGAAGTACGTCCCTGACCCCGGAGGCAGGTGGAGCAGGGAGGGGACGAAGTTTGCCAGGGTCCTCCCCTACTACCATGTCTCCCAGGTGGAAGGCACGTACGGCTTACTGCGGGAGCGCTACCCCAGGTACCTCTACAGTTGCCCGGTGATGAACATAACCGTCTCCTCGGTGCCCCGCGACGGTGTCAAGACGTACTACAGGCCGAGGGAGCGCCTCCGGTCCATCATCACAGGGTGCTCAAAGGACGAGCTAGAAAGGAAACTCGCCGATCTCACCGCCCACCTCTGCGAGATCTCCGGGCTCTCCGACCATGATCTGGGGGTAACGGGCTCTATCCTGACCCGGAGCCACAGCCCCGAGTTCTCCGACATTGACCTCACCGTCTACGGCCGAGAAGCATCCACGAAGCTGAAGCGTGCCATAAGGGAGAGCAGGAGCGCAGACGATAAAATCCAGTCCTTCAGCGACGAGAAGAAGGAGGAGTGGAGCCGGAGCCGGGCAGAGAGGTTCCCGCTGTGCCTCGAGGAGCTGATGGGCTTCGCCGAGAGGAGGTGGAACTACGGGATCTACGGGGGGACCTACTTCTCAGTCCACCCCGTCAGGACCGACGAGGAGATCACCGAGAACTACGGCGACCTCACCTACGAGCGGGAGGGGATGATCGAGGGGGAGGCCTTGATCGCCGACGCCTCGGAGTCGATCTACCTCCCGGCGATATACCACCTGAGAGAAGCGTCGACTGACCGGCGCATCGATGATGAGTTGACCGAGGTCGCGTCCTACGAGGGGCTCTACTGCGACATGTTCGAGCCCGGAGAGAGGATAGGGTTCAGAGGCGTCCTCGAACGGGTGCGCGACGGGGAGGACCGCCTCCGGGTGGTCATAGGGGGGGCGGGCTCCAGGACGGACTTCATGAGAAGGCTCAGCTGAACCGGATGCCATATGTTTTTATCGAGTCCCTTCCAATCAGGTTGAAGGTGGCTGCCTCGGAGCGCCTCATCTGCATAGGCATAGAGTCGACGGCCGACAACCTCGGGGTCGGAGTAGCTGCTTCAGACGGCGCCATCCTCGCCAACGAGGTGAGCACACACGTCCCCGAGGAGGGGGGCATACACCCGAGGGAGGCGGCACGCCACCACTCCGAGCAGATGGGGAACGTGATATCCAGAGCCCTTGAGACCGTGGACATTAAAGCGCAGGAAATAGGCCTCGTCGCGTTCTCCCAGGGGCCCGGCCTAGGCCCGTGCCTGAGGACTGGGGCCACCGCCGCCAGGGCCCTCTCCGCGTATCTCAGGGTGCCCCTAGTCGGGGTGAACCACTGCGTCGCCCACATCGAGATAGGGAGGCTCGCCACGGGGCTCCAGGACCCGCTCACACTCTACGTTTCCGGCGGGAACACGATCGTAACCGGCTTCGAGGCCGGAAGGTACAGGGTCTTCGGGGAGACCCTCGACATCGCCGTGGGGAACTGCCTCGACACCTTTGCCCGGGAGGCCGGTCTCCCCTACCCCGGCGGCCCGGCGGTTGAGAAGCTTGCCCTCGAAGGCGAGAGGCTGATACCCCTACCCTACGTAGTGAAGGGGATGGACCTCAGCTTCAGTGGGCTCCTAACCGCGGCCGTCCAAGAGCTCAAGGGAGGTGATAGCAGCCTCGAAGACATCTGCTATAGCCTCCAGGAGGTCGCCTACTGCATGCTGGGGGAGGTGACCGAGAGGGCCCTCGCCCACACCAAGAAGGGGGAGCTCCTCCTAACCGGAGGCGTCGCGGCCAACAGGCGCCTCCGCTCAATAATAGCATCGATAGCTGAGGAGCACCGGGCGGTCGCAGAGTTCGTTCCCATACGCTTAGCCACGGACAACGGCGCCATGATCGCCTGGACCGGGGTAATCGCGTACCTGAGCGGCGTCAGGACACCGATAGAGGCGAGCCACATCGACAGCCGCTGGAGGCTCGACGCGGTGGAGGTGCCATGGAGGGCCTGAGGCTAGTCGCGAAGGGGGCCGAGGCCGACCTCTGGCTCGACCCCGACTGGAACGGCGTGAGGGCCCTCCTCAAGAGGCGGGGGGAGAAGAAGTACCGGAACCCCGCGCTGGACAGGGAGATCCGCAGGTCCCGGACCATCCGCGAGGCGTCCATCATCCACAGGGCCAAGGAGGCCGGAGTCCCCACCCCGGTCATCTACCAGGTCGATCTGGAGTCGGCGACCATAGTCATGGAGTTCGTGGACGGCGACAGGGTGAGGGACATAGTGGACTCCCTGGAGGAAAACGAGAGGAGGAGCCTTTTCCGCCTCATCGGAGTCATGGCAGGGCGCCTCCACGGGGCCGGGATAGTCCACGGCGACCTGACCACCTCGAACATAATAAGGACACCCGACCGCATCGTTTTCATCGACTTCGGCCTCAGCGAGGTGTCCCGGGAGACCGAGAAGAGGGGCGTCGACCTCAACCTGATGCAGAGGATGCTGACTAGCACCCACTTCAGGCACACAGGGGAGCTCTTCGCCGCCTTCCAGGAGGGATACAGGAGCGCCCTGGGCGCCGAGGCTGGCGAGGCCCTTGAGAGGATGGAGGAGATAGCGAGGAGGGGGAGGTACGTCGAGAGGGAATAGGGTCTGGATGGCGACGGGCAACCGCTACAAGTACGGCGAGGCCAGGGAGATCTTGGCCGAGTACGGCGTAGAGCTGGAGTTCCTCGAAGTCGAAAAGGTGGAGATCCAGGCGGACGACCAGGCCGAAATAGCCGCGTACAGCCTCAAGCAGATCCGGGACGACGGGCGGCCCATCGTAGTCGAGGACGCGGGCATCTTCATAGACCGCTACGGGGGCTTCCCGGGGCCCTACTCCGAGTACGCCCTCCGGAAGATAGGCCTCCACGGGATCCTGAAGCTGATGGAGGGCGTCGAGGACAGGGGGGCCTCTTTCAGATCAGTCGTCGCCTACAGGCACGAGGACGAGATGAGATGCTTCCACGGGGTGGTCGAGGGGAGGATCGCCCACAAGATTAGGGGGACCGGTGGCTTCGGCTACGATCCCATCCTCATACCCCGTGAGGGGGATGGGAGGACCTTCGGCGAGATGACCGAGGAGGAGAAGAACGCCCTCTCCCACAGGGCGAGGGCTTTCAGGGGCTTCGGCGAGTGGTTCTCGGGGGCCGAGTAAAGGTTTTTAAACGAAGGGGTGTTTGTAGCTAGAGCAATCGGAGAACAATTGCGTCTGGTCGATGGCTTTGGTCGGTAAGACTGCGTTCAGGAGGGGGCGTTCCCGTTCAACGAGGCCAGTCTCCAAGAGGCCCCCCAACTGGGTGGTCTACCAGCCGGACGAGGTGAAGGCCCTCATCATAAACATGGCGCGGGAGGGCAGGCCCCAGAGCGAGATCGGCAACATCCTGAGGGACGAGCACGGGATACCCTTGGCGAAGCCAATCGTGGGTTACGGCGTCCGCAAGGTTCTGGAGGAGGCCGGCCTCGCGCCAAGGATACCCGAGGACCTCTACAACCTGATGGTGAAAGCGACCCAGCTCAGGAGGCACGTGGATCGGAACCCGAAGGACTTCAGCAACAAGAGGGGCCTCCAGCTGACCGAGTCGAAGATCTACGCCCTCACCCGGTACTACAAGAGCAAGGGCATGCTCCCGCAGGACTGGCGCTACAGGGACGAGATCGTGACCATCTGAGGGGTCTTTATAACCTCCGAGGAAGCCTTCTTCAGCTCCTTTGAACCAGCCGTCGAGATTCTCCGGCGGCACGCCAAGGAGGGCGACACCGTTAGGATGGCGACCCACAACGACGCCGACGGCGTCGCCGCGGGGGGCGTCCTCAGCCAGGTCGTCAGGAGGCTCGGGGCCCCCTTCAGGGTAACATGCGAGAAGCGCCTGGACGAGGGCGTCGTGTCCGGGATCGCCGAGGAGAAACCCCCCCTCGTCATCTTCTCGGACATCGGGAGCGCATACCTCGACATGTTCGAGAAGCACCTCGCGGGGTCCGACATCATAGTTCTCGACCACCACCTCTCCGTGGAAGCTGACTCCGAGAAGATCGTCCACGTCAACCCCCTGCTCCACGGCCTCGACGGCGCGCGGGGGGTCAGCGGCGCCGGGGTCTCCTACCTCTTCGCCAAGCAAGTGGACGAGGCCAACATCGACCTCAGCCCCCTGGGCATAGTCGGGGCCCTAGCCGACCGGCAGGACAAGGGCGAGAAGAAGTCTCTCCTCGGGCTGAACGCGCTGATAGAGGCCGACGCTAGGGGGGCCGACCTCCTGGAGACGAACGTCGACCTCATCTTTTACGGCTACGAGACGAGGCCCCTCGCCAGGGCCGTCGCGTACACGACGAGCCCCTTCATACCGGGGCTCAGCGGCAGGGAGGACAGGTGCCTCGCCTTCTTGAATGAGGCCGGGATCGACCTGAAGAGGGAGGGCCGCTGGCGGGCCCTCAGGGACCTCTCCGATGAGGAGAAGCGGACCATCTTCTCGGCCCTCTCCAAGCACATGGTCCACGAGGGCTGCGGGGCCGACATGGTCCACGATCTCGTGGGGACCATATACACTTTCAAGGGCGAGGAGGCCTGGACCCCGATGAGGGACGGCCGCGAGTACGCCTCCCTGCTCAACGCCTGCGCCCGGATGGGGAGGCCGAGCCTCGGCCTCTGCATCTGCATGGGAGACAGGTACGAGGCGGTGGCAGAGGCGGAAGGGACCCTCGACGACTACAGAAAAAGGATCGGCGAGTGCCTCGACTGGGTGAGGGAGCCGGGGCGAATCGAGGAGATGGGGAGCATCTACGCCCTCAGGGCTCACGCCAAGATCGACGACCGCATCATCGGCGTCGTCGCGTCCATCCTCCTCTCAACGGGAATGCTGAGGAACCAGAAGCCCATCGTCGCCTGGGCGAGGGCCGAGGAGGGTCTCATAAAGGTCTCCGCGAGGGCTACGGAGCCCATGGCGGAGAACGGGATAGACCTGGGGGAAGTGATGATGAGGGCCGCCGAGGCCTTCAAGGGGAGGGGAGGGGGCCACGACATCGCGGCCGGGGCGTTCCTACCCGAGGAGGCAGAGAGCGCCTTCCTGGAGCTGGTGGACGGGTTTGTCAGGGAACAGCACAGGGCCTGAGGCCTCCGCGGCCATAGAGATCGTCTACGCTGATGCGGAGACGGCCCGCTTCATCCTCGAGGCCATCTCCCCCGACAACCTGCCAGGGGGTCTCCATAGAGGCCAGGGTGGAAGGTAGCACCCTAAAGGTAATGGTATCATGCGTCAGGGGCGTGGGGAGCCTGATATCGACCGTGGACGACCTACTCTCCTGCGTGCAGGCCGCCGAGAAGGCGATCAGCGGGGTCGCCAGCTGAAAAAGGCTACTCCAGAAGTTCGTTTCTTGAGAAGGTGTAGCACGGAGCACTGGTTTCCCCCAGGCGTCCCCAGGTCCGGCGTCCGTCGTCGACTGCGACTGGAGCTCGTGTACCCCGTGCTCCTTGTCGCGGGCACCTCCGCCGGTGCACACATCTGGATGGTTCCAGGCTAACCCGGACCTCGCAGTCCGCTTCCGCCCCCTTTCGGAGGTTTCCGCGTCTTGCTTTTCCGGACGTGCTTTTATCCGTGCTACAACCATAGTGGTGCTCCTAATTTTATATGACCCTTCTGTTGCGTGAAAACCCCAAAAAACGGTCACAACGATAAGTATTTTATATATGGATTTTGACCCATCTTTGTTAAGAACGTCCCGAAATTCTGGGACTAATGCTTTGTTGTGGCGGGCGCCTCAAGATCCGGGCCCTGAGACCGGGAAGTTATCACGGACGGTTACGGATACTCTCATGAGGCGAGAATAAGACCAGCCGGGCCACTGGGAGAAAGATATAAATGAGCGGGTACCATTCTCAGGACATCGAGCCGGGAGAGTAATCTGGAGCTTGTCGAGGGCCGTCAGGGACAAGTGGAGGAGGAAGGACTGGTACGACATCTACCTCCCCCGCTACTTCGGGGAGACCAAGGTGGGCGAGACCCCCGCCGAGGGCCCCTCGAAGGTCGTCGGCAGGATCTACGAGACGACCCTCTCCCAGATCACGGGCGACTTCTCCCAAGAGTACCTTAAGCTCTACTTCCAGGTCACCGAGATCGACGAGAGCACCGCCCAGACCGTCTTCAAGGGCCACGAGTACCTGAGGGACTACCTAAGGAGCCTTGTGAGGAGGAGGAGCACCAAGGTCGACGGCACCTTCAGGGTCACCACCCAGGACGGATACAGGCTGAAGATCGTGGTGACGGCCATGACCAACTCGAGGATCAAGACCTCCCAGGAGAGGGCGATCCGGGACATCATGAGCGAGATCGTGGAGGAGAAGGCGAAGACGCTGGACTTCGGCCAGATCGTCCACGAGATGGTCCTTGGGAAGCTCGCGTCCGACGTCTACAACGAGGCGAGGAAGGTCACCTCCCTCAGGCACGTCGGAGTCCGCAAGTCGGAGCTCCTCGCTATGCCCAACTAGGCCGCCCTCATTTTATAGAGGAGCAGCCACTTCTTAGATCCAGGTACGGCCATTGGAATCCCGGGGGAGGGTGGCGAAGGAGGCGGCCCGCCTGCTGTACACGGGCGCCTCGGAGGAGTATATGCAGGCCAAGGAGTGGGCGGCCCGCAGCCTGGGGGTCGACGCGATGCCGAGCAACTACGAGGTCGCAATCGAGCTGGACCTCCTTGCGGAGCAGTCGGAGGGCGATGAGAGGAGGGAGCTCCTCGTCGCCATGAGGATCGCGGCCCTGGGAGTCATGCGGGTTCTCGCCGAGCACGAGCCGGTCCTGATCGGGAGCGTGTGGCGCGGCACGGCCCGGAGAGGCAGCGACATAGACGTAGTCGCCTACGCTTCGAAGCCCGACGACGTGGCCGCGTTGCTACGCTCCGCCGGCTACCATGTAGCCAGATCCGAGGACGCAGTCGCCGTCAGGGGGGGCAGGACCGTGAGGTCGACCCACGTCTACCTCAGCCTCGGCGGGAGCTTGGAGGCGGAGGTCGTGGTGAGGCCCCCCGAGGAGAGAGGCGAGGAGGAGCGCTGCGAGATCTACGGCGACGTCAAGAGGGGGATCGGCCTCCGGGAGCTGGAAAAGCTTATGAAGTCAGACCCCCTCCGAAAGTTCGTCCCCCGGAGGCGATTCAGGTGAGGCTCTTCGGCTCATCCGGCATAAGGGGCGTCGCCAACGTCGACATCACCCCCCTCCTCGCCCAGCGGGTCGGCATGGCCATAGCGTCCCAGTTCGAGGGAGGCGCGGTCCTCGTGGGGAGGGACACCAGGCTCTCCGGCGAGATGCTGGAGGCCGCCCTGACCTCGGGCGTCGTCTCCTGCGGCCTGGTCGCCGGGACCCTGGGCGTCGTCCCCACACCCGTCGTCGCGTGGCTAACGAGGGAGATGGAGGCCGAGGCGGGCGTCGCGATAAGCGCGTCCCACAACCCTCCCCGGTACAACGGCCTCAAGGTCTTCGACTCGACGGGGATGGCCTACAACGAGGAGCAGCAGGAGAGGCTCGAGGCGCTCATAGATGCACGGGAGTTCGTCAGGCCGGCGTGGAACAGGCTCGGCAGGGTGGAGACCGTGGACGCTGGGAGGCTGTACGTGGACGCCGTCACCCAGGACGCGATGATGACCACCAAGTGGAGGGTAGTCTGCGACCTCTTCAACGGCGCGACATGCACCGTCGCCCCCGAGTTCTTCGATGAGCTAGGCGTCGACGCGACTCTGATCAACGCCCAGCCGGATGGCCGGTTCCCCGCCGGGGACCCGGAGCCGAACGAGCAATCCCTCGCGAGGCTCGGCCGGATGGTGGAGGCAACGGGCGCCGACATAGGCTTCGGCTTCGACGGGGACGGCGACAGGATGATGGCCGTAGACGAGAGGGGAGACATCCCAGGCCCCGACCGGGTCCTCGCCGCCTACGCGAGGCACCTCGTAGAGAGGAGGAGCGGCGGGACCGTCGTCACCCACGTCGGCGCCTCCATGTGCGTGGACGAGGCGGTCGAGGGGGCCGGCGGCACCGTCTTTAGGACGAAGGTGGGCGATGTCCATATCACCCAGGCCGTGGCGGAGAGCGGGGCGGTCTTCGGCGGCGAGCCCGTGGGCGCGTGGGTGCACCCCGATGTCCACATGTGCCCCGACGGCCTCCTTTCGGCGCTGAAGCTCATGGCGGCCCTCGAGACGGAGGGCAAGACCCTCTCAGAGCTGCTGTCCGGCATTCCGGAATACCCGACGCTGAGGGTTAAGGTCGAGTGCCCCGACCTGGAGAGGGGGAAGGCCATGGAATCGGTCTCCTCTGCGTACGGCGGGGAGTTCGGCGAGGTCGAGGAGGTCTCAACCCTAGACGGCGTCCGCCTCAGGCTTGAGGATGGGTGGGTGCTCATCAGGCCCTCCGGCACCGAGCCCATCATCAGGATAACCGTGGAGGCGCGGAGTGAGAGCAGGGCCAAGGAACTGCTGGCAGCGAGCCGCAGGTTCGTCGAGGGGGTCCTGGGGGGCGGAAGATGAAGGCCGTGGTCCTCGCCGCCGGGAGGGGGGAGAGGCTAATCCCCCTCACGGAGACCCGCCCCAAGCACCTGCTCCCGGTAGGCGGTGTACCACTCCTCGAGCGGTCCATGAGGGGGCTCGCCGGGGCCGGTGTCGAGGAGGCCCTCCTTGTCACCCACTACATGGAGGAGAGGATCAGGGAGCACTTCGGGGATGGATCCGGCCTGGGGCTCAAGATAAGCTATGCCAGGCAGGAAGAGATGAGGGGGACGGCGGACGCCTTCCGAGTCGCCGAGAGGTTTGCTGGGGACGAGGAGTTCCTCGGATTCTACGGCGACCTGTACGTCGACCCGGTCTGCTTCAAAACCTTGATCGGGGCCCACAGGAGGGGGGAGACGACGCTCTGCGCCGTGCCGGTGGAGGACCCATCCCAAATTGGGGCGCTGAAGCTGGACGGAGACAGAGTCACAAATGTCGTGGAGAAGCCCGCGCCCGGGGAGGAGCCGAGCAACCTAGGCAACGCGGGAATATACGTCTTCACGCCAGAGATTTTCCGTTTCATAAAGGGGACCGGCCTGTCCAGCAGGAACGAGTACGAGGTGACCGACTCCATCAAAGCCCTAATAGATTTGGGCTCGACGGTGAGGGCCGTCACGATCCCGGAGGAGGGCTGGCTGGACGTCGGCCTACCCTGGAACCTGCTGGACGCGAACGAGAGGTCGCTGGGCCTCATGGAGCCCTCGGTCGAGGGAGATGTAGAAGAGGGGGTCTCCATCCAGGGTCCCGTGAAGATATGCGAGGGGGCCAGGGTCAGGGCTGGCGCCTACGTGGAGGGGCCTGCCTACATCGGGCCCGGGAGCGACATCGGGCCCAACTGCTACATTCGCCCCGCCACGAGCATCGGCGCGAACGTGAGGATCGGCAACGCCTGCGAGGTTAAGAACAGCATTGTAATGGACGGCACCCACATAGCCCACCTCTCCTACATAGGGGACAGCATCATAGGCGAGGGCTGCAACCTCGGCGCAGGCACCATAACGGCCAACATCCGATTCGACAAGAAGAACATCAAGGTCAACATCAAGGGGAGGCCCTTGGACTCAGGGCGGAGGAAGCTTGGAACGATCATGGGTGACGATGTCCAGACGGGGATAAACGTCAACCTCATGCCCGGGGTGAAGGTTGGCTCAGGCGCCTGGATAGAGCCCGGACTGACGGTTTATGATGATGTCCCATCAGGCGTCTTCTTGAGGGCAGAAAAGTGAAACAATAAGTCGAATGGTTCACAAATACATCAGATTTATTTTTGCTGAGGAGTTTTTTCTACGCGGTAGCTGAATGGCGAGAGAGCGATTCAGGAAGCTGTTCCCCCACCTGGCTGAGGAGATGGAGAGCGGTAGGTCGAGGGTCAACGTGTCCGACGTCGAAGAGAGTCCAAGTGGTACGGAGAAGGGACTAAGGAGGAAGTGGACCGGATACGACCCCGAGGCGACTGACTTCATCCGCAGGTGCAGCACAGAAGAAGAGGCCGAGGAGATCATCGGGTACTTGGAGGAGAGAGGGGAGATCACTCCCGAACGCGCCTCCGAGCTCAGGAGCCAGCTCCGCGAGAAGGGGCTAGAGAGCTTCGGCAGCAGGAAGGAGGCAGGCTTCTACCACAGGAACCTCTGATAATACGGGACAAGAGGTTTAAGCCTCTGCCCTCCTATTCTGATCGGTGCCTTTTTGGCTCGGCTCGTCGGACTCGTGGGAAAGGCCAACGTCGGCAAGAGCACCTTCTTCGCGGCCGCGACCATGAAGGCCGTCGACATAGCTGGTTTCCCCTTCACCACCATCCAAGCCAACAGGGGCGTCGCCTACGTCCGCACCCCCTGCGTGTGCAGGGAGCTTGGGGTCCAGGACAACCCCGTCAACTCCGCCTGCGTCGACGGCGTCCGCCTCGTGCCCGTGGACCTCATCGACTGCCCCGGCCTAATCAGGGGCGCCCACCAGGGGAAGGGGCTCGGGAACCAGTTCCTCGACGAGGTGAGGAGGGCCGACGCCCTCGTAGTCGTCGCCGATGCGGCGGGGGCTACCGACGATAACGGCCAGCCGGTCCCTCCGGGCAGCCACGACCCTATAGAGGACGTCCGCATGTTCGAGGAGGAGTTCGACCTCTGGCTCCTCGGAATATTGCGGAAGGACTGGGACAGGGTGGCGAGGACGGCTCAGGCGACGCGGGAGGAGATCGGTATCCACCTTGAGCCGAGGCTGACGGGCCTTGGGATGAACCGCTCCCACATCGCGGTCGCAATCGAGAGCTCCGGCCTCGACGCCCACGGGCCCGCCAACTGGAGCCACGACGACCTCGCCTTGTTCGTCACCGAGCTCAGGAAGGCGTCCAAGCCCCTCATAGTCGCCGCGAACAAGGCCGACAAGGACCCAGCCATGGAGAACGTCGAGAGGCTGAAGGACTCCGGGTACGAGGTCGTCCCCACTTGCGCGGAGGCGGAGCTCGCCCTGAGGAGGGCCGCGGCCGCGAACCTCATCAGCTACACGCCCGGGGACGGCGGCTTCGAGCTGCTAGACGCCCCAAGCCTCTCCGGGGGGCAGAAGAGGGCCCTTGAGATGATCAGGGGGATGGTCTTCTCCCGATGCGGCACAACGGGCGTGCAGGACGCGCTCAACGCCGCGTTCTTCCGGCTCCTGGACACGATCACTGTGTACCCTGTCGAGGACGCGGAGAAGCTGACGGACCACCAGGGGAGGGTGCTCCCCGACTGCTACTTGGTCCCCCGGGGCACGACGGCGAGGCAATTCGCGGGCCTAATCCACACGGAACTGGGGGAGAGCTTCATCCACGCGATAGACGCCAGGACCAAGAGAAGGCTAGGCGAGGGCCACGTGCTCAACGACAGGGACGTTATCCAGATAGTCGCCGCCAAGGCCAGGAGGTAGGAGGAAAACTCAAGGGGCGCATGGGTGGGGCTCAAGCCTCCATGCCCGACTGCTTCGATTCTGCTTCTTGCGAATAACGTCTTCATCCATATTATGCAGGGGCTAGTCGGCGAGATCCAAACCGTCGGGCATAAAGTAGGGTGCTCGGACGTACTAGTAGAGGTCTTCGTAGAAGTCTGTAATCCTGTCCATCAGGTAGTACTCCGCCAGGTACTTCGTGTACTTCAAGACGTACCCGTGGTTGGACCACTCCCTTAGCCTCCTGGGGGATGTCCAAAGGACAGTCCTCGGGGTGACTATGTACCTACCGAAGTGGCGTATCCTCAGGGAGAGGTCTAGGTCCTCGCAGGCGAGGAGGTCCATCCTGAATCCTCCAACCCACATGAAGGCGCCCTTCCTGTAGGAGTGGCAGGAGAAGTAGCTTATCTCGTGGAGCCCGATCATGTTCCCGAACTTGGCGAGGAAGTTGTTGCACTCGTAGAGCATCTTCTCGACTCTGTTCGAGTCGGACGGCAGGACCTTCAGGGCTATTCCGACAATGTCGGGGTCCTGGTATCCCTCGTGTAGGACCTCGAAGCAGTTTGGCTCAAGGTACATGTCAGCGTCCAGGAAAAACAGTATATCACCGTCCGCGTGTTTTGCCCCCAGGTTCTTCGCGGTGCTCACGTCATGGGGCCTCGTCTTCTCCACCATCAGGACCTTGAAGCCGTTCCTCTCCGCCATGTCGATGGTCTGGTCAGTGCTCCCCCCGTCGGCGACGATGACCTCGAAGTCCTGCATCGTCTGCATCGCCAGGGATTTGACGCACTGCCCCAGGTTGTCCTCCTCGTTCAGGGTCGGGATTATGACCGAGAGAAATTTATCCCCCATTTATGGACCACAGCTCCCCTCGATTTTTATCATTCAGACACCAGAGGACTAATCGCCCCAACTGCGGCGTGTTGTGTGCTGGATTTTTGCAATTCAAATCTGAATTAAGATATTTATGATTTATCCTAAAGATGACTAAAACTAAATCTTTTATTGACAATATGTGACCAAAAAACGCGTTTTTCCTTAACCGATCTTGCCACTGATCCAGCCGACGTCCTTGTCCGTCTTGATGGACGGGCTGTGGGGGTTGACCAGGATGACCTCGAACCACTTCGATACGCCGTCCTCCCAGACCCAATAGGAGCCCAGGACCTCGAGGTTGGGGTACTTCCTCGCCACCCGCTCCTCGGCGATGAGCTTTATGCTCTTCGCGGGGGTGTACTTGGTGACGCCCATCCGCTTCTGCCTGCGCCCCATCTTCGGCCTGGGCTTCCTCCTGCCCCCCCGTCTGACCCTCGCCCTGACGACGACGAACCCCTTCTTCGCCTTGTACCCGAGCCGCCTTGCCCTGTCTATCCTGGTGGGCTTCTCGACCCTGACTATTGTGGGCTGGCGCCTCCAGACGATGACCCTCTCCCTCATCAGTTCCTTGACGTAGCTGTCCTTCGGCCGCTTCCACGCCTCCCGCAGGTGCTTGTACAAGTTATCCATCCTCGGGTTCGGAGACTATCCGAACACAACTGCCTCCACCAATATAAATATTGAGGGGCCCCCGCCGTGCTCCTAGAGGCCGATGAGGGCGTAAGTTATGATCAGGGGGGCGAAGAGCGAGGCTATCTGGGATATCACGGTCACGAGGGTGTTCAGCGACGGGCCGGCCGTGTCCTTAAATGGGTCGCCGACCGTGTCCCCTATCACCGCGGCCTTGTGGGTGTCCGAGCCCTTCCCGCCGAGGAAGCCCGACTCCACATACTTCTTCGCGTTGTCCCAGAGGCCTCCGGCGTTAGCCATGAGGATCGCGAGGAAGAAGCCGCTGAATATCGCGCCGCTGAGGTACCCTGCGAGGGCCCTGATCCCGGTGACGAAACCGACGACGAGGGTCGTGCATATTGTGAAGACGATGAGGGGCAGAAGCTCCCTGAGGGCGCCCCTCGTGGCGATGTTCACGCAGGCGGCGTAGTTGGGCTTGGTGGTCCCCTCCATGAGGCCCGGTATCTCCCTGAACTGCCTCCGGATCTCCTCGATCATCCTGTCGGCGTTCTTCGAGACCCCGAGGATGATCATGGCGGAGAAGATGATGGGGATCGCCATCCCTATGAACACCCCCATCATCACGAGGGGATTCATGAGGTCGAAGCTGATGGTCTGCCCGGTGATTACCCTCACGATCTCCTGGTAGGACGCCAGGAGCGCGAGGGCCGTCAAGCCTGCCGCCCCAATGGCGAACCCCTTGGTGATCGCCTTGGTCGTGTTCCCGGCCGCGTCGATCTGATCCGTGATGTCGATGACCTCCTCCCCGAGCCCCGCCATCTCGGCTATCCCCTTCGCGTTGTCCCCTATCGGGCCGTAGGCGTCCCCCGCTATTATCGTCCCGGCGATGGCCAGCATCCCGACCGCCGCCATCCCGACGCCGTAGACACCGTACAGGAAGAATGCGACCGCGGAGCCGATGGCTATCCCTAGGAGGGCCGGGAAGACGCTTATCAGGCCATACGAGAAGCCCGTGAGGATGTTGATCGCCGCCCCAGTCCTGGCGGCCTCCGCGGTCTTGATAGCCGGGGACCGGTTGATGGATGTGAAGTAGTCCGAGGTCATCCCGATGACGATCCCCGCAACAAGGCCGGCGACCGTCGCCAACCAGATCTTCATGTCGTATCCCAGGAGGTTCGTGGCGGCGAGGGTGAGCGCCCCGAACGCTATGCACGTCACGTAGGTGCCGAGGTTGAGGGCCTTCCCGGGGTCATCCCCCTTCCCGACCCTCACGACGGCGACGCCTATGATGGAGGAGAAGATCCCGAGGCCCGAGAAGACAAGGGGGACGGTCTTCTGGTACGCGATCTGGGACGCCCCGCCCAGGATCATCGCGGCCATCACCGCGGCGACGTAGGAGTCGAAGAGGTCGGCCCCTGAGCCGGCGCAGTCCCCGACGTTGTCCCCGACGTTGTCCGCTATCACGGCGGGGTTCCTCGGGTCGTCCTCGGGGATGCTGAGCTCCACCTTACCGACGAGGTCCGCGGCGATGTCGGCCGTCTTGGTGTATATCCCGCCCCCGGCCTTCATGAAGAGGGTAAGGGTGCTGGCGCCTATGCTCATCCCCAGGACCGTCTCGGGGTCCCCCGTGATCCAGTAGATGATGCTGATCCCCAGAAGCGCGAGGCCCACGACCATCAGGCCCATTACGGCCCCTCCCCTGAAGGCTATGGGGAACGCGCCGATGAGGCCGCCCCTCTTCGCCGCGTTCGCCGTCCTCACGTTGGCCTTGACGGCGATCTCCATGCCTATCAGGCCCGCTAGGCCCGAGCAGATCGTGCCGAAGACGTAGGTCGCGCCTATCTTGGGACCCAGGAATACGGTCAGGGCGACGGCCATTGCCGAGACGAAGACCCCCAGGTACAGGTACTCGGTCTTCAGGAAGGACCTCGAGCCCTCCTGGATGGCGCCGGCGATCTCCTTCATCCTATCCGTCCCCGCATCCTTGCCGTTGACGTAGCTAAACAGGAACAGCCCTGCTATTATCGAGAGGACGGAGGACACCGGCGCGATCAACCAGGGCTCCAACATCGGC